>Ga0180433_10003851_pt1 | contig 21649 bp, 6 predicted proteins | sample SS_ome_8_FD_132980 | JGI IMG/M metagenome (GOLD analysis project Ga0180433, IMG submission 132980) | Hypersaline lake sediment archaeal communities from the Salton Sea, California, USA - SS_1_D_1 metaG | ecosystem: Environmental > Aquatic > Non-marine Saline and Alkaline > Hypersaline > Sediment... | reverse complement strand
CAATTATTGAAAGGGAAGTACGTCATCAATACTTTTGTATTGAAGATAGAGGGCAAAAAATACCTGAAGAGTTTGTTATTTCAATTTTGATTAATTTTCCTGAGCCTTTTAAATCAGATATTTTTAATAAGATTATACAGTGGTTAAGAAGTGATCGCTTAAGTAACTTCATAAAGTTAAATGAGTCTAAGATTCCAGATAGTAAAATTGAAATTAATTCAAAGCCTTATACCCTCACTTTTTTTGATAGTGAAAAGTCTAAAACTATTGATCTCCATAGAGACTTTGAACACCAGTTTTCCCTAGATGATTTATTATCCACATTAAAGGTAGCTATCGCAATGATAATATCGGGTTGCGGTCTTTCAAATAGAGCATTAGATTTAGTAAGAAGGATTGTATTTGAAAATTTTCCAATTTCATATGATGCTTCTTTGCTGCTTTCTCTACCATCATTGCCTTTAAAATATGCAGAATTAAATAGAGTAGCAGAAGCTATGGAGGTCTCAGAACAATTATTGAGAAGAGGTTATTTCACATGTTCCAAACTCATCTCTTCATCGGCTATATTTAATGCTTCTAATTCAAGGTTCTATTTCCAACACTATCGGAGATTTCTTAAATCTACAATTAAATATACAAAATCAGAAAAAGCACAAGCTTCGATGCATTACAGCATTGCAAATAATCTTCGTTATGATTCTTATTTTAAGAGCGCAATATATCATTATAATAAAGCTGCAAAATTAGATCCTTCTTACCGTCAAAGATCTTATTGGTGGGCAGAACTTGGAGAGTGCTTTTTCCTTGCAAATAAATATTTTTGGGCAAAAAATTGTTACAAAAAAGCCATAAATCTTGGAGAGGAAAGAATTCCAGTATTAGCATTACTTGCTGATACATATCTTTATCAAGGAAAATTTACTAGGGCTACAGAAGAATTTGAAAATTACTTTAAAGTAACAAAGGATCCTTTTGCAGAATTCATTATAAAACATTGGTTGGCAAATTTAATATCGAATATGTTCGGAGATATTAAACGAAATCCTTCTCTAGCGATGCAACTAGCTAAGGAAGCATATGAAGAAAAATCTAACCAAAAGTTGTTTGAGGCCCTTAAACTTGACCCCTTATGTGGTTATGCTTGGTTTAACTATTCAGTTGATATATCGAAGGAATCTCCGAATCAAAGGCATAAAGAATGGTTGGCAACTTCAATAATACAAGAATGGGATGTTGAAGCATGGTCTAATACAATTATTGCAATGGTAAGTGATGTAAAAACTCTTCCGAGGAAAATAGTATTGTCTGCTATCTACTATGCGTTCAAGTTGCATGGAGATAACTTGAAGGAAAAAATAAAAAAAATGATAACTCCTCATTATAAACAAGAGGAAGTTAAAGATTTTATTTCAAAAATTTATGAAATTTATCAAAAGTCAGAACTTATTTTTCCAAAAGATGATAGAATTAAATTTAGAATATTTCCCCCTTCATAATATTTTTTTAATGTAAGAACTATAGGTATTAGAAAGAACAAATTTCTTGGCCTAGATTGACAGATTTCATTTCAAAGCACGACTCAGCTTTCTGTAATGAATTCGCATCATAACAGGGTCAAAAAGCTCGTTATACTGGATACTCAAAACAGTCCATTCTAATTCTTCCAGTCTATCTCTTATAAGACTATCTTTTATTTTTGTTTCTTCATTTCCATGAATGTGACCACTCATTCCATCAACATAGATTGCTATTTTTTTGTCTTCATAGACACATTCGGGAATGGTTCTCTTGATTTTTGGATAACCCTCCACTTCAATAGGTATTTCATGTTGTTTTATCGGATCTGGAAAACCATTTTCTTTCAATAAGTCCGACAGAATAGATTCTGATGGTACAGTATCTTCTCCAGAGCCCTCATCTTCTGCAATATTTTCTTGTATTTTATGGGAATGATCGAGGTGTTCAATTTCTTTAAAAATATTTGCCGCCTTATGTCGATCCAATACATCATGATAATAAATATTTCTGTACGACCTCAAGCATTCATAGCATGAAGTTTCACAATTTCTAGGACATTCTTCTGCGATTTTCAATCCTGCCTTCCGTATTTCATCCCAATTGTCGATTATTTGTTTCAAAAGCCCGGAACCACCTGGCATAGGATCATAGACAAATAAATCGACTTTTTCATCTTTCCTGTTGAAAATCAACGTTAACAAGTCCTCAACTTCCATCTCAATCACTTTTGCAGCAGCTCGCTTAAGCAGTTCACCCAAATTTGCTGCCTCCCCTACTCCATCCAAAGCCATGAATAAAAAACCATCCACATTGACATCTGCACTAAATCCCACTGGTTCCGGTTCCCTTCCACATTTCTCTTTATGAAACTCTTTGAATTTCTCGACCACTGTATCATAAGCATAAGGTGATCTTACTCCTCCACAAACACTACAAACCCAATACCCAAATTGTTCTTTTCCAACCAAATCAGATGGCCCTACATTTATAAGTCTGACATCCTGTCCTTTTATGTGATGTAGTTTTTTATCGTTACCATAGACATAGGCATCGCCTCCTCTATGGCTTTTTTTTCGTAAACCCATTATTTTTGTCGGCATCTGAAATCTGGCGAATTCTTCATCAATAATTCTAGAAACATAGTTTAAATCTGCATCAGATATAGGAATTACAGGTAGTTCTATTCCCTCCGGTTCAGCATATCCTGAATCACTTCCAGTTGGCTCAATCACTTCGGTTTCAGGATTTATTGTGTAGCGGTCAATTTGAGTCATGCTTTGTTCATAGGGTAAATGATAAAGACCAACCTGGAATTTTCCCGAATTTGCATAAATCAAATTCCCTGGTATAAATTCTCTTATTGCTATTGAAGGAGGTCTATTAATCTCAAAATCAACAACAGATTGACCAGTGGTGGTCTTAAATCTTTCAGCATATCCGATAACACTTCCTGAATAAGTTCCATACCCTGGTAAATATCCATTATTTGCTAAAACTGTAAGAGTATAGCTACTTGCCGAATGCTCTTTGAGACCGTTAAGATAATCTTTGCACCTCCGTAAAAGCCCTTCTTCTGCTCTCTCTAAAAGTCTTTTATTCATTATTTTGGTTAAATCCGCAATATTTTTCCGAGTCCATTCCATACGCTTAAATAATCGATCCACAACAACTTGCAATTCCTCTCCAGCTTTAACTAAATACTCCTCTAGCAAATTCTCATTAATTTCGTCCTTAGCTTCTTCAGGCCAATTTTGTCGAAAAATATTTAGCAGATATTTAAGAATACTTTCCTTATGATTTTCTATCTTCTTACTGTAGCTACTTACGTCCATTGGCGAGTTACAATAATTTCCTTCGTAATCAAAAAGATATCCATCGATAAATGTGGGAAATTCTTCAGGAACGTGATCCAAAGATTTTATTAAATAAGAAAGAATGGCTGCATTTACATGCTTTTTAATCATTACAGGATTTTGTAGATTGAAATGTGGAGCCTCAACGGGAGAACGCAGTAATCTATAGGGATCTTCAAAAAAATAATTATCATGGTCGCTATTTCGACAGTAAGTAAAAAGAACCGCCATTCTATATCTTCTGCCTGCCCTGCCAACTCGCTGCCAATAATTTGCAGACGAAGGAGGAACATTTCTCAATAAAATAATATCAAGATCCCCGATATCCACTCCCAATTCTAAAGTTGGAGTGGCCACCAATGTATTCACTCTTCCTTTTTTGTTTTTAAATTCTCTTTCTATTTTTTCCCTTGTTTTGTTTGGCACCTGGGCTGAATGTTCCTGTGCCATAACCATAGCAAACGGTTTAAGGAGAGTTGAGATATCATAGTCTTCTTCTGAAATTTCGACTTTTTTTAATTTACCGTGGCAGTGATATGAAGTGCAGACATTATTGGGAGTAGGGCCTGGATGAAACCGATGACAAAGATTACATTGATATTTTTCCATCTGGGTTTCATATCCTAAAATTTTTGAATTTATCTGATAGACTCCAGGGCATCCTGAAAGGGGATTTCCTTTATTTGATGTGAGCTGTACAGGTATTATAATTTCTTTATCAACTAGCCATTCCCATAGCTCTTCTAGAAATTTTGTGCTTTCCTCGTCTGATAATCCCCATTTTCTGGTAAATTCCATAGCAATTGTAACGCCACGGTTTGATAAAACTTGATTTACCAAACTTTTTTTATCTGAGGATCTTCTTCTCAGTTTGATTCCTTTGGGAGGGAAATCCATATAAGGCAAAAATCCATTTGCCACTTCTTTGTCGCTATAATGCCAGTAATGACTGAATATAGGTTCATCATCATCATAAAGAAGTCTTGCATTTCTTCGCCATACATCTAGTAGCATTTGAATCCCTGAGACGAGTGTATTCACATCCATGTCTAAATTATCTGACCATTTTTTTATCTGGACAGAGTTATTATTGACATGAGCGTAGAGAACATTTAAAAGCCCCCATGTTTCCAATGAACGTGCATATTTAAAAGGGGTATTGAATTCTAAGAGAAGTTGAATTCGAATATATTTAGCTAAAGTGTCTTCAATGCTTTTTCCAAAGAATTCCGGTGTTCGGCTTTGGAATACCTCAGGGCACAGGGCTTTTATTAAAGAAGGTTCTGTGTCATACAGGCTTACCAGATATTTTTCAATATCTGTTAAGGAAACTGTATCATCTTGTTTTGAAAGATATTGATAAATTAAATTTCTCAACCTAAATCTTCTTGCATGATCCTGCATCCATCCGGCCTGAAATGCAGCGTCTTGCCTATTATCTGTAAATACAATTAATCTTTCCTCATCTTTTTTCCCTGCGTTGAGCATGTCTTGACTTAGAATATGAACATCAGCAACAGTGACCGCCCTTAAACCCCTAAAGGGCTCTCTCTCTCTTCCAGAGATTCGCATGATTCCTGTTCCACAGGAAGGACAGCCAACAAGATGACTCTCCGTCTTTTTGGGGATTAAGACAGATACCTCCAACAAGTCAACTTCACGTTTACACTTTTTGTTCTGGCATTGTTTTCCTGGATGTTTATGGAATGTCCCACAATAAGGGCAAACAAACATGGGAATTTTTCGACTCGCAATTCGATCTTCAACACTCTTGTCAAGTTCTTCATCTTCCACAATGAATCGGTTTGTAAAGGTAATTGGAAATCCTTCATCATTAGGTACCCAGTAAACATTATCTCCTTCTGCATATCCTCCGCTGGGATAACCATCCTCTATTGAAAATCCATCGAGCGAAGTTTTTAAGACATGTTGTCCACAGACCCTGCATGTCGAAACAGGATAAAAAGACGGCGGCAGACGATCAGGAAAATCTTTAATAGCCTGCTCAGGAGACATATAGAATTTAATTAGAGTATTTTTGCTTTCGTCCTGTGTGAGTACTCCTGTAGCACCCTGTAAACCATGAACAAAATAATGAAGTTTAGGTCTTAAAAGAGGATCATCATTTTTCACTGAAGAAGCTGTTAATGCTAATATCGAGAGTAATTCTACTTTTGCAGATTCAGTATTAAAATCGCTTCTTCCCATCTCTTTGTTTATTATTTCAATAGCTTCGTCCAAGTGAGTTGGTTGTTGGAGTTTCTCAAAAAGCAATTTCACGTATTTCGATGACTGAAAGTGGTTATAGAGTTCTTCCTGCCAATTATCTGTCAAATTAAATTCAAAACCAGTCAAGGATGAAGCAAGTCGAGAAATTTTATTATAGTCATTTGTTTCAATAGTCTTTAATAGTTCATCCAGAAAATTTGGGTTTTCTTTAAAAGGAGGTTGGGAATAAAGACTGCTGGACCATTTCTGGGTTTCATAGACTTCTTCAACTAAGGTAAGCCGATTCTTGTCAATTCCAAAAAAACGGGAGGCAAAATTTCGTCCGGCATCAGGGTCTTTTTCGTCATATATTGTGGCTGACGAGGCTATGCATGTTATGCCATCAGCAGATTTGCCAGCAAAGGCTCTTAGTCTGCGAATCAATAAAGAAACTTCAGCTCCTTTAACTCCAGAATAAGTATGGGCTTCATCAAAAACAAAATATTTCAGTGGCGGATCTACAAACATCCCCAAGTCCCGTCCACGCGTTAGAAGTATTTCAAGCTGATTGAAATTAGTTAGCAAGAGTCTCGGGGGATTTTGTTCCATCTCTCTTTCAGTGATTCTTTCTTCATAGGGACAGACAATTTCTTTAGTTCTTTTTATTAAAACATCTGCTTTCTTGGAAAGATAGGATTCCTTTGTCTTCTGATTTGGTCTCACTTGATTCTTTAAGTCATTTTCATTAGCTGGGGTTGTTCCTACATACATTCCAAAAGTAATGCCAGTACCTGCGAGCATGTTCCTTAAACGTTCCAGCTGATCTATGGCGAGAGCATTCATGGGATAGACAATAATAGCCATGACTCCTTCAGGTATTCCCTTATCTCGCATTTTGAGGCAGTCATTCAATATAGGATAAAGAAAGGCTTCTGTTTTTCCTGATCCTGTTCCAGTGGAGACAATAACATGGTTTCTTTTTTTTACTGCTTGTAGAACCTCATATTGATGTTCAAATGTGTTCGGATACTTGGCTATGCCTTGAATGGCGGGATGGAGCACACCTTCTTTGATAAGTTCGGATATTGATGGTCCGATTTTATAAGCCCTGGAGAGAGAGACATAAGGTCCTTTTATAAGTGGAGAAGCTCCTTTTTCTCCTGTAATTTGGGCGTATGCCTGTGATGCTATATTTTCATCAGATAATGGAAATGCTGTTTTTTGGTACCTTAAAAATTGTAAATTCACTTGATTTGAGAATGTGATTGGATTAATTGCCATTTTTATCTATCTCCAAATTTAATTGGCTTGTTAAATTGGATTTATTTCCTTTATAGTCTTCTGTTTTTTTTGTCTTATTTCTATTTGGATCTAAAAAGATCCAATCTCTTTCATTCATCTGATTTATTTTTTTTTGCCAAGATTTGCACCAACCGTTTTCTTTATCCCAAACGACTTGAAATGAATTCGATTTTTTTTTATACAGAGATTTTGAAACATTTATGTTCAAAAATTTATTTATGCCTATTTCTTTTAACAAATTAAATGCATCTAATGTAATAGTGGTAAGTCTTTGGTCAACTGGAAATTCCCGATCAACCCGGAAAAATCCAGTTGGATTATCAGTATCTTGACTAAGTATAAATGAGATTTCTTTACTATTAAAATTAAAGCTATAAAATATTAGTGAATTTATATACGCTTGTATTTTTTTTCTTTCAATTATATTTGTTGGGATGCTAATTCTACTAAGTCCATATTTCTTTCTTAATATATTCCATTCTGGAATGAAAAGGGGATGAATTAATAGTAGTTTTGCAGATTCTAATATAATTCTATTCCTAATTTCATAAGAAATATTTGGGAAGACCGTTTCCTGAAGCACAAAAAAACTGAGATTCAATCCCCCCATTTTCATTCTTACCATATAATCATATGCAAAAGAATTTAATATAGAACATGCAACTATATAATCTATCAATCCTGCTTCTATCTGCATGGGATTTATTGAATGAGCACAGGGAAAATTTTTAATAAAACCAGCTATAACTGTTCTTGAATTTGTTGCAGATGTTATATTCATTATAGGAATTTTATATCCTGAAATTGATTTTGGAGAATTATTAAAATCTTTGATTTTCATTAAATATTGAGGTTCAATTTTTTTCTCTTCAAAGGAGATATTTCTCCAAACAGCTGATCTGCCTCTTCCTGAGACCCAGCCTTTTTCACTAAAATCAAATTGTCCTATCATTCTTCCTTCGTAAAGTGGATAATAAACTTCTTTTTTTTCATTTATCCAAAAACCCATATCTTTATCATTCAGGCCTCTCTTTTTTAGATCAGAAATTGGATGAAAAAGATGGCTGTCATTGGTCATATGAAATTCTGTAGAAAATTTCACATTCCATCCTCCCTCAACTTGATCACCTAAGAGAGGTCTGTCTCCATAAATTTTTTCACAGATTTTTAGATCCATTTCTGACTTGAATTCCATAAATGATAATGTATTGGGACTGAAACGTTTTATCTTTTCTATAGGGACTATTACATGATCGGGATTTCGGTTTTCCCAATCACTGAGTTCATGGCGCATAAATGCGCATTTTACAGCTTTTGTTTCACTCCCCTTTTGTATAATGATGGGGCCAAATTTATAACGAGAGTCTATATCAAATATTTTTTTTCTATTCTCGAATCCATATAACCATATCCATTCTGATTTTTCGAGAAATGTTCTCCTAAGCTCTGTACTACCCTTATCTGTATAAATTCCAGAGGGAATGATCATTCCTATTCTCCCTCCGTTTTTTAATAAGTGTAAGGATTGTTCGAGAAATAACTTATAGAGATTGATATCAGCGCTTCCCTGAAGAGAAAAAGGAGTTGACTTACAATGTTTATAGGGGTGTTGTTTGCGTTGAAGTCGCCATAAACGCTTGAGAGCTTCATTATCTTTTTTTCTAGTCAATGATATTTCATAGGGTTCATTTACATTTCGAACATAATTGGAGAGGGCTTTAAAATTGGATTTATAATGAATCCATTGTTTTTCGATATCAGGAGATTCTTGGAACATTTCTTTTTGTCTTCTCAGTGCCTCTTGTTTACCATATGTCCGGTAGATGGGATCAAAGTTAGTAAAAAACTCTTGTGAATTCGGTTTTTGGATATCCCAGGGAGGATTTCCGATTAGTGCATCGAATCCAGTTTTCTCTTCTTTTTCTGAGAGAGAAAAAACTTCTGGAAATTCCAACTCCCAATGAAAAAATCTATGTTCTAATTTCAAATCCTGTACCATATCTTTAATTTTTTCATCATCAGAAAATAAATTTAAGGGGGATATGATGGGTTTGTTTTCATCCTCTGTAGGCCAGAACCAAATGGCTGTCCAACGGTCAAATTGATGTTTGAGTTGTCTGAAGTCAGGATTATCTTCGATTTTATCTCTATAGATCTCTTCCCTTTTTTCTGTATCCAAAAGTGATGTTTGCTCAAGTTCCTTCCAATATTGCAATTGACGGCTAAAAATAACATCTGTGGGTTCCTTAGGTTTGAAAAGGTCATACTGACTAGGTGATGAAATGATATTGATCAATTCAGGTTTTATTTTTTCTCTAAGAATTCTTTTGTTTTTTTTATCGCTTCCTGTTCCATCTTGACGTTCCCAAGCCTTTGCCGAGTAATTCAGGAAATGACAAAACCAGGACCCGACCAGAGAATTTCCTTGTTTTATCCTATGATCAAGGAATTCAAAAGGGAGTTCTTTATCCATAGTTTCTAGCCAGAGTGCCAAACGTGCAAGTTCTACGGCCATACCATTGAGATCAACACCGAAAAGACAATGTTCCACAATTAATCTTTTTAGCCTAGCCTTGACCTTGTCCTCCCAACCCTCTTCCGAGGATTTTATGGGTGGTGGTTGGAAGGAAATATCCTCCGTCAATTTTATTTCCGGGGGAATATTGAGTACATTACCATTTTCATCTCGGTCTTTCAGAATATGCGTGAGTAAAGATTCATATAAAGATTCTGTTAGATATCTGGCTGCAGCAACAAGAAAAGTCCCAGATCCTACAGATGGATCACAAATGTTAAGCTTTAGAATTTCGTTTGGGTTTTTTACTACTCTTTTCCCATTTATTGAATCATAGACGAGTGGTTCTAATGTACGATGAGTGGTCGGGACTGCTAGTGGAGGTTTTGTATAAAAAGTACCCGTCCCTTTTCTATTTCCACCCCATCGTACAAGATACATGTCACCAGGTTCAAGAACTTCTACAAGCAGATTTTTTGCCTTTAATAGCTTATTTTCTTCATATTGACGGAAGAGAAGTCCTTCTCTTTTGCGAGAAGGTTTTATAAGTCTTCCAGCCTCAACTGCTCTTATAGCCCAATCGAGAGCTCTCTGATAGTATGTGTTTTCAGTTTCTTCTTGATTTTCAACTTCTTCAGCTAGAAAGGGTTCCTCTTCTTCTTCTTCCTCAAGTCCAGATTCTTCTATATCATAACTCTGGGAAGTCGTTTTTTCTTTTTTTAGTTTATCAAAAAGATTTTTTATTGATTTATCGTCCATGGGTTCTAATAGGGCTAAAGGTAGGATAGGCTGATTACCTAAGTTTAAAATGATTTTGGGAGAATCCTTTTCAACCATTTTAAGTTCATAGTCTAGAAGTCCTTCATACATAATCCCAATGTATTCAGTACGGAGTTCAGTAAAGTCCACAGGACCTGAAATCCAAGTGAAACTACGGCCTTGTTTAACTTTGGTTTTACCGATTTTGATCAGACGAAGTATGGAATATAATTCGCAATCATTGATAAGCTTGGTATTTTCAAAGAGAGTTAAGGCCCGAGAGATTGAATCTGAACTATTAGTATCGCCTTCTCTAAATAATCTTCCTCCATAAGCCTTTATGGGTGCTATTTCGTGTTCTGAGCCATCATGAACCATTTTACAAAGCCCAAGAAGTCGAGGCCATCCATAAAATCTGGATTCTAATTCATTTTGCCCTAGGTGTTGGAAAGCTTCAGCAAGCTGTATATAAAGGCCTTCGATCCCATAAGAGTCATCATAAAAAGTATTGTCTTTGGGAAGAAGGTTTTTTGCTTCAGCATAGAAAAGAAAAACCATGCGCATGACCATTCTAGTCGCGGCTTGATAAATGGCGTTGAGGATTTCCTTTTCTGTAAGAATAGACTGTGTCTGGGGATTTATCTGTATAACATCAAAAAGGGTGTTATCAACTTGTCTTTTCTGACCTAAAGAAGAAGTTAATATTTCAACTGCTTGTCTAATCTGGTCACCTAAAATTGTGGCTAAGTCAGCTTGCCTTTCCCGGGAAATCTCAATAGCTTCTAAGAGTGGGAATGAATCCTTTTGTGTTTTAAATGCAGATGGAGAAAGTAATGTAAGGAAACCATTAAGTTGGCTGCGAAGTTCACCTTCTTCGAACCAATTATCAAATTGCCATTGTGTCCAGGCATCATGATCAAGCCCAGCATAGATAAGACGGATTTGATGTCCATTTGTTAGAATTCCAAGGTTGACATTTGTTTTACGAAGAAGTTCTAAGAAGTGAGAATAGGAACGGCGTCCTCGATACATGCCTAATCGAGGCGATGAATCTGTTTGAATGAAAAGTAAGGGATTTCTGTTCTTGTCTAAAAGGATTCTTTTTGGTTTCAGCAGTAAACCTGATTTGGAGAGTACAGTATATTTTTGTGGTATGCCTGAACCTTTAAGCCATTGATTTTTGTCATGCCCAAGAAATTCTTCAAATAAATAATTTATCCACTCATAAATGGGATGTGTACCTGATTTATGCTTTTCTTCTTTGACTAAAAAAGTATTGTAATGATCTCGAAGACGTTTGTATCTCCAATCCTCATTGTTGATTTCTATTTCTTTAAATTTTTCCTTTAGGACTGGGGCCGATATTAAAATTCCATGGTGAGTCAGTTCTGTCCACCAACTAAAAGGTTCCATCAATTATCTCCTACAATGATCTTAAGCGCAATTGGCTGAAGGTCGATGTTGGCAATGGAAAATCTCTTTGGTAGGATATAATTGAGCATGCGTTTTTCCTCACGATCAACATAGTCAATCATATTGCTTATACGGCGTTCGTGCTCCTCAAGTTGCCATCTGCTCTCTCGAAGTTGTCTTTCCCTGTCCTCCTCTTCCTCCTGGAATAAGGAGGATTGTTTCATTTTTCTTTCCTGCTCTTCGATCTCCCTTCTTTTTTTTCTAAGAGAGCGAATACCCTTTTGGGTTCTTAGGTATTTTTTTCTATTTTCGAATGCTTGCTTTTCTTGTTTTATGGTATTTTTGAATGATTGACTATTTTGTGAATCAAGTTCTGATTTCTTCTTCTTTAGATCAATCTTGATCTGTTCAAGAATTTTCTCCCTTAATTCTTCCCAATTTTCTGCTATGTCAACTCGATATCTTTTTAAAGTTTCATCTTCTAATATAGTTTCATTTCCTTCATTATAGGTTGTTGGTCGAAAAGAGCCATTCTCTCTCCTGAAGTGATAAGTTAAGATATCCGAGCGTATGATCTCACGCAATTCATTGGTTGCCTGCAAGAGACATGAGACCGAAAATACGGGGGATTTTAGAGCCGGATTTTTGGCAATAGTCCATTTTTGTATTTTTTCAGATTCTGTTGTCCATATTTGTTTTTCAAAAAATGATAAAAGTCTTTTCATAAAAGGATGACTCAATCGAAGAAGTAAAGTGTCATCTTTTGGCCGGAAAACTGTTCTTCCCTCTATAATTTCCTCAAATATTGATGAGTCAAATGTCAACTTGGGGAGAGAGGTCTTAAGTTTGCCAGTTTGGATGATGATAGCTTCATCAATCAGCTGCTGGAATTCAGGAGGAATATATTTTAGTCTAAAGATTCCATTTTTCTCTTCTTCGTATTTAAATCCAGCTAGATCGAGTCCAACCCGAAATATATGATTAAGATTATTTAGACAGAGGTCCAATTCTTGGCATGATTTTTGAAAATAAGAAAGAGCATTCTTATCAATAGTAGGCTCATCTTTATGTTTTAGTCTTGTATCCCCGTATTCGCTTGAAGCCTCTTTGACTTGTTTAATCCTGTAATCTAATTCCTTATTAGAGACATATTTTCTTTCTCGTGAGAATTGCCGAGTAAATGCCTCATCAAATACCTGACCTACACTTCCCAAATCTTCTCTGACTTGATTCACTTTCTTGACCACGCGCGATAAAAATTCCATATCTGCTTGCTGGTCTGTAAAATAGTGGAAAATTTTGACATCACGGGATTGGTTGTGTCGATCTACACGGCCATTCCTTTGTTCCAGACGCATGGGATTCCATGGTATATCCTGATGGAATACATATCGGCAGTAATATTGAAAATTTAGTCCCTCTGAAGCCACATCTGTAGCTAATAAAATACGAAGTTTAGAGTCTTTGGTATTGAATTCTTTTTTAATAAGATCACGGAGTGATCTTTGTGAAGCCCCCAACTCTTTTCTTTTTGCACTGTCGCCGAATAGAATCTGAATAAACGGTTCGTTTATGCCAGATTGTTTAAATCTTTTTCGAAGATATATGAGGGTATCCAAATATTCAGTAAAGAAAATAGCTCTTTCGTCCTCTCGGAATCCATCCGAAGTCATGAGTTTTTCTTTAGTCCACTGGAATAAAGCTTCCCAACGGCCATCATCTGGGAATGATGAAATTTGTTCTAATGGCATTTTCAAGGCTTCAGGTGACCAGCCGAGATCTACCAAAGCTTGATTGACTCGTTCTTGAGCAGAGCTCAAGGTGGAATCTTGAGAACCGAAGATTCTCATCCAGGCAGCGCCAAAGCGTACTGCATCCTCCTCTCTGTTTCGTTTTTCTTCGTCATCTGTTAAATCAGCTTCAGCTCGTTTTTGTACCTTCTCAACCAAATCAATATCGACTTCTTCATCAAGAGCCATTCCCTCAACATGTTGCCACCATGTTCTGGCAAATGCAAAACTTGAAGATAATAGCCTTTTTGTTAAAAGAGAAAAAAGAAATTTTCCTAGATTTCTCTCCCGTTTTGATTTTTTATTTAGGAAATCAAGTGCCTGTGTTCTGTATTCAGTCAAAGCATCAAATAGCTCAATTTCTTTTGAGCTGAAATTGACTTCAACCTTGATCACCTCTCGCATTGGAAAACGAGGAGAATCAGCTGATTCATTTAGTTCAGATTTAAGTCTTCTGACCATGACTTCTTTTATTAATCTATGATCATTTTCATCAAGTTTTGCTTTTGGAGTAAATCGAACAGGATCAAGGAGTGAAAGAAGGGTTGTGAATGACATCGTATAGCCGTTATGAGGAGTGGCTGTAAGGAATAATCGATGCTCGAAATATTTACTTATTCTTTGGAGCATAAGATAACGTTGTGATTCTTGACCAAAACCAGCAGGAGCCATGTTATGAGCTTCGTCAACAATTAATAAATCCCAAGGCATAGTGGGAGCATCCCCTTTCATGCGAGCTTCGGCTGAAGATTCAAATTGGTCTAAAATATCGGGTTGACGGATATAATCCATTGATGTGATGATTTTTTGCCTCACATTCCATGGATTTACATCCATACCCATTTGTTTATAAATTTGATTCGTTTCGTTGAGATTGATAAGGCTGAAATCTAGGTTGAATTTTTCTATCATTTCCTCTTGCCATTGTGTTTGAAGAGAGGCAGGGCTGATAATGAGAATTTTTCGGATTCTGCGACGTCTTAATAATTCGGATATAATGAGTCCAGCTTGGATTGTTTTTCCCAGACCAACATCATCTGCCAGAAGAAGTGAAACACGATGAGAAAGCACTGATTTCATGACAGGATAGAGCTGATAATCTTCAACCTGTATAGCACTGTACCAAGGTGAAAGTATCTCTGGAATTTCCTGTCTGTAAAGGGAAGAATGATTGGACCATTTCAGGGCTAGGAGGTAAGCATTGAATACGTCTGGATTATCTGGTTTGAGAGAGAGCCGTGATAGGTCCGGAAGGCTAAGCTTGGAAATCACTTTGGGCTTGACTTCATGTTCCCATATGATGGATTCTGTTTCGGGATAAAACAAGCCATCACAGTATCTTAATTCTACAGCATGAGTTATGCCCTGATCTCCCTGGTATGATTGGACGTCTGTTACCCTTGCTGGCCGATTTCTAACCAGAACCAATTGACCTATTGAGGGTATGTTATTTGGCATTGAATATTTATAAGTTATTGTTTTTGTGAATTAACTCCATCAACCTATAAAAGGATAAACAGAAAGAGATTTTCAGTCAATGGGAAATGTGGTGAAAAGTTAGCATTTGAATGAATTTGATAAGATTTATAAAATATTTATCTATTATATATTCAATAAGTTAAGGCATTGATCTCAATAGAACACAGTGATAGGATATTAACATAGTTTCCATTGATAAATTTTAAAGACTTTTTGTTGTACTTATTATTTTGATATTAAAGTAAAATTTAAAGTTAGATTTGGAGAATTGGTATAAAGTGGAAGGCAAACGAAGTGGGGTAATTTTATGTGGGCCAAATGGTGAAGGCTACGAACTTACTACTTTCCTTGGAGCAGGTTCCTTCGGGGAAGTCTACAGAGCGGAAAATAAAAAGAAAGAGATTATTTTAGCCGCTAAAGTTTTGCCTTTAGAAGGAATATCGGATAAAGATCTTATTCTTTCTCTAATGAATGAAGCTGAACTTGCAACTAAAATAAAACATTCAAATGTCGTCAATGTTTTTTTTGCAGGGAAAGATAAAGTAATTGGTCCATATCTATTGATGGAATATATTTCAGGGGATACTCTTAAGGAATATCTATTGACAAGGATTAAGGCAAACTCAATGATAAGTCTCAGAAAGTCCAGAGAAATGATGATGCAAATTGCTCAAGGAGCTAGAGCAATCAATCAAAAACTTGTACATAGGGACTTAAAACCTGACAATATACTTATTTCTGATGATCAATTGAAAATTACAGATTTTGGCCTATCAAAATTAGTGGCAGAACGGACACGTACTACAACATTTAAGGGAATCGGTGCAATTTGCTATATGGCTCCAGAAGCTTGGCAACTAAAGCATAATACTCTTAAAATTGATATATACTCAGTTGGATTGATTTTTTATGAAATACTCACTCTGAGTCATCCCTTGCAAAGCAAAGTGACCGATCCATCTCACGTCGAGGCTTGGCGGCGTGTACATCTTTTCCAAAAAATAGAAGATGCAAGAAGTCTTAGGAGTGATATCCCTCGTCATTTAGCACAACTTCTTTCCCGCATGGTGGCAAAGAATACTGATGATAGACCTGAGTGGGATGAGATTATATCAGTCCTTTCTTCTGATAATGTTGAATCTGAGAAAAACAATAATATGGCACAGATTATCGAAAGAGCTATTGAAAGAAGAAATGAAACAGAAGAAAAAAGGCTTAAAGAAGATGAAGAAAGATCAGAAGAAGAAGAGCGCGAGCAATTATACCGTGTTTCCTTTGAACAGTTAATTTCTTCTTGGGATAATATTATTGATTCTTTCAACATAGAATTTCAGGGAAAAAGCATAAAAAAAATTCTCCTTTCTGATTCAAGTATTGAGTATATGTTACCCAATGCTCCCAGTATTGATATCGTTCTTTTCTCTCGTCGGGATACAGATATTAATATATTAAATGGAAAATTGATGGGAGGGGGAATTATTGGCATTAAAGGTGGGATAAGCGTGAATATCTTATTGATAAAAAAGTCGCAAGAAGATATTTATGGTCAATGGGTAATATGTTTTGTAAAGATTAATCCTTTATATCCTAAACAGGAATTAGCTTCTGCTTTATCAAATCCACCTCATGTAGAACCCTTTGGTTTCTCTTCAGAGTCTGATTTTTATGAACATATAGCCTATGCCGGTGGTGGAGGAAGTAGCGGTTTTATATATGAACTAAAAACTGACCTTGAACAGGTCTTTAAGGACTTTTTGGATACTGCTTTTTCAATGAAATAATTAAATTTGGAGATTAGTAAGAAACCTAAACTTAAGTGAAAATCTAATCAATTATCTCTTAGTTGCGACAAGTCATATAAGTACTTAGATAATATCTACAAATCATTTATCGATTTAATTATTGGATTGATTCCTTTTAGCTTCAGCAAACAGCTTAAGTTGCATTTTTTTTCCAAGCCTCTATAGTCTATTCTATTTTGGCTATATGAAAATATTACTTTTTTCCTAGCTCTAGTACTTGCGACATAAAAGACGCTTAATTCATCATAAAATTTTTTTTCAAAATCTAAATTAATGTTTTGCCAATCAAGCTCGCAGGAATTTTTGAAATTGCATAAACCACATAAACCGAGCCAATTTGGAAAGGAATATTGTTCCATATCAGGAATTATAACGATGTCCCATTCCAAACCTTTCGCACCATGTATGGTAGAAACTATAACATTAGATTCAATATATCCGAGATATTGCTTAAGTGAATTGTTCTCAAGAGTATCTTTTATGAATTCAATTTTCTCGTCAATCGTTAGAAATCTAAATTCTGAAAAGACATTATCTAAGAAAGCTTTTAATAAAATTATAAGTGATTCATAATCTGCTAAATCTTTATTTCCAAATTCCTTTTTTATTTTATGAAAAAATCTATTCATAATTGCCCTATTTATTTTGCCTTGACTTGATGCAATTGTATTAAGAAACTCAAACAGACTTTTTTTATGAAATTCAATATAGGGATCATCTTCATCACTAAACAATGCATAGAAAAAATCTATATTGTTTTCATTAAATATCTCTAGGATTTTAGAAGTGTTTGGACCTCTTTGTTTTACTAAGACAGAAATTTTAAGTTTGTTATTGCTTTTTTGCGTAACTTTATTAATAAGAGAAAGAATGTTTTTTGACTCTTCTTCCTGGTCTATCGACTTAAACAAAAGAATTTGTGCAGGTTCTTTAATTGAGGGATTTCTCAGGTTTTTTGCATTTTCCCTTATATTTTTATCTAGAAGTAACATTGGTGTATTGCCTTTAAATCTATGATTGGTTCTTAATTCAATCCTTTGCATTTTAAATTTCTTTTCAGCTTTTGATAACAAATTTGGGATTGCACCAATGAAACCATATATTCTTTGCAAAGAATCACCCATTAACATAACTTTAGTATTTTCATCAATAATCATTTGGAGTAGGATCCAACTCAGTATATTTGTATCCTGGAATTCATCAACAACTACTATTGGATATAATGATTTGTAGAATTCAAGAATTCTTTTAAATTGTGTAAATAGCTTTAGGGTAAGAACCAAAATTGCATTAAATGGAATAAAATTATTAGGTAAAAAATATTTTTTAACTTTATTCAAATATTTAGCAGAATATTTTCTGAGATGATCCCTATCTATTGATTTCACCGCATCATTATATAGGGCAATACTTTCAGCTTCATCATAAGAGATTCCAATATCCATATTTGTCAATGCTTTAATTTTAGAATCATCAAAAGATTTAAGTGTTTGTATTTCTTTTAATTTTGGATGAATTAAGTATCCATACAATTTTAAAATTCTCCTACAAAAACCATGATAGTTAGTGGTGAAAATTTTATTTCTTATTTTCAATGGCGAGATAGGTACAGTAGAGAGGATGACTGGAAGATTTTCTGCTACATCTTTTTTTATTTTATATGCCGCATTAACGCTGAATGTAAGGGCTAAAATTTTTTTTGGGTTTGGAACCTGGTTTGAGGCTAATAAATACGCTATTCTACTTATCATTGTTTTTGTCTTGCCGTATCCAGCAGGAGCTTCAATAACTACTCTATTATTCTCTGAAAAAATAACCTCCAATTGCTCCTTATCCCCTGAGTGGATTTTTTCAAAGTAATTGATTAAGATTCTTTTTCTATTTTGCATTAATCTTTGCTTGCTCAATTGTTTCTTTATATCTATTTGGTATTAATTCTTTATTTATTATCTCTCCTATAGTTCTTCCTAATAATATTGACTTCTTGTCTAACCAAGAAAGAAACATGGCCTTAAACAAATTTTTATCGGAAGAACTATCTTTAATTTCTAAAAAACTATAATTCTTATCTTCCCAGGAGACATTGATTTCATACTTATCAGCAATTTGTATTATTTTTAAATTTTGCATTTCTTTATCTAAGCCATTAAATTCACGTTCCATAACAATTTCAAATAATATGCCTTCTTTTTCTTTAGAAATTAGGTGTTCAACTAACTCCTCTTCAAAATCTCTATGATCAGTTATTATTAAATCGTCTACTTGTTCATAGTATGTATTATTATTTTCATAACAGTCTCTATCAACAATACTAACATTCGGTATTTTCAATTCATCTAATAAACGAGATACTGGAGGTATACTTCCACTACCTCCTACTTGAATGACTGAGATGCCAAGTTGATCTAAATCTCCTATTAATTTTTCGGACCATAATGGCAATGCTGCATATTCTGTATCTCCCTCTACAAGGATGGCACATCTTGAGAATAAAGCCTCTTTTATATATGAAAAATTTTTTAATAGATGCTTTTCGGTGGATTCATCTAAACGTATATCACTTCCACTAATAATCTTTATTTTTGAATTTTCTCTATAAAATCTAACTACATAGCGATATTGATTTAGTAATATTGTTGGAGAGTGAGAAACTATAATAGCTTGCCCGTCAATTTTATCTATATCAAATAGAACTTTCACCAATGAAACAAATTCGTCGTCTTCATTTTGAATGATTCCTTTAATATACTTTACTATGCTTCTTTGCATGTAGGGATGTAGATGAATTTCGGGTTCATCCAATCCCAATATTAAAGATATATAAGATTCTTCATTTGTTGAAAAAATACAATCTTTTTTTCTCTTGTCTTCTCTAATTAACATTAATTTTTCTAATATTGAGAGCACAATTAGAACTGAAAATTGGACTCCATAGCCAATTTTTTGAATATGAAATCCTTTGTTATCTTTAATTGTCAATATTCTGAAAATTAAATCGTTTAGTTCTTCTTCTGCTGTCGCACTAATGTCAAATTCTTTTAGCATTCTAATTTTTTTCAGTAGTGAATTAATATATTCAACTATGGGTGCAAGAACTTCTTTGTTTATGAAATCTTCTCCTGAATGAGGGGTCTCTTGTGAAATACATCTTTCTACTAGATAGCCAAGAAATTTACCTACTCCTCGCTTTCTATGAAATGTCAGTTCTTCCTTGGGAGTTCTTAGAGAATCATATTTAATGTAATTCAAACACCTAAATTTAAAATATGATATTTCTTCTCCGCTTTCTAAATGGAAATATCTTATATCTTCATCGATTGATTCTTGTTTTGCAGTGACATTTGTTTTCTCGCTTATATCAGGATCAAGATAATCGTCAAAAACACCCTTTTCAATATCACTGAGAATGATGGAAAATTCTATTTCAATGGCTTTTTCTATGTCTGTAAAATCATCTTCAAAAAATCTTCTTCCATTGAATATTGTAAACAACATATCAATTACATTGGATTTTCCTAGGTCATTCTCTCCGACCAAAAAATTCATATCTGGATCAAATACAATAGAAGTATCGTCAAGATTTCTATAATTTTTTATTTTTACGTAACTTATTCTCATCTTTTATTTCCTTCCGCTGTCAAATAAATTTTGATTATACAATTTTGAACAATATATGACCACCTATCTGGAGAGCCTTGTAGTAACAAAGCAAGAGTGTTCCGCTCAACTGCTAAGCTAAAATGTTCCTCATATCTTCACCCACTTATTGATAGACGTAAAATAGAGCCCGGCTTCCTTGACCTTTCCCCCAATGATTTTTTCCCAGAATTCCGTATACACTTTGACCTGGGGGGTGTAGTAGTCAATAAAGCTCTGAAGCCCTCCGTTGATTTCATCTGTTTTGTAATCAGCAATGACCCAGCCGTCTGGTTCTAAAAAGACCAGGTCTATGACCCCGTTCAGAATAACGGGTTTGGGGGACGATGGATCGGTCTTTACAGAAAAGGGAATCTCATAGAATTTCTCTTTAGCTTTGAGCATCCGGTTCCAGATTTGGGACTGGGTTATGGATTTGATCAGATCCAGGAATTCGGTTTTTTCTGAAAGATCCCGCTCTTCGGCAGTGAGGATGTTCTCTGCCTGGAGTTCCAGGTCTTTGACCTGGCCCTCCCCTATGAGCTTGAGCAGGGCGTGCACGGCTCTTCCCCAGCTTTCTCCTTTGCCTCTTTGGGTCCAGTGAGGTGCGGCGGCTTTGCTTTTGGCGATGTTGGTGACGGTTTCAATGCGGTAGGTAAAATCTTCAGCTTTTTGTTTTCGTTTGCGAATTTGTTTTTGGGCGTTTTCCCATTCGTTTTTAGGGAGAGTGAGTTTTTCTCTTTCTTTTTCCTCTTTTTCTTGAGCTTCTGTGTCAAATGTAAGCTCCGGGACTTCCTTTAAGTAATGGTCCAGAAAATTCCAGGACTTATCTTTGAGGTTTTCCTCATACGTGCTTATGACCATGAGATTCCGGGCTCTTGTGGAAGCCACATACATGAGCCGGGCTTCTTCAGCTTCTTCGTATTGTTTCTCGGTCTCCACTTTCTCATTCCAGTTTAAAGGATGGGATATGACCTCTCTGTGGAATCCGCTTTTTTTATCCAGAAGGAAATAGCCTTGGGGGGTATCTCCTTTTCTCACAATGTGTTTATCCGGCTCATAGGTCTTTTTCCCTTTGGGATTGGCAAGAAACACGACCGGGGCTTCAAGCCCTTTGACTTTGTGAAGGTTCATGAGGCGGACTGCATTCTTTTTTCCGGGAGTGAGGCTTATCTCCTCAAGGTCGCGGAGGGAAGTGATCTCTTCCATAAATTCAACCAGATCGGAAAAGGAGTGGTATCCTCTGGTTTCCTGGTCTTTGAGGATCTCAAGCATTTTAAAGACATTGCCGGCTTTGGAGCTTCCCATCTCAGATGAGGCGAGATAATTGATGAGACCGGTCTGATCCAGGATTTTTTCCAGGACCACAGT
>Ga0180433_10003850_pt1 | contig 21654 bp, 25 predicted proteins | sample SS_ome_8_FD_132980 | JGI IMG/M metagenome (GOLD analysis project Ga0180433, IMG submission 132980) | Hypersaline lake sediment archaeal communities from the Salton Sea, California, USA - SS_1_D_1 metaG | ecosystem: Environmental > Aquatic > Non-marine Saline and Alkaline > Hypersaline >... | reverse complement strand
GGTCTTCCTTGCGTACAGCGTTCTTATGCGTCAACTGCGGCAGGGCCGTGCGAGTGAGTGGGCACGTGAACGCCTGACGACCATCGGACAGGCCTGTATGTCGGTGCTGCGACAGACCCTCAGCGACACTATCTCCTGGGTGATCGAACGCGTCGAGGATGATGGATGGAATTTTCAACGTATTAAGGTTCAATTGGCTTTGCCCTAAAAATGCAAAAGTTTAGTCAGTAAAATAGAAGTTATCCATTATTTTTCTTGCAACAGGAATTTTTTTTGTTAGATTTTCTGTTTTGTAGAGTCCGTTGGGCAGGTAGCTCAGTTGGTAGAGCAACGGACTGAAAATCCGTGTGTCGGCGGTTCAAATCCGCCCCTGCCCATTCGGTAAGTTGTGTTGAGGCAAGCAGTTACGGTTGCTTGCCTTTTTTCGTTGGGGGTCAAAAATGGGGTGTGCACCAAAATGCACCACTTTTTGGCGCAGACCTTGGGCAGTTGCGACCCTTGCACGGTGTACTAAATCATCAGTCACGGCAAGGTAAAACTTGTGCGTTGTGGTTGAAAATCTGAAAGATCAAACTTGAACTCAAAAGTCATCCGGGCAATCTACCTTTCACCCCTTCTTCAACAAGATTCGCTTTTTTCCTCGTTCTTTCCCAGTTGAATCGCTTCGGTTTTTCTCCAGAATTTCTATTAAAGGTGTTAGTTTTAATACTGTTTTCCTTCCTCTTTCCCCGTTGACTCGCTCTACTATAAATACGTCAAAAAGCCACCTCATTAACACACCATGCAATAAAAGTGTAAACAATGTTTACATATTTCCTTGCCACAACTGCTAATTGCGGTTAAAATGCGAAAGGTCTGCCTTGCCGGGTACGTAAGACCGGCATAAAGGGGGCTTGGGCGATTTTTGGTCCTATGTACAATGTAAAAGTGAGAATAATATGATACAGGATAATATCAAGATTATAGCAGTAGATAAAAGCGTTGATTTGTCAAATCGCCTAAAGTCAATTTTTGAAGTATCAAACGTAGAAATTTTCCGTGAGCCAAGCCTGGATAGGGTCTTGGAGCGATTTGAGCGTGAATCTTTCGATGTGCTAATCGTAACTACATCCGCATTCAAAGCCGGTCAGGTAGACGGGATCGAGCTTCTTGAAGTGATAGCCTACAACAGTCCGATGACACAGGTTTTGTTTTTGGCTGAAACACGGGATATCCGCACAGCGATGTCAGCGTTAAAGGCAGGAAGCTATCAATACGCGATGCTTCCTATCCCTGACGAGGAACTAAGGCTCTTAATCGAGACATCTATTGAGAAAAGGCCGGTTTACGGGGCAAATCTGCTTCTGGAGTCAAAGAAAGGAGAAGTTGGGTTTGAGAAGCTAATTGGTCGTTCAGCCCTTATGCAGAATGTCTACCAGCAAATACGCCAGGCTGCATCGACAGATATACCGGTCTTACTACTGGGTGAAACCGGAACAGGAAAAGATTTTGCTGCCCAAGCCATTCATCAGCAAAGTTCTCGCGATAAAGAACCCTTTGTAGTTGTGAACTTAGGTGCCTTGCCGACAGAACTGGTAGCCAGTGAGCTTTTTGGGCACGAAAAAGGTTCTTTTACCGGCGCATCACAACAGCACCCAGGAAAGTTCGAGCAGGCTGACAAGGGTGATATATTCCTTGATGAAATTGATAGTATCGACGAGAAAGTCCAGGTAGGACTATTACGGCTGATTGAACAAAAAACATTTCATCGCATCGGCGGCCGCAAGGCCATATCAAGCAGTGCCAGGATCATCGCCGCCACCAATCAAAAACTGCTTGAATCTGTACAAAAAGGGACATTTCGCGAAGATTTATACTATCGGCTCGATGTACTTCGTATTGTGATGCCGCCGCTTAGAGAACGCAGGGGAGATATTTCATTGCTCATCGATGAGTTTCTCAAGCGTTATAATCTTGACTTTCAAAAGCACATTTTAGGCATAGCTCCGGAATGTATCGGTTTGCTGGAAACTTATGACTGGCCGGGCAATGTACGCGAACTCAAAAACGTGATTCAACGGGCCGTATTAGTTTGTAGCGGCGAAGTGCTTCTTCCTGAGCACCTGCCCCCAAGATTCCGATCTGGGCAGCCTCGTTATCCTATAGTAACCTTTGAAATCGGTACACCATTACACCAGGTTGAGCGTGAAATGATCGTCCGTGCACTCGGAGCAAGCAAGAACAATCGCAAAAGAACCGCTGATCTGCTTGGTATAAGTCGCCGGGCTTTATACAACAAACTTGCCAAGCACAACATCGAATAGTGCATAAATTGTACACATGCAACGCAAAAATACTTACTTCTCGATTCTTATTATGCATCGAAAAATCGCTTTATGTCGCATTAAGCAAGGCTTTGGGTATACCCTAAAGTATCTGCTTACTTACTAAGCGTGCAGCATCTGCTCACTATTATGCCAGCACCGCAGCAAGCGTACTGTTTGTGCACACCCGCCCCGTGATAAACGTTCGATAACTCCCGATATCAAACTCCCGTCCGAATGACATAATCGTCAACCTCTTATTAAGTAATTGGTTATGTATAAAGCAGAGCGGCTGGCATATCGATTGCTCTAATGAGCATATAGAGGCTCATTGTGCGGTCTTGGTATGGGATATACAGAAAATTAATAGCGGTTTCGAAATTATGTTTAAAAGAAAGGAATATTGTTATGGCTATCGAATTTAACTGTCCTCATTGTAAGGCAAATCTAAAAGCAGGTTCTGAACTAGCCGGTAAAAAAAGCGAATGTCCGAATTGCAAAAAAGCAATTACCGTGCCCACACAGGATAGTAAAGACGAAGGAAATAAAACCGCAAAAGGTAAATGATTCAATAACAAAGAAATCGGAACTGTCGCGGTAATTGAGCAGTTGTGATACAGATTATCGGACGATTTGACAAGAATATGAAAGGATGCAAATTATGAGGAAACTAACCATCCTAAGTTTGGCCTTGTTGTTAGCCATTGGATTGTTTGTTACTGGCTGTAAGAAAAAAACGCTCGCTCCTGAAAACGACAAGAAGGCCGAGGTCGAAGCTCCTGCCGAAAAGTAACGAAGAGTTTTTTCTGGCCAAACGAGTTTTTAATAACAGCGTCGATTGTTTCAGTCTATCTGAATAGGTGGCCGTAAATATTCAACGACGCTTATGCGCTATTTGTATCTGTCATTGCTTTAGGTGCTGCTATTTTTGAACAGTGCTGGAAAGTCAAATGGAAAAGATTTGCAGAAATTGTAAGTATTTTAGCTTTAGAGAAATGACACTTGAACAGGAGCTTGGTTGCGGCAATTGCCAAAAGCCTGGAATTCCCGTTAGTGTCATAAATGATGAGCTAAAAGGCGGTGTCTTTAAGTGGGATAACGATACCTGTAAGGCATTTGGACCGAGAAAGAACGCAAAGGGGACTTAAAGATATTCCGTTAGACCTTTGGTTAATATAGCACTGATGATTAAAGAGAGCCACATCATGTCAAGGTAGAAACCATTATGGGCAGTAACGGAAAAGATCATAAAACGATTAAAGCTGCTTTGCTCACGATGCCACCTGATGAACCTGCACATATTGCTGATATAGCGATGATGTTACAAGGCAAAACAGATTTTAAGACAACTATACTCGGTTGTAAGCCAAGAGCATTTTTCTCATTGCGTTTTCGTGATCCAATTACCGGTCTGTCGATGCCGGGTTTTACTGCAGAGCAATTCATCAAATACGGACGCGGCAAAGTGCAGACACATTGCAGGACAATCGGGGAGATTTTAGGCGACGTGCTATCAAAAAATGACAGGCTTCAGATCAACTATATAAGCGGTCGTTTACGCAGAATTGCTAAAACATTGGAATCCATGTTCGATCTTTTTATTATCCCAAGCTCTTTCAGAATTCCAAATTTTAACCAGCGTGTCTTTGGTGAAATTGGATTGCAGTTAGTCCGAGCTAAACGGTTTCCCGTTCTGTTTTGTTCCAGGCCTGAGAAATGGCAGCATATTGTTATAATGGAAGTTGATGAGGATAAAGATTATGACGAACCATGTACAATGAACTACTTGGTTAAATTCCTGGGTAACACAATTCTAAAAGAAAATCCAAAGGATATACCCACAATGAGCATACATTCCGACAATCTTACAGAGCAATCATCTGTTTTAGCTTCCTTTGGTATTTTGGATGCATCAAAAATGCCGCCGCAGCAACAGGCAGATACTATTCTTGTGGTATCAGCTAAAATTGCCTGTTCTTTTCTTCGCCACCGCAAATTAAAAAAAATCCTGCGAAATTGGGCTGGTAGTATCCTTGTTTTTCCGCCTTAGATGTTGTTTCAAAATCTAATGCTTGGCCAATTCATAGGGCAAATAGTGCAGGATTGGTACAATTATCGAGGCTTATGTGCCGACTTTCTGGTTGTAAATACACTGTCTCGATAGTTTTCAAGGCATCCAAAGCGCGATTTAACCAGCATTAAGTTATTTACAAGTGTACCAATACGCGTCACAAATCACATTTAACCTTTAGCTGTGTACTAACAGTGCACACTTTTTGCTATATGTAAGGCTTTATTAAGCTCGAAAACCCAACCTGCAGGAATCGATGATTTTGTAAGTAGTTCTTAATGCGCGAGTTACGCAAACAGACAATCGGCTGGCATACCGGTTGCTTTAAGTATTAGCGTGTAGCCAAGGTACTTCTTTTTCAAAAAACAATGATTTTTGGTAAGGAGCAGGTAATGAGATCGCAAGCAGTGCTTGTTTTGGGAACTTACGCAAACAAAGGTCTGATCGATATTCTCCTTGGTATTGGTCTGGCACCTTTGGTGAGAGAGAACATTCAAGGTGTTCTCGATAAACTGCGACATGAGAAGTTTGGTGCAATTTTAGTTGATCAAAGATATGCGGATCCCGATGTTCTGGAACTTGTTCTTAATGTGCGAGACATTGACGAGGGGGTTCCTGTTGTAGTGTTAGGTAAATTAAGTGATGAAGCAGTTCGCAAGACGCTGGCCAGCCAGAAACAAACAATAGTTGTTGAAGATACTGCCGATGGCAACAAACTCGCAGGAAGACTTGAGCAAATACTTACGAGTTTGGAAGGAAAATAAAAATGGCCAAGACCAGCAATATAAATAATCAAAATGCCGTGCTAATTGTGAATGCCGAACCAAAAGAGATTATGCAGCTGCGTCAAGATATGCCTGGTTGGCTTTGGATAGAAGCCCCTGACCGCTGGCCTTTTGCCAATGAAACCCAGCCTGTAGCCCAGGCATTTCAAGCAATTATAGTCCTTGCCAAACAAGGTACAGAAGAACGTGCACTGGCTATTTGCAAACATATCTGTGAAAAACAGCTGCTTGATGAAATACCGTTGTTAGTAGCCGGCAGCAGGTATCAAATGGCCCTCGGCCATGCAGTAAAGCGGCTTTCGCGAGGTAACTTTGTCTTCACACCAATAGAACAAGAAAGTTTGCTGAAAACAATTGAGAAATCACAGTTAAAGAAATCGTGAGGCAGTTATGAGTATAAATACAATCGCCCAGATAGCAAAGAAGGCTTCCGGAATCGTTGCGAAAGCAACAACGGAGCAGAAGAATGCTGCTATCCGTAACATGGCAGAAAAACTGGCCTCAAAGACACGTGACATTACCGCTGCAAATTTAGCTGATGTTGCAGAGGCTACGAAAAACGGCCTGCCTGCCAATATGATAGACCGACTCAGCTTCAGTGAAGAAAAGATTGGTGCTCGAATTCGGTCATTGGGCAAGATTGAGGCATTAGCTGACCCTGTGTGGCAGCCATACCAAGCGACACAGCTGAAAAATGGTTTGAGTGTAATGCGTGTGCGTGTTCCGCTGGGCGTAATTTTAATGATATACGAAGCTCGGCCCCACGTTACCGTAAATGCAGGGGCTTTTTGTTTAAAAGCCGGCAACTCAGCCATTCTGCGAGGTGGTTCCGAGGCAAAACGGTGCAATGAACTGCTTGGTGTCCTGTGGCGAGAGTCTCTGAGTGAAGCGGGATTGCCTGCTGAAGCAATTCAGGTCATCAGCGGTTCACACGAGGAAATCGGTGAGTTGCTTGCGGCAGATGAGTTCATCGATATGGTTATCCCCCGCGGCGGCAAAGGTTTGATTCAGGCGGTAACTGAAAAATCAAAAATTCCTGTAATCAAGCATTACAGCGGGATATGTCATGTCTACCTTGACCAGCTTGGTGACATCAGCAAGGGTGTCAGGATAGCTCTTGATTCAAAATGCCTGATGCCCGAAGTCTGTAACGCTATGGAAACACTGCTTGTCTCGCAGCAGCTGTCCAACGAAATCCCGGTAATCGTTAAGGCGTTTAATCAATGTGGCGTTACTGTAAAGGGCTGTGAAAAAACACGAGACATTGCCCCTAACATCAAATCTGCTACAGAGATAGATTGGAAAACAGAATATTTAGACAATATCATTTCCATTCGTGTAGTAGCAAACGTGGATGAGGCTATCGAGCATATAAGTACCTATGGCTCGCATCATACGGATACGATTGTTACTGATAACAAGGAAACGGCAGCTAAATTTACTCAAGAGGTAGATTCAGCGGTAGTTTTGGTTAATGCCTCTACAATGTTCTGCGATGGTGAATCGCTTGGGATGGGGGCTGAAATTGGAATCTCTACAGATAAACTCCATGCCCGCGGTCCAATGGGGCTGGAAGAATTGACAAGCTATAAGTTCGTTATTCGAGGTGACGGACACGTAATGGGCAATCCACAGACTTTTATTAAGGAGGCGGACAAAAATTAGGCATCAGGATATGGACAAGATATATGACTATTTTGTGGACGGATTCGGCAATGCCCTTGCCCAGCAGAAGTTTGGCGAGCGAAGGATAGGTGCAGAACTGAAGTTCCCGTTGGTTAACTTTGATGGGACTGCTGCAAGTTTTGAGGCCGTTTGTGCACTTTGGGACTACCTGGGATCTAACGGCTGGCAGCCGGTAAAAGATAAAATGACCGGACGTGTTATTGGAGCCAAAAGAAAGGGCCAACTAAACGATACGATCGCTGGTTGTGAAACCGGCTACTGCAAGACAGAGTTTTCGCTGGCACATGTAGGCAACCTTTTCGAGATGAAAGAGCAGATCAACCAACTTCGAGAAGAACTAAAACCATTCTGCGAAGAAAATAGAGTTAATTTTCTCTGCTATGGAATTCAGCCGGTAACACCGCCCAGTAAAAAGCTGATGATGAAAAAGGGCAGAACAAGTCCCTGGGTCAAAGCCTTTGGTTCTAATCGACATATAACTAAGGGCGATGGAGATGATGTCCATTTATTTACAATCAATGCTGCCAGCCATGTTCATATAAGCACCTCGTTAGAAGAGGCTGTTGATGCTGTTAATGTCTTAAACGGTTTTTCAGGGCCGCAGATTGCGCTTACCGCAAACTCTAATATCTGGCAAAGTAGAATCGATCCTGACTACAAATGTGTTGCAGAAAAATTCTGGGATTGGTGGATGCCCAATAGCGGTCGCGTAGGTGTTCCGTCCAAGCCTTTTGAAGATATCAAAGATTATGTTCACACGGTAGCTAATTTTAAGCCTGTTTATGTTGTGCGAAACGGCAAACCCATTATTTTGCAAAAATACAAGACCTTTGATGAATATTATCGGGCTGGACGAGCAGTAGGAATAGATACAGACGGCAAAGAGGTTTCCTTAACCCCTGAAAAATCTGATATTGACCTTCATAACTCCTGCTATTGGTACAACGCAAGGATTTCACGCTACTACACGGTCGAAAACAGAGTAAACGACCAGCAGCCCCCCAACGCTCTTCTGTGCATATCGGCTCTAACGCTTGGCTTGATTTCAGCTTTTGCCGAAGCGAAAGAAGAGCTTTCGTGTTATGATTGGCAAACATTGCGTCAAATGCGTCAGATCGCATGTCAATATGGCTTACACGGAAGGAAAAACACTATACGCCTTATTAGACTTGCTCTTCGAATGTTGATTATAGCCCGCTTGGGATTAGTTAGGCGAGGTCTTGGCGAGGAAAAGTTTCTTAAGCCTCTCCAAAAACGTCTGTGTGACTTTGAATGTCCTGCTGACCAGGCCTCTGATTTATTCAGGCACGGTGGAGCTAGCATGTTAGTAGATAAATGGAAATTTTAAGAATGCTCTGGAGACATTAATGACAGCAATCAACAAACCAAAACATGCACAAACAGGACTTAATGCATCATTGTACAACCCCTTAAGTGGACCTGATATTCGCAAAATTGCGAATGCTGCCTTTGAGATATTAGCCAAGTCTGGAATGCAGGTCAATTCACCAAAGGCTTTTGAGGCATTTAAGTCGGCTGGGGCGTTAACTGACCCCGAAACCAGGATAGTTAAGCTTCCGAAAGGGTTGGTTGAAGATGCTATAGATTCAAATCCGTCCTCGATAACATTATATTCCCGCGATGGTGAAAATGACGTAATTCTTGAGGAAAATCGCGTTAACTATGGCACGGGCGGTACAGCCATTTATGTACTTGATCCTGATACCGGACACCGCCGTCCGTCCACAACACAAGATGTGATCCTCAATGCACGTACGGTTGATGTCCTGGAAAACATACACTTGTTTACCATTAATGTTTTTCCGAATGAGATCGAGGACAAAGATGCTATCGACGTAAACCGGGGTTTTCACTCCATGGACAACACAACAAAGCATGTAATGGGAGGGGTTTATTCACTGGTCGGCTGCAAAAAAGTTGTACGAATGGCTGAAATAATCGCAGGTAATCCACAGGCACTTCGTGAAAAACCCTTTGTCTCTTTCATAACGTTGCTTATCAGCCCTTTCAAAATTGACGAACATTACGGCGAGATGACCTGCTACCTGGCAGGTGAGACTCTGCCGGTGGTGGTACCTACCGAACCTATATGCGGAACAACCTCTCCAATTACTCTTGCCGGCAATATCCTTACGCATATAGCCGAAACCCTTGCCGGTATTACTCTGGTTCAGTGTGTTAATAAAGGCGCCCCCGGTATTTGCGGCAGCGTGGGGTCTATTACCGACCTTAGAACAATGGGTCATCTCGGCGGACCGATAGAAAGGGCAATGATAAATGCGGCGGTATCGCAATTAGCGCAGCATTTTAAGCTTCCGCTTTACTCTACAGGAGGAACTTCAGATGCAAAAGAAGTAGATATACAGGCAGCCTACGAAAGTGCGATGTCAAGTCTACTTGTGGCAATGTCCGGTGCAAACTACATACACGACATTGCCGGGCTGATGGAAGAGGACCTTACCGTATCGTACGAGAAACTGGTTATGGACAATGAAATACTTGGTATGTGCCAGCGAGTCTTGCGTGGGATAGAGGTAAATGACGAGACTCTGGCGGTTGATTTGATGATAAAGAAAGGCCCTGCCAAGGACTTTTTAGCGGAGCGTCACACAATCCGCCATATGCGTAATGAGTTTTTTGTGCCGCGTTTAGCCAACCGCGACAAAAGAGAACAGCTTGAGCCAGGAAGCGACGCATTGTCAAGAGCTAAGGCCTTTGTACAAAAAGTATTCGCAAGCAAAACAAAAAGCTGTCTGGATTCAGTGGTACGTCAGGAGGTTTTGAAAACGTTTCCTGAAATAAGAAGACCGGCCAGGAACGGTCCTAAAGATACGACCGGCGAATTAGTTGCGAAATAGAATGCTTAAGTGCGAAGTCCGGTCGCGTAACGGAATTGAGCTTAATTTAGGAATCAGAATTGAGGTGTTATAAATGGTAGATTTTAAAGTGTTAAACGAGGCAATTATCAAGGGGGACGAGGCAACAGCGGCAGATATGACACAAGCGGCTATTGATGATGGATTGCCCGCAGAAACTATTTTGGAAGATGGCTTAGTTGCCGGAATGAACATTGTAGGCACTCGCTTTCAAAGAGACGAAATCTACATCCCTGAAGTTCTTATTGCTGCTCGTGCAATGAAAACGGCGATGGAAATACTTGAGCCTAAATTGACAGAAGCAGGTGTTAAGCCAATAGGTACGGTTGTTATGGGCACAGTTCAGGGCGATTTGCACGATATCGGCAAGAACCTGGTCGCTATGATGCTCAGAGGCGCTGGTTTTGCTGTTATGGATGTCGGTGTCGATGTGTCTTCAGAGGATTTTGTTGCCAACGTAAAGACCTCAAAAGCTCAAATTGTAGGCTTGAGTGCGCTTTTAACCACAACAATGCCCGCGATGGGAAAAACCATTCAGATTTTTAAGGACTCTGGGATTGAAGCAAAAATCATGGTTGGCGGAGCCCCTGTAACCCAAGAGTATGCCGACAAAATCGGTGCCAATGCTTATGCGGCTGATGCTGCAAGTGCTGTTGATATTGCTAAAGAGTTGTTGTAACTCAAAAATAAAAATGCAGGAAGAAACGTTGGAATTGATTTTTAAGGAGAAAAGCTGATGGCCAAAAGAAAACAAAAAAGGAGTCGAAAGAACTGGAGTAGTGAAGAAATCAGACGTCTGAGGAAAATTTTTCGCAACTTAAGCACTGCTGACGTTGCGAAAAAAATGAGAAGAAGTTTTGCCAGCATCCAAGCTAAAGCGTCTGTCCTTGGACTTAGAAAGACGAAAAAGCATCTTAAATCTATAGGGAAGGCTTAGCGTACGTCAATTGAAACACGAAAGTAGGCCCTAACAATCTTACGTAGTTTTTGCGAAAAGGAAGGAGTTTTTAAAAAATGGCAGGTATGACAGTAAAATTCAGATGTCCCCACTGTCAAGTACAATTGGAAGCAGGGATTAAACTGATTGGCACAACAGGCTCGTGCCCTAACTGTGGAAAAGAGATTACTGTGCCCAAGAAGGATTCCGAAACTCAAAGCGACAAAGAGCAAACTGTAAAAAGGGAATAAAGGTTATTGGTAAAAATATAAAGCGAGCCCGTGTTAGGTAAACGGTCAGTCTGTAATTTTCTAACTGGGTTCATGGCCGAACCTGAGCGTTTTTTTATCACCTCCTTTCGAACATAGCTGGGGTTCTGCTCCTGAGTTCAGCAGGGATTTTGTTATACAAAGTGATTTTATGTTTAGAACGCTGGAACAAGTGAGCAATGGAGCGAATTTGCAAGAACTGTAAGCATTTTGTTGTCACAGGTATAAGTTTTGACAAAAGAAGCAAACGTACCCAGGAGTTTGGTGTCTGCCATAAGCGTGGTGGTAAAGCTAAAAAGATAAGAGGCAAATTAGTCGGTGGCGACTTAATGTGGGATAACGAAACTTGCAGAGCTTTTAAAGAAGGTATAAAAGCATCTCCTATACATTTGAATACGAAAAAGAAGTGATGAAGACATTGTTAAAAAAAACAGAGCAAAATAAGGGTATCCCACAGGAAGAAAATATGAATGCTGTGTCAGGCCAATGGTGGCGGCCGATTTTGCTTTTTTCTTTTCTTGCTTTTGTGTTAGTGCTGGTTAAAGTCTTTGGCCTTGTAGGTCGTTTGTTAGAACTACAGGATTGGATTAAGGCCCAAGGCGTTCTTGGTTATGTAATATTCGCACTTATCCATATAGGGGCTATGATTGCAGCAATACCTCGGTCTATACTCGCTGTAGTGGCAGGAGTGTTCTTCGGGGCGGTTGCAGGAATTGTTCTCGTTACTATTTCTTCGGTTATAGGTGTGTGCCTAACATTTCTTATTGCCAGATATTTTGCCCGGGATGCAGTTAGCCGATGGCTTTTACGCAGCGAAAAACTTAACAGTTTTTACCATCTTACCGAAAAACGAGGAGCGATTATTGTAGTGATAAGCAGGCTTCTTACGTTCTCTCCGAGTAACCTGCTCAACTACTGTTTCGGCCTGACAAAGATTCACATTTCGACTTATCTGTTCTGGTCGTTTCTATGCATGCTTCCTGCAACGGTTGTTTATGTGTTGGCAGCAGATGCTGTTACCAAAGGTATATCGAAGGTACAAATACCATGGCTGTCGGTTAGCACCGTAGTGATGGTGCTGGTTATTGTGTTTATGATTGTACATTTTTCACTGCTAAAACTTGGAAACAAGGAGAAAATTACAGGGTAAGGATATTAGCGACAGTACTGAGATTGTGAGTGTGAATGGGTTATGAGTAGAGTTTGGTTAGCTTTAGGTATATGGTTTCTTTTCCTTATGGCCGGTCTGATGCTGGCTGTTTGGCTGCATAAAATGGATCACCCAAATCCTGGTTGGGAGCTTGGATTTATCGTGACTATAAAAGAGAAAATATCGGATATACGCAAGAAATGGAAGGATAAAATAAAAAAAGGGAAAAAGAGGTCGTAGTGATATCAAAAATAAGTCCATTGCAAATACCCGACCAGCTAAGGTCGACAGAAAAAGCATGGCCTATTGTATATCTTCAGGCAAGGAATTTAGACTTATGGCATGCTCCAACGAGTTTAGCATATCTTGTTGGGGATGTATTGAACACCGCGGTTCAACGAGTGCACGAAGGGCCTATACAGGGCCAGGCTTTGCTAAAAGTTCATATTGGTGAACCGAATTGTCACACCAGAATGAGGCCGGAATATGTTATGGGCATTTCCAAGTTTCTTAGCGACAAAGGTGCATCAGGTATTGTTGCCGGCGATACAACGGTTGCTTATTCCGGACCTCGTGGATACAAAGAAAATCCAAAGCCGAGCGTATCAAAATATCTGAAACTGGCCCGAAAGCACGGCTGGTCTAAAAACGGCAAGGCCGGAGTCTCTTTTGTGGTACTTGACAGGCCCTCTACGAGCAAGCCGGGGGAATTTGAGTTTTCCGCTGAGCAGGAGCGTTTTGAGCTTAATGGAGTTAATCGCTTTAATGATTTTTATGCTGCCGGCGGTTTTGCTGCTTCTGATTTTGTAGTTAATAATGCCCATTTGACCCTGCACGGTCTGGCGGGTGTGGCCGGCTGCGTCAAAAGTATCGCAATGGGGTGCTCTGGACTAACCGGCAAATTGCGAATGCACCAGTTTCTGCTGCCGCATTTTGACGCTGAACTGTGTACAAATTGCCACCGATGTGTTGAAAGTTGTCCTGAAAATGCACTCCAGCTAAACGAGGGTGATATCTGCCCGACTGTTGACGCCAAAAGCTGCATCGGCTGTGGTGAATGTGAAGCTGTTTGTGCCGTAGGAAAAGGTGCAATTAAGCTGTCCGGAGAAAAAATTACTGACTGGCAGCGAGGCGCAGAAACCCTGCCGATTCGAATGGCTGATTACACCACCGGGCTTATGAACCGAATGTGGGATAACACAATTAACGTGCTGCATATGTACGCTATTACCGAACGGTGCGACTGTCTGGATATAAAACAGCAGCCTATGCTCAAACATGACCTCGGTTTTCTTGTGGGCAAAAACCCGTTTGCAATCGACAAATTAGCTGCACAGATACTCACCGAAGCTCTTGACAAGCAGGGCGGGCCAGTTGATGAACCACTGCTTAAATCCGCTGAAATCACAGCCAACTATGTTAGTCAAAACTATGGAATACTGGCTGATGTTCCGGTGGAAAATATGACTCTATCGTGAATTTAAAAATGTCTAAGTTTGTTATTGGAGCCCCAATGAAAGGAAATAAAGAAACTGATACTAAGCACAAAAATGAAAACTCAGACAAACAACGACAGGGAGTTTTGGTCAATCCATACTGTCGGCTGACAGCCAGCCAGATAAAGCTCGTAGATTCTGTGTCCCGAGAACTACTCCTGGAGGGCCCAGGACTATTGTGTTACAACCAGCAGGCTGCTAAGCTTTTTAAAGCTGCCGGTGCTAAAGTAGAAGATGCGGGCCAATGTGTTCGCATCCGTATACCTTCTGCTATTATCGACAAGATTTTAGAGACTGCTCCGTCAAAGATCGTACTCGGTGCTCGCAATCCGAAAAACAGGCTTGTCCTTGACGCCTATGAGCCTCGTGTGCGATTCGGAAGTGGTTCTGAAACCAATGTCTGGCTGGATGTGGATTTCGATGGGAGGATGCCCGTCTTTACCCGCCGGCAAGGCTCAGTAGAGCGATTATGCCGAGCGGCACATTTATGCGAGAATCTGGAACATCTCGATTTTTTCATCCGCTGTGTAAATATTCGCGATACGGAAGTTACCAGCGAAAACAAAGATGTAAATAAATTCCTTGCCAGCCTGAATAATATCACGAAACACGTCCAAGCCGGCTTGACGGACCTTGCAGCTTTGGATGACGTTATTCAGATGGGTCAGATTGTCGCAGGTGGTGAAAAGGCTTTTGAGAAAGAACCTGTCCTGTCTTTCATAACATGCGTTATTAAAAGCCCACTGCAAGTCGTAAATGATACAGCCGAGAAACTTATTGAAATATCAAAACGTCGTGTTCCTGTGGTAATTTCGAGCTGTCCGATGGGTGGAGCTACCGGCTCTTTTGATGAATTTGGCATGGTCGCTCAAATCAACGCGGAACTTTTGGCAGGAGTAGCTTTGAATCAGCTCGTCTGCCCGGGTGCTCCGGTTCTTTACGGTGCGGTGCCGGTACGAACGAGACTCGATAATCTCAATGATATGTATGGTGCCCCCGAGTTTAATCACTATAACATTGATTGTGCACAAATGGCTCGATTCTATGGCCTGCCCTGTTATTCAACAGCTGGTGTGGGCGATATTGATGTTCCAGGTATACAGGCTACAGCAGAAAAACTGATAACACTTACAGATGTGCCGCGAGCCGGCGCACAGTATATTCACTATGCATTTGGTTTGCTTGAACGTACCAATGTCTTCTGTCCTGAACAGGCTGTTATGGACAATGACCACATAGGCATAGTCAAACATATGCTGACCGAAGCTAATATCTGCAAAGAGAAACGTAACGAGGTATTAGCCCAGGTACGTGAGGTGATGGAAACGGACCATAAAACATTTATGTATCATTTGCCGCTGCCGACCCGGGACAATGTATATGTACGCTATCCGTTGGAGGATAAAGATAACGGAGCTTTGTATGCAGCACATAAACGATATCGGGAAATTATGAAAAAACCACGTAATCAACTTCCCAAAGAAATTCAGCAAGAAATTACAAGAGAGGTTCCGGGAATTTTACCGGGATTCCCGGATGCAAAAAACAGCACTTGGGAAATACCTCAACTATCATGACAGGAGAAAAATACAATGTCAGAGAAAGAAGAAAACCAACAGATGCGTGCTTACAGCGAAGCGGTAAAGAGCGGTCTTTACGCAAAGAAAACAGGGCTTATAGGAAAATATGATAATGTCCGCCGTTACTGGGAAGACGAAATTACCAGGCATTTTCTGTACCCCCATCTAAAAAAGCTTATTGAGAAAGCATCGTTGAAGATGCAACGCTTGCGCGTTATGGACTTAGGTTGCGGCAGTGCCGACGGACTGGAACTGCTCAGAGGCATCCGGGACCGCGACCCTGACCTTAAAGAAGTCGAAGTAAACCTGCTGACTCCACAGATTCTGGGTTTTTATAAAGGCATTGACCTCAGTGGTGATTTGCTTGCTCAGGGTAAAGCTATTTATGATGGGAACCCAAAGATTACTTTCGCTAAAGCCGACTTTACTAAAGGGGTACCTATAGACGAAGGAGAAGAGCCTTACGATCTCTATTTTTCTTCGTATGGTGCGACCTCGCACCATAATGATCTGGAAACACTGGCACGGCTTTTGTCGGATATTGCCAAGGTAACCAAGGATTATTGTATTATCGTTTGTGATTGGCTGGGGCGATATTCTTACGAATGGCAAAGTCTTTGGACAAACAATCTGTCCAAAAATTGCAATATGGATTATGTCGTCTCTTATATTTATGACAAGGAAGAAAGAGAGCAGCGACGAAGTGAGCTTCAGCATCTTAACCTGCGATTGGTCAGCCGCCAGGAGATCGAGAAGGTTATCGATAAGGCAAACAAACGGGCAGGCGTTACAATTAAGCCATTGACTTATTTTGACCGCTCCATATTCACCGGCAGACATATGGATACTGCTGAATATAACAAACATACCCAGCCCATTCGTCAGGCAGTTAATTCTCTGCACGAGGCAAATATGCGAACAGATTTAAATTCCTTGCTGGTTGATTATGTTCCTAAAAAAGATTTCGATTTTATAAACAGTCATTTAGAACACCTTCAGGTATCCTGGAATACCCTTATACAATATACACAGAAGCTTATCACTGTATATGATGAACAGCAGCGAGGCTTTACTGAAAAACCAGACGAGATACCTGCATCATACCCGGCTGCTCTTCGCGAAATGATGGATCGCATGCGGTTGGTGGTTGAAGGCGTAGGCTGGCTTGGTCTGGGTCTGCCGCGAGAGAATATTATTGAGCCTCAGTTAGGATATGCCCTTCGCTATTTGATTATGAACCTGCAGCAAGGTATAGGCTGTGGCCATGGTTTTTCCGGTATATTTGAGGTGGATAAAAGTTAAGAGAGTCCTGTTTTGATAAGATTTGAGCATGTAAATAAAACTTATCCGAACGGTTTAAAAGCCGTTTGTAACCTTTCATTAGAGATAGAAGAAGGGGAAACGCTTGTTTTGTTGGGAACAAGCGGCAGCGGTAAGACTACTACTATGAAAATGGTCAACCGGCTGATTGAGCCTACAGAAGGTCGCATACTTATCGAAGATACCGATATTATGGAACAGGACCCTATCAGGCTAAGACGCAAAATAGGGTATGCAATTCAACACATAGGTTTGTTCCCACATATGACTGTAGCGGAAAATATTGCTGTAGTACCCAAGCTTCTGAAATGGTCTGAAGACAAAATAGATAAACGTATTTGCGAACTTTTGAGCCTGGTCGGTCTGCAACCCGAGCAATTCAGGCTCTGCTACCCTGCCCAGCTTAGCGGCGGCCAACAGCAGAGAATTGGTGTTGCAAGAGCTTTGGCAGCCGACCCACCAATTGTTTTAATGGATGAGCCTTTCGGTGCTTTGGACCCAATCACCCGTGAACAGCTTCAAAATGAGTTTATTGAACTGGAAACGGAGATTAAGAAAACAATTATTTTTGTAACTCACGATGTGTTTGAAGCAGTTAAGATGGGTGACCGCATTGCTCTTTTAGATGCCGGAGTCTTGCAGCAGCTCGCAGCACCGGTCGAACTTGTTGATAATCCCGCCAATGAATTTGTAGACCAGTTCCTTGGCCAGCATCGATTTCAACTGTCTCTGTTAACGAAGACGTTAAAAACTATTATACCACAAATAAATCAGGAAACGGCTTCCGAAAAATCTTCTGTACCGCCGCTATGTTTGAAGGTCAACAGTTCCCTTATCGAGGCTCTTGATATATTCAAAAAAACCGGCAAGGTGACTTTACCTGTCTACCAGAAATGCCTTTTCGTTGGCAATCTACAAAAGGCTGCTCTTCTCAAGGCCATTACCGATATACTCGGAGAAACTGGAGGGACTACATGAACACGGTAACATCATTCTTACAAAAACTGGGTCCTGAGATACTCAGCCGCACATATGAACATATTTACCTTGTGTTTTTCGCTATGGTAATTGCAACGATTACGGCCTTATTTGTTGGTGTTTACCTCACCCGATGTCGATGGCCAAAGCTGGTGTCAATTATTATGGGCGTAGCCGGCACTGTCCAGACAATACCGAGTCTTGCTCTTATTGCTTTTATTGTTGTGATTTTCGCTTTTGTGAAGCTGCCTACGATCGGAACTGTTCCGGCACTTGTTGCACTTGTGCTTTATGCACTTTTGCCGATTTTGCGCAATACTTACACGGGCATAAAACAAGTGGACAGCTCAATTGTAGAAGTTGCCACAGGTATGGGCATGAAACCTCACCAGATATTATTTTCAGTGGAGTTGCCTTTGTCTCTGCCGGTAATTATGGCAGGGATACGTATATCAGCAGTTTGGACAATTGGCGTTGCCACTTTGTGCGGATTGATTGGTGCCGGTGGCTTAGGAGACCTTATCATCAAAGGCCTGCGAAGTATTCGGCCTGATTACTTGTTAGCCGGCACTTTACCAGCAGCGGCTTTAGCTCTTGTTTTTGACTGGATTCTTGGGCTTGTAGAAAAATGGCTTACACCGGAAGGTTTGCGAGCCAGCGTAGAAAATCAGGTATAAGAACACTGTATGACTGGGAAAAATTTAAATTCTACTGATAAAAAAGTCAAGCAGGAAAGCATCTCTTCTGAAGACAGGGTCGAAAAGCTTGTTAATGCTATTGTAAAAAAACTAAAACAAGGTAAGGGGATAGAAGCTATGAGCCTGGTTGCCGAGGGACAAATGCACCATATTTTATCTAGTACACCCAATCTTCCAAAATATCTGGTTGAGCTTATGGGCAAGAAAATGGCAGACAAACTTATAGGTGTGTTCGTACATTCCCCCTGTCCTTTCTGTAAGAAAGGTCGGGCAACGTGTGAAAACTGTGAAGGACACGGACACATGAAACACGAAATGGTGTGTCTTGATTGTCTCGGCTTTGGTCTGGTAAAGTGTGACTTCTGTGATGGATCGGGCTGGAGTTCGATAGATTCAATACCGGCAGGGCTTCGTGCACTGGTATTATACCAAAGAACAAAGGTTGCAAAGACTCGAATCAAAAAAATACTTGTAAGACCTGTTCCAAATGTTGCTCAATACAAACCTGTGGTTATCCTCAAGAAATGTGCTCAGCTCTTGATGGACCTGAATAGATACATCGGTGTGTTGGAAAACACCATTACAGGCCAAAATGAATTAGCTAAATCACGTTACTGGCCCCAAAGCAAGGTCAAAAAAATAGTCATCTCCTGCATCCAGACCGCAATTGACGCAGAAAGAAAAGCCAGAGAGATAGTTAAGCATATGGCCGAAATAGCTCGAACACAAACCGAAAAGCCTGATGAGGACAGCGATACCAAAAAACTTGCTGCTGTCAGAGCAGAATTTTATGAATCACTTTTGGATTCCTCTAATGTTTTTGCCGGTACAAATCTGGAGCATCCGTTTCTGGATGAAGCTACGAAAAAACTTAGTGGCCGACGTAGCGACACAAAAAAGGACGACCAGATAATTCTCTGATAACAAACACATAGAAAGGACGATTAAACAATGGGTACTAAAAGCCGTTTAAGAATTTTTATTGGCATTGTTGTTATTGTTGCTGTCGTACTTTTAATGCTCCAACGCAGCGATCATCAGCAAGGGCTAAAAGCGGCATTTGATGCGGAGTTTCTTACCCGTCCGGATGGTTACCAGGGCATAAGCAAGTGTTATGGTTTAAAATTTGCCTCAGAGCCGGTACAAATGGATCCAGGTTTGATGTACAGGGCCGTTGCCGATGGTGCGGTAGATATCATCGACGGCTTTGCCACAGACGGGCGAATACCTGCCTATAAACTTGTTGTGCTAAAAGATGATAAGACTTTTTTCCCACCATATTATGCTGCCCCCCTGGTACGAAAAGAAACACTTGAGAAATACCCTCAACTCAAATCCGCTCTCAATCAACTTGCTGGGAAAATCTCCAACGAAGCTATGCAGAACCTTAACCTGCAAGTGGATGAAAGGGGCCACAAAGCCGAAGACGTTGCTCGTGAATTTCTGTTATCTAATGGGCTTATTCAACAAGGCGCTAAACCCGGAGATGGAACAGCAGGCACCGTTACAGTTGGAGGTAAGCAATTCACCGAGCAGGAAATTCTTGGCCAGATTATAGCTATACTGATCGAATGCAATTCGAATATCAGTGTCATTCGAAAGCCTAACCTTGGCGGCACAATGATCTGCTTTAATGCACTAAAGGCCGGAGATATCGACGTTTATCCGGAGTACACCGGCACTGGCTTGGTGAATATTTTGAAACGAGAAGTAATTTCCGATCCGAACAAAGCCTACGATTGTGTACGGAGGACATTCCTGGATGAGTACAACCTTGTATGGCTCCGAGCCTTTGGTTTTAACAATACTTATACGCTTACAATGCGGGCCGCCCACGCCGGGAAGCTTGGAATCAAAACAATTTCGGATCTTGCAAACTATCTCAACATACAAAAAAGTAAGAGGCAGAAAGAAACTGATGTTAGGAAAGATTAGATGACTTCAATCCTCATTCTTTTCAGATTTCATAAGTTTCGGTTATTGCTTAGTCATTGGAAGGGCAATTTTTTTACTTCTGCCGTAAGAGAAAAAATGGAGACCAAGCGTCATGTTCAAAATCGTAATGATTATATCGATAATAATTATAGCAATAGGATGGATAGCACACGGAACTTGGCGAGTTGTTACTCGTTTTTCCGAGAAGAAAAGACCGAAACGAACAACAAGACATTTACAGCAAAGAAAAGAGTCGTTTGACAACTATATAAAGAAACTGCAAAACTACGGGAAAAAACCTTATGAACACAGATAAAAGAACTCTCAAAATGCGATTTGCAAATTTTATTTATGAGTTTCTGAAACATCCATCAGAGACCGGAACCTTTACTCAAAGCTCAAGATATCTTGCGCGGGCAATTGCCCATCAGATAGATGGGAACTCAAATGTTACTGAATTTGGAGCGGGGATGGGGGCTGTGACCACTGAAATTTTGAAACGTCTTCCTGCAAATGGGCAACTCACATGTTTCGAAGTAAACAGCTATTTTTGTAGGCATCTGTTGAGGATTAACGACCCACGCCTAAAGGTCATTAATGATGACGCTGAAAATTGTGAAAAACACGTACGAAATTTAGATTGTATTGTTTCTGGTCTACCTCTTACGTTATTTAACAAATCTAAAAGAGAAAAAATACTTGCTATATCAAGTAAATCAGGGAGATTTATTCAGCTACAATATTCTCCTGCACTAAAAGGAGATGTTGAAAACCAATTTCCAGATGTAGAGATCAAATTTATACCGTTAAATTTCCCTCCTGCATTTGTTTACATATGTGCAAATCCTGATAAAATAAAAAATAAAGGCTGCAAGCCGTCGAGGACCTTTAGTGTCGGCAAGTAAACAATTCAACTTGCAGAGGGAAAGTGAATATGTATTTTAAACAATCGGTTGTTAGAACGAGATGCAAACAACGAAAGGAATAACCTAATGGGCAGATTATTAATGAATGGAGTAGAAATAGATAATTGGCTGTTCTGGACCTTAGGAGTACTTGTACTGGTAGGCGTAATAGGTCATTTGTTTGTTTACAGAATTCTGCTGGAACTTACCAAACGCACAAAGAGTGTTATAGATAACCTCTGTATTAAACATTGCTATCGCCCAATCCAGTGGATTGTAGTACTTTTAATTATCCACTTGATTTTGCCTGTTAAGTTATCTGAAGAATATCTTCTCATCTTAAAGCAGGCTATGAGTTTATTGCTTATAGCCTTGATATCGTTTTTGCTTGTAAAAGCAACATATGTTTTGGATGAATACGTCATTGGACGTTTCAAAATCGACGAAAAAGACAATCTTAGGGCCAGGAAACTTCGCACCAAAAAGGGACGCGAGACCTATTCTAAGCGCAAGACAATTGCTGAGCCGGAGTTCGGCCAGATAAAACGAGCCAGAGGCTTTGTTGGGTTTTCGCTGCGAGGGACAGAGAAGATGCGAGGTGAATGGTCCATTGTCTGTCTGACACATAATCTGTTGAAGTTGTT
>Ga0180433_10003849_pt1 | contig 21655 bp, 18 predicted proteins | sample SS_ome_8_FD_132980 | JGI IMG/M metagenome (GOLD analysis project Ga0180433, IMG submission 132980) | Hypersaline lake sediment archaeal communities from the Salton Sea, California, USA - SS_1_D_1 metaG | ecosystem: Environmental > Aquatic > Non-marine Saline and Alkaline > Hypersaline >... | reverse complement strand
CATCGCCGCACGCCAGACAACAGCAGCGAGACGAAGCCGTTCTCGCTCGTTCCCGGAGAGCCCGGGCGAGCAACTCGAGAACCCTCGGTTTGAGCTGCTCATGAGCCTGACGGTTACTCCGACACACCACCCACTACTGACCACCAACTGATTCCTCCCCCAAGGCAGATGTAGATGCCCGCGGTTGTTGCATTCCCGAGTGCTGCGTAACGGTAAACCTAAGTGAAAACCCTAAGAATTAAGATCTCACCGCCATCTCCATCGCGTCCGTTACGGGTTGCTACGTCTTGAAGGGGCCTAGTGTCTCCAGCTCATGCGTTGCGCCATGCGATAGGAATGCAAGATCGTTGCTGATCGAGATGAAGCGAGCGCCTCGTTCAAGCCACTGTCGTGCGTGGGCAGTGTCGTACACCTGGACACCGAGCGTCACGCCGTGTCGATGGCAACCTGCTACGAAAGCCTCGGTTGCTTCCTGCATCTGCGAGTGATCGAGCTGCCCAAGGATCCCGAGCGATTGAGACAGATCGAACTGCCCGAGGAATGCGCAATCGATGCCATCGACAGACAGAATATCGTCAAGGTGATCGATTCCGGCTTTGCTCTCGATCTGTGCGATCACCGCAGTGCGAGCGTTCGCCTCCTTCACCAGTCGATCGCTTGGCACGTTGCTGAAGCTCGTGTGCGCAGCTCGAGGGTTCACGCTTCTTGCTCCCATAGGGTGATACTTCGCTTGATGAACGATCTCCTCTGCCTGATGCCCCGTGTCAACGTGCGGTACAAGGATCCCGTCACATCCCGCATCGAGCATCAACACCATCTGGTGCAGGTCCATCCCTTGCGTTCGGACAACCGTATATGCCGACGTCGAACGACCTGCGAGCACCATTGCGGCCGCTGTCTCGGGGTTGTAGGGGAAATGCTCGGTGTCGAGGATGACGAAGCCGTATCCTAGGTCAGCGAAAATCGGGGGCGCCTCCGGGATACGTAGCACCTTGACCATGGTCCCGATCAGCGGCGCACCCTTTCGCAGCCGCTGGCGCAAGCCAATCGTCTTCATAGCATCCGTCCTTTCCCGCTTATTGGCCGCCCGCCCAACACCACGACCAGAAGGCCAGCGAATCAGCCCGAGCCTACGCGGCACTCGCTTCGCTGCTTCCCTTCTCGAAGCAGTTCTGCAGGACCCGGAGAGCGTTGCCCCCCGCGAACTTCTCGATGTTCGGCTTGGGATAGCCTCGCTTCTGCAGCCCGTCCAGCACGTTGCCGATCTCGGTGTGCGACGAGAACCCCTCGGCGTAGATGTTGTGGTGATCGAACTGCCCCACCATCTCCGGGTAGCGACGCTTGGTGGTCGCGCGCCACATGATCGGGGTTCCAATCGTGAACCCCTCGTGGAGATCCGACCCAATCGCCACATGATCGATCCCGACCCGGTCGACGACGTAATCGACCCGGTCGAGGTACTCCTCCACGGACGGTCGCCTGCCGGGATCGGCATAGCACATCGGGGAATAGCAGCTAATAGCCACAACCCCGCCTAGCTCGGCGACGGCATCGATCTGCTCATCGTCGATGCAGCGGACGTTGGGTGTCATTGAGTACGGGTTCGAATGGGAGTAGATCGGGGGAGCGGTTGCAACTTCCATCGCCTGCATCGCGGTTCGCTTGCTGGCATGCGAGAGGTCGAGCACGATACCGAGCCGGTTGAGTTCACGGACAAACTCCTTGCCGAGCAGCGTCAGGCCCCGGTCCTCCATCTCCATGCAACCGTCCCCGTGTGGCGAACGCTCGTTGTACGTCAGCGCGAGCACCCGCAGCCCGAGCTTGTGAAGGATTGTCAAGGTGGGGACATCCCGGATTGCTCCAGCTCCTTGGAGCCCAAACAGCACGGCGAGCTGGTTCCGCTCGCGAGCTGCCGCGATATCGGCAGAGTGCAAGACGTGCAGCAGCTCGTTGCGAAGACCCTCGAAGTACGTGTAGTACTGGTACATGTCGCGGAGCGTCTGATCAAACCCGACGTGAGGTAGACTCACCGTCACGACAACGGCGGTGAACCCCGCACGGTACGCCGACAGCCTCGAGGGGACCAGTGCCCCGCCTTGCAGATCGATCAATAGCCCGCGATCGGGCCGGGGTGTCTCTTCCTCGTTGACAAGACGTGCACCGGCTTCGGACCTCCCGCTGGGACTACTCACCGCGAACCACCTTCCTTCCGATGTTTGAATCGAGATATACGATGCGTCCATCCTTCATGATCAGTGTCGGTTGCGCGAGAACCGAGATCTCCGTCAGCGGATCGCCCTCGACGGCAATCAGGTCAGCCGGCTTACCCCGTGCGATCCGTCCCGCATCCGGAATCCCGAGCGCATCAGAGGAGTCGGCCGTTGCGGCGCATAGCACTGCTGAGGGAGACATCCCGTTGTCTGCCATGAGCTTCAATTCCAGAGACAAGCTGGAGAAGGGCGTGTCGGAAACGCCACAGTCTGTTCCAGCGATCACGCGTACGCCCAGACCGACCATCTCGCGGAACGCAGCGAACCGGGCGTCCTCCAATTCGAGCTGGCGGATGACGGTGGGATCGTGATTCTTTCGCCTCCTCTTGGAGTCAAGCGATCGGTACTTCGCAGACAAGGTCGGGACCACATAGGTTCCAATGTCCGCAACCCGGCGGAGGATCTCCGAATCCAGAACGAAGTGAACATTGCCTCCGTCGGAGTCGTTCGGAACGAGGAACATGCAGTGCTCGATCGTGTCGACCTTTGCCTCCAGCGCATCCACAATCGACTCTCTCGCCAGGCAATGTGCGGCCACGCGGAGGCCTAGCCGATGCGCCTCCTTCACCGCCGCCGCGAGTCGCGACACGGGGTAGGCTCGCCTCGCCGGCCGGCTGCCTGGCGTCATGAAGCCTCCGCTTGCCATGATCTTGATCCAATCCGCGCCTTCCTTGGCAAGCCGTCTCACGCTACGTTGCAACTCGCGTTTCGTATCGGCCTGTTCTCCGCACCAGAAGAAGTGCCCGCCGGTCACCGTAATCGGTCGTCCTGTGACCATCAGGCCGGGATGCGGTGACGCTGATCGTTCCAGTGCTTCGCGTAGAGCGAACCCGGCACGCCGTGGCGCGCCGCAGTCGCGAACGGACAGGATTCCGGACGACAGCAGCTCGCAGCTGTTCTTCTTCCCGCGTGCCAACAGCTCGTCGTCCGACTCGTTGAGCGCTTCGCGCAATGGAACTGCCGAGGCACTGAATACTGCATGCACGTGGGCATCGATCAGACCGGGCAACACCGTGCCATCCGACAGATCGATCTCAACCGCGCGATCCAGGGGCGCCGACACGGCGCCGGGCTCGGAGATCTGCACGACGTCGCCTCCCTCGATCACCAACACCCGATCCCGTACGGGCTCGCCACTCGGATCGTCAATCAGGTTTCCGACACGTAGTACAAGGCGTGACGCCGTCTCGAGAGCCGCCGGTCGATCGATTCTCGTATCACTGGTATCCATGGGAATCCTGCAAGGCAGAGCTGCTCGGCCTCGATCAGACCGCCTCCCCGGTCGAGTCCATATCGAACGTCACAGGCCGCGTCTCGCACGGCCGCCCGAACAGGACGTGCATCTGCGGCGGAGCATCCTCGAAGCACACGCTCCCGAGGGTGTTGCTAACGTCGCTGTGTCGGCAGATCGACTCGTTGCTCGGCCCATGGCGGTGATCCGCGAGGATCGAACGCACATCTTCGAGTTCGAGGTCTCCTGAGGCGTCCGACAACATGGCAGCCAGCCGCTCCATGCGGAGATAGCTCGATGGATACTGCGATCGCGTCGGCGAAAGCGGCGCCATCCGTTCGCTCTGGTAGTGGCTCGTTCCGATCAGATAAGGGCATCCTCCGCCTCGTTCCACCTCCAGGTGGTCAAACGAGACCTCGCATTTCGCCCAGGCGCCCGTGCGGTCAGCCAAGAGGAGGTCTCGGCCGAGGAAGCCTCGCGGACTGCGGCGGATGTGCACGAGCGCCTCGTCAATCGTGCGGCAGGTACGGAGTATCTCGGACTGGAGGATATGAAGCGGCACACCGACCCGGGTCTCGTCCGTCCAGTCGGACGGCACATCGGAAGTGGAAACTCCCGACCCGACCATCGCCAATCCGTGTTCGTTGATCCCTTCCGTTCCACCGGGCCACTCTGGGAACCCCGTATAGCAAAGGAACCGGTATCCATCGTTCGGCTCGACTCGCAACGCGGTGAGATCGCTGGCGATGGGATCGCCTACCGAGGCCAAGTCGGCGTTCTTCGCCAGGAGGATTCCGCTTCTGTCCCCGCTTTGCGGCCTGGCGAAGCACGAGCACTCTTCGGACGGCCTTGAGGATCCCGCCGAGATCGGGTTCAAGAACGTAGCCGCCGGCCGCCCTAATGCAGCGGTGTAGAACCGCTCGAATTCGATCCCTGCTCCATCGGCGATTCCCCTAAGTCCTTCGAGGATCTTCGGGTAATCTGAGCCGATCGTTTTCACGAATGCCTCAGCAGTCGATCGGATCAGAGCCTCAGGGCATTGGCTCATCAGGTGTCCCAGCGTTCGGTCGATCTTCGCCGCGATCTTTGCCTTCAGCAGTCCTCCGCGCTGCCGCCCTCTCTCGTAGGCGTTTCCCGAAACGATGCAAAGCGAGTTGGTCTCCACGTTGCTCAAGCTCCCTTCATGGGTGTCGGTCTCTCCGACACGCTGTCGTCAGCCGTCATTGTCCCCGCGGATCGAACGCGTCGCGAAGCCCGTCACCGAGCAGGTTGAATCCGAGCACGGTGGCGAAGATCGCCGCGCCAGGCGCCAAGGCAACCCATGGCGCCAACAGCAGATAGTCGCGTCCCCGCGTCAGCATCACGCCCCAGTCGGGCGTGGGCGGCTGGATTCCAATCCCGAGGAAGCTTAACCCGGCGATCGCGAGGATGCTCTCGCCCAAGGTGAGTGACACATAGACCGCGAGGGCTCCCACGCAGCCAGGCAGGATGTGCCGCAGCGCGATCCGAAGCTCTCCTGCGCCGATCGCCCGCGCCGCCTCGACATACACAGTCTCCTTCAAGCTGATCACTTGCCCACGAATCAGCCGCGCGTACCGAGGGAGGCGGGTCACGGCGATCACGAGCACGATGTTCATCGTGTTTGGTCCCAGGAACGCGACCAGTACGATCGCCAGCAAGAACGCGGGAAAGGCCAACACAATATCGAGAAACCGCATGGCGATCTCGTCAATCCAGCCTCCCGAGTAGCTTACGATCAGCCCAGCGATACTCCCCACAACAGCAGCCAACAGCACCGCCGAGAACGCCACGCCTACCGCGACCCGCGCCCCGTAGATCAGCCGCGAGAGCACGTCCCGCCCAAGCTCGTCTGTCCCGAGCCAGTGCTCGCTCGAGGGGCGACGATACTTCTCCCGCAGCGAGATCGCGACTGGAGACGAGGGTGCGATATGGGGCGCCAGAAGTGCAGCTAATAGAATGACCAGAACGATCGCCCCCCCCACGAACGACAGCTTGTTCCGCGCAAATCGCCTCCACGCATCTCTTGCCGGTGAGGAGATCCGTCGGGGCGACGCGCTCGCCTGCGTTCGTCCCCGACTCATCGGTACCGGACCTTCGGATCGAGCAACACGTAGCTCATGTCCGCGAGAAGGTTGATGACCACGACCATCAGCACAATGATCAGCGTGATCCCTTGGATGACCGGATAGTCGCGGCGGTAGATCGCCTGCACCAACAGCCGGCCGACGCCGGGCCACGCGAACACCGTCTCCGTCAAGAACGAGCCGCCGACCAGAACCCCCAACTGCAGGGTAACGTTGGTGACCAGCGGGTTCAGTGCGTTACGAAACGCGTGCTTCCAGATCACCAACCACTCCCGGAGCCCTTTGGCCCGCGCAGTTCTGACGTAGTCCTCGGTGAGGACATCGAGCATGCTCGACCGCAGCAGTCGGGTCGAGCTGGCCAAGAGGTACGCGCCGAGGCTGGCAGCGGGGAGGATCGTGTGCTTGAATCCGTCCCAGCTTAAGAGTGAGCCGCCAACTCCCGAAATCGGGAGCCACCGCAACTTCAGCCCGAACACGTAGATCAGTATGATCCCCAGCCAGAACACCGGCACCGAGACTCCCACGAGGGCGACGAGCAGTGACGAGTAGTCCCAGATCGAGTACCGCTTGACCGCCGCGAGCACGCCAAGCGGCAGGGCTCCAAGCAGTGAGAAGACCACTGCGAGGAACGTCAGCCACAACGTGTTCGGAATCCGCTGGGCGAACAGCTTAAGCACCGGTGCCCGATGGTAGATCGACATTCCCAGATCGCCGTGCAGTAGTCGGGACAGAAACGCCGTGTATTGGAAGAACAATGCACGATCAAGTCCCAAGTCGTGCCGCAACTGCTGGATCGCATCTTCCGTCGCCTCGGTTCCCAACATAACCAAGACAGGGTCCCCGGGGACCAGCGCGATCAGAAAGAACACCCCCGTCACAAGGACTAGGGCCGTCGGGATCAAGAGGAAGAACCGTCTCAGCAGGAACGCCGCCATGTCAGTTCACAGTTCACATCGGAAGAAGAGGGGCGGGCGTTCGCCCGCCCCACACTTCCCTTTGAACGATCCTCCTAGTCCGCCTCAACCCAGACATTCGTGAACGCGTTGCACAGCCACCATTCGTCGATTGGAGTAGTGATTAAGCCATGAACCCTAGTCGAGATCGGGTGGATGTACATCGTATGGTATGCGGGAATGTGATACACCTGCTCGAGCAACGCCCATCGCTGGACCGTCGTGTACAGTTCCTCGCGTGTCTCACGATCCGGCGTCATCCGCGCTTGAACTAACAGGTCCTGGACCCATGGGGTGTCAATCCCCAGGAACTGGTTCCCGTTCGCGCCGCCATCCGGCCCGGTGGCAAGGAGCCAGTAGAGGGCTGCGTCTGGGTCGGAGATCTTGGGAGTAGTTCCGAGCATGTACAGGTAGGGATCCTGCGTATCGAACAAGGCGTCAAGATACGCTGCCCATTCCGAAACGCGCATCACCGCATTGATGCCAATGCTCTGCAGCTCGCTGACAGCGATCTCGGCGATCCGCTCCCGTACAGGGTCCTGGTTCACCCAGAACAGAACCTCCGTCTCCGTAGTCATCACGCCACGGGCCATCAGCTCTTCGAACAGCAGTTCCGCTAGTGCCTTGTCCTGCTGGATGGCATGTGAGGTCAGGTAGTCCAGGTCGCGAGGCCACAGTCCTGGCTGGACGATGCTGTAGGCACGAGTACCTGTATCATTGGGAAGCGCAGCTGCGATGATTTCGTCCATGTCCAGAGCATAATAGACCATCCGCCGGAACGTGCGATCGTTGTACGGATCGCCGAATTGCCGGAATCCGATCCAGTAGTAGTTCATCGCTGGGATCCGACTCACAACGAACCCGGGGACACCCTCGACCTGCGGCAACAGGTCGCCGCTGATTTCCTCAAGCACGTCGACCTCGTCACTCAGCAAGCTCATGACTGCCGTTGTCCCTTCAGGAATCGGACGATAGACGACGCTAGCTAGGTACGGTTTCTTGAGCCAGTAGTCCTCATTGCTGCGCAGTGTCAAGTGGTCGTCAGGGACCCATTCCACAAAGATGAACGGACCAGATCCGACGGGGTTCCGGCTGAATGCCGCCTGGCCGACCTCTTCGATCACATGCTTTGGAACGATGTGCTGCCGCGCCGCACCAAGGAACGGAGCGTACGGAATGGACAAGTAGAACTTGACGGTGTAGTCGTCGACTGCTTCCACGCGATCAATCATCGCAATCATGCTAGTCTTCTGCGAGCTGAACCCCTGTGGATTCAGGATCCGTTCGAATGTGTAGACGACGTCGTCTGCGGTCAGCGGGACTCCATCGTGGAACACAACGTCGTCCCGGAGGAAGAATGTCCACTCCATCGCATCGGAGCTCGACTCCCATCCTTCTGCGACGTGGGGGATGATGTTCCATTCCTCGTCTAAAGCCACTAGGGTATCGTATATGTTGTTGTATATCTTGGTCGAAGCCCAGTCGTTGGTTTCTCCCGGATCGAGACTGAAAGCGTCCTTCGCCGAGCCAATCCTCAGTGTACCTCCTTGCTGCGGGGTTTGCGCATCAACCGCAGACACCAGCCCGAGAAGCAAGATCAGCAACGCTGAACCTGTTACGACCAGACGCCATCGGTGCGTATGCATAGCAACCTCCTCTGTTGACATGTTCCCCCTCTACCCGGTTCCGCAAGCCAACCTTCCGTTCGATTCGAGGCTCGGGATCACCTCCTTCTGCCACGCCATCGCGCTCAGACCGACAACGTAGTCTGGTATTTCCAGGCTCCCGCTGGCACGTGCGTCGTGCTGAACATGAACGGCCGGGAAACTTTGTCGAAAACTCGGCGCTCGATGTGCAACGTGGGCGTTCCCTCCTCAACCATGAGCAGTCGGGCAACTTCGCCGTCAGCGGCGACTGGCTCGACGACTTCGTACGCCGATTTGAGAAAAACGCCGTGCCGCTCGAGAAACTCATAGAACAGGTTCGTTTGATCCACAGAGGCCAGTTCGTCGGCCATGACCACGGCGGGGATCCAGTTCTCAATCAACATGAACGGCTTCCCGTCCATCGATCGGCGCCGTTTGACGCTGAGGAAACCGTCAAAGGGGGCAGCACGAAAGAAGTGGAGGACAGAGTCGGGAGGCGCCCCGTCGGAAACCTCGAGGACCTCGAGGGTTATTCGGTCCCAGTACTGCTGAAAATAGGGAAGGAAACCGGATACGCGTGTCCATGCACCGCGTGGGCGGTCGAAGCTCACAAAAGTGCCGCGCCCGCGGTGGCGTTCAACCAAACCCTCCGACCTGAGGCGCTCGACAGCAAGTCGCGCAGGACTACGACTTACGCCGAAGAGTCTTTGCAGTTCCGCCTCCGTTGGGATTGCCATACCCGGCTTGATACCGCCATCGATGATTCGTTGAAGAAGGAACTGGTAGATCTTGTCCTGCTTGGTAGTCTCAGATCTAACATCAATCAGCGGATCGCCCGGATCGTATCGTGCTGAGAGCTCTAGCCTTGATGATGTACTACCTGCAACTCCCTCAACTGCGCGCTCCCCACCAGCCATGAGACCACTATGCCATAATGTTATAATGTTGTCAACAGCGCCCCCTCCACTACTGGAGCGAGGGCGGCCTTCAACGCATCATCGGAGCCGGGAGCTCGAGCTGCAACGACAGGCAAAGAAGACGGCCGATCTCTACTTACAGGTGGTACAGTCTTAGGGGGCACGCCAGTCGAGATCAGCTCCCTCAGTGGCGTAGAGAGGGCTGTTTCGCCTTACCAACAGCATTCCTGCAGAACCTCTCCGTGTTCAGCTGTACTTGTGACTCGTTGGACCACAGGGCCCGTTCCTCGTTGAACGCAGACACTTGATCGCTATACTATTAACGTTAACGGGAACGATATCGACATCGGTTTCCTGCCGTGTGGTGTTCACACTCACATGCTCAGGGAACGAGGCAGTAGCGAGTCGAGGAGGCAACTGTGCAGGAGTCTGTACGAGTGAGGTCGGACTCCCCCGTCCAGGTAGAGGGGAAGCGCTTCAAGATTGATGGGAAGACGACTTCGCTCTACAGCGGGGCAGTCCACTACTGGCGGCTCGATCGCGACAAGTGGGACGACATCCTCAACAAGGTCATCGGGATGGGATTCGACACCATCACGACCTACATCCCCTGGGAAGCGCACGAGCTCGAACGGGGACGGTTCGACTTCGGACAGGTCGATCCGCGGACTGACATCGACGCATTCCTCTCACTCTGCGAGAAGAAGGACCTTCTCACCATCGTCCGGCCCGGCCCTCAGATCAACTCCGAGATGACCTGGTTCGGCTATCCGCTGAGGATCTTGAGCGATCCGGGGATGCAGGCGAGGACGTCGCAGGGGGCGAAGGCGGTTCTAAGCCAGGCACCACGACCGATCCCGGCTCTCTCCTATACTTCGGAGAAGTTCCTTGCGGAGACTGCCCTTTGGTACGATGCCATCTGCGACATCCTCGCGAGGCACGTCTATCCGAATGGAAACATCGTCGCCGTCCAGGTCGACAACGAGATGGCCTACTTCTTCCACATCAACCCCTACCAATGCGACTACAGCGACTCCTCAGTAGCCGCGTATCGGCGATTCCTGGAAGACAAGTACGAGGACATCGCGTCACTTAACAACGCCTACCGCAAGGAATACTCGGGCTTCGACGCCGTTGATCCTCCGCGGCGTTTCGCCGGGAAGGCCAAGGAGGAGATCCCGTACTACACGGACTGGATCGAGTATCGCGAACACTACCTGATCGAATCCCTCACGCGCCTTTCCAGGATGATGCGCGACCGCGGAATTGTCGAAGTCCCGATCTTCCACAACTACCCCCACCCGCTCGGGCCGGGCGGCTCTGCGAGTGGGATCACGACGCCGTTCAACCTGCCGGCGCTGGAGGAGAAGCTGGACTTCGTTGGGTTCGACATCTACTCGCGCCGCGAGCTGTACGAGCACGTCAAGACCGTCGTCTCCTACGTCGTCGGCACGAGTCGATTCCCATTCATTCCGGAGTTTGTAGCCGGGGTCTGGCCGTGGTACCTGCGGCCCGGAAACGAAGTCGACGAGGAGTTCGTCACCAAGGCTGCAATCATGAACGGCATCAAGGGGTCAAGTCGTTACATGATTGTCGAGCGAAACCGCTGGCTCGCCTCGCCGGTCATGCGCGACGGCACAGTCCGTCCGGAACGATACGACGTCTTTCGCAAGGCGAACCAGATGCTGATCGACAGTGGCTTTGTCAACATGGATCGGCAAGCCGACGTTCTCCTTCTGGCCAACCGCGAATACGATCGCCTCGAGGCCGCCTCCGTCTTGGTGACGTTCCCCGGCGATTTCTTCGAGCCCATCCTTGGGTTCTCCGAGTATCCGAACTTCATGTCAACCTCGGAGGAGACCCTCGGCTTCGAACAACCGGTGCAGCAGGCGAAGTCCGACTGGTTCAAGACCGCGTCGGACGCGTTGACTGAGGCCGGGTACGCGTACCTGCTCGGTGACACATCCCAGGCGGTTGACCAACTCACGACCTACCGCGCCGTCCTCGTCAGCGCCTTCGAGTACATGGACAGGCGAGTCCAGCAACGCCTCGTGGAGGCCGCGAAGCGCGGGGTCTGCGTCGTCATTGGCCCCAAGATCCCGCGACTTGACGAGCTACTCCGTCCCGAGAGATCGCTCGCCGATTCCCTCAATGGTTTGGAGACAACTGAGGTTCGGGTCAATGGGAAGCATCTGGCATCCGCGTATAGACTCGGCAAAGGCCAAATCGTGCACCTTCACGAGACGCTCCCCGACGGCGTGAGGGATGCCCTTGAGTCGGTCTTCGCCGATCTTTCACCGCTCCGGATTCGCCGGACAGATCCAAGAGTCGACGCGACGCTGCACCAAGGAGTCGACACCGGGAGCGGTGTACTCTTCTTCGCCAATCCGACGGCCGAGCCAATCGATGTGCGAGCGAACCTCGATCGGCGGATCTTGTCGGCGGCGGAACTCTGGGGAAGCGGCAATGTGGAGTTGACAGGCGATGGAGGTCTCGACGTGAACCTGCCTCCGTACACGATCCGCATCGTTTCGGTGTCGTTCGCCGAGTGAGGAGCTGAAATGCTGCACAAGAACGTTCAGATGGTGGACATCGATGTCGATCACTGGCGGAACCTGCAGGACCTCTTCCTGGAATCCGCAAAGGAGAAGCGACGCGTCATCGTGATTCATGAAGACGGAGAGATACAGAAGTTCGTTCACAGCGATCGGATCCCAATCGAGCGCCCGATCGAACGAGTCGTGTCTTCACAGGATGCGGCCAAGGCCGTCTATGGGGCGAACCGCATGGAGACGGACTTCGTCATGGTCCTCGAACGCCGGGCCGTCGAGCAGTACATGACGGAGATCCAAAACTCCTGGTCCCCCGACGAGGACATCGACGAGTACGTGAACCGCATGTATTCGCTCCTGCCGAAGTACGCTGACGGGATTGCCACCTATCCAGGACCGGCTGAGATGAACCTGGGGATTCAATGGCGGATCGGAGCGACGTACGAGGAGCTCCGGAGCCTAATCGGGACCTACACGAAGCCCGACACGACCGCAATCCTCGGGCTGCTGGAAGGAGAGGAGCTGTGGGCGACACTCGTTCTCGCCTTCGATTCCGACCGGCGGATCGAGTTGATCACGTCTGCCCAGGTTCCAGTCGGAACTAGGTTCGATTCACTCGACCAGGCTGCTGCAACCCTCGCGGGGAAGACGCCGGGAAACTGCTCGCTTGGTCTGTTCGCTCGACTTGAGCCGTTCAGGAGCTGGCTCCGCAGCGAAGACAAGGCGGCTGCATGGGCGCGCCTAACCAAGAGCGGAGATGCTGTACTGAATCCGACACCTCAACAGCTGAAGGACGCTTAGGGAATCACCATGGGCAGCAGCTGAAGGGCTGTGTCAAAGGCGAGGGCCTACGGGCCTTCGCCTTTGCGTCCCGCTTGCATCGCCCGATTCGAAGATCAACTGCCCGACTGCTTCCGTGTGATCGTTTGAATCAGCCGCCTGACGGACTCGCGTCCCCCTTGGGTCGACAGAGAGCCAATCAAGATAATGGCCATGAAGATGTTCTGGTACGCGGGCTCCAAGCCAAGGAGGTTCGTCCCGTTCGTGATGATTGTGAGGACCAGGCAGCCGAGCGTCGTACGAACGACAGAACCACGTCCCCCGGTAAGGAGAGCTCCCCCGAGGATCGGAGCGGCGATCGCAGGCATCAGGTAGGCTTCCCCTATCAGAGGTCGTGCTGACAGGGACCGACTCGCCACTATTAGACCGGCGATGCCCGCCAGAAATGAGCTGGCCACGAACAGCGTGTAGCGCACGCGCTTGGTCGGGATCCCCATGAGTTCTGCTGCCTTTCTGCTCCCTCCCGTCGCGTACACCCAGCGGCCAAAGCGGACGAAGCGCAGGATGACGCCTCCCAGAATGATCAGTCCGATCATCCAAAAGACCGACATCGGGATGTTCCAGAAGAAGCGGCCGAAGAAAATCTTTGGGAGTAGTCGATCCTGTAGAAGAACCGAGCGGTAGTTGCTTGCGAGTAGGACGACCCCATCGATCCCCGTCATCGTGGCCAGCGTGACGAGGAAGGACGGTATCCCCATCTTGACGACAAGGAACCCGTTGATCAGGCCCGCGCCGACTGCAGCCGCGAGCGCGTACAGGATCAGAAGAAATGCGTTGGCCGGACTTGCCAGAGCCGCCACTGCCGCCGACAGGCCAAGAACCGAAGTGAACGAGATGTCGATCTCCCCCGCGACGAGGAGGGCGTGCACGCCGAGGGATAGGATGGTGAGAATGCTCATCGTCTCGATGATTACTCTCAAGTTGGTCCACGTGAGGAAGTATCGACTCAAGGAGGAGAAGGCGATGACCAGCCCAACGATCGCGACGACGAGCACGATGCTATTGATGTTCAGAAATGCCTGTTTCATGTCGCGTGTTCCGATCATGGAGTACCTTTCTTACATGTGCACGAACAGGTAGTCGAAGACCTCGTCCTTGGACAGGTCCGTGGTACGGAGGTTGATCTCACCTGAGACACGCCCGTGCTTCAGCACGATCATTCGATCGCACACGTCGACCGCTCCCTTGAAGTCGTGTGTGACGAGAATCATCGGGCAGACATCGCGAACCTCGATCAGGAACTCCTCCAACCTGTCTTTCGCCTTCTCGGACAGCGCGGTCAGCGGCTCATCCAGGAGAAGGATCTTAGGATTGAAGTAGAGCGCTCGCATGACGGAGACCGCCTGCCTCTGTCCCCCAGAGAAGCTTCCGATCTCTTCCCTTACGTCGAGGTCGAACCCCATGCGCTCCAAGTATGCATGGCTCTCAGCGTGCATGCGACGGGAGTTGACAAACCCAAGCGCACCGACGATCCCCGAATGGAGAACCTCTTGGCCCAGGAAGAAGTTCTCACGCACGCTGAGTTGCTCGACGAGCGCCGACTCCTGGTAGACGCACTGGATACCTGCCCGAATCGCATCGCGTGGCGAGCGGAACCGGGCTCGCTTCCCGTCCACCAGCAGCTGACCGGCTGTCGCTTTCAGTGCACCGCGGATGATCTTGACAAGCGTCGACTTCCCGGCACCGTTGTCGCCAATCAGGCCGAGAATCTCCCCCTTGCGCAGTCCGAACGAAACACCGTCCAATGCACGGATCCGTCCGTAGTCCTTCACGATGTTTCGACACTCGAGGACAACGCTCGCCGAGCGATCCTCGGTCGCCGAGCCGGCCCTTCCCTGCGTCGTTTCCATTCCGTCGACCCCCCCGTTTGACTCTCTGGCCGCCGCACGTCCGGATCGCACCAGACCGTCGCTTTGCCGGGTTATTGTACGCGGACTCTCTAGGTGAGGCGGACGGGAGGGTTCCTCCCGTCCGCCTCCGTTTCACGAGTTATCTGCCTGTGATTGACAGGCGGCCGCTAGTCGTCCAGTAGCTCCAACACCAACCGTGGTAGGAACCCACCCGAGGCCAGCGTCTGCTTGTAGAAGCCGTCGATTAGATTCGCTCGGACAATCGGGTACACACGGCTGACGGTGTAAATGTGGACTAGATCCTCGCCAAGCAGCCACTTTAGCGCTGCGTTGACGCTATTCTTGCCCATCTCAATGCAGTCCGCCGCCCCGCATCCGATGATCGGATGGTTCTTGTCCGCGATGAAGCTGGCTCCAGTAATCCCTCCGAGGTCTGGCGCCGCGACGATCACCTCGCCGACAAGCCCGAGACTCGTGATTGCCTCAGCTGCGCCAGTGGCCGGCCCCATCATCCACGTTGCCCACACCGCATCGATCTCAGGATGAGCCTGAAGCATCCCTACGGCGATGTCATAGGATTGCGCCGGATCAGTAAATCCTTCCTTCCCGACAACTTCAATGCCAGGGTACTTCGCAAACGTGTCCTCGGCCCCTTGGAGTCGCATGACGTTCGTCCATTGCTCGAGGGCGAAGTAGATCAGGCCGACCTGCCCCTCGTAGTTCATCGCGTAGGCGAGGATCTCGGCTGCCGCAGCGCCCTGACCATAGCCGTCTGCATCGACGAGGCCGATGTAGTTCGGCGTGTCGTAGAGCCCCACGGGCGTCGTCCAGTTGTGAAGCTGCGGAACACCGGCATTCGACAAAGCACTGAACACCGGGCCCGTCGTTACTCCTTCGAACGCTTCGGCCACGATGAACGCCACGTCCCCCGCGCGCGCAGCGAAGCTATTGATTTGATCGATCTGCTCGGCGATCGACTCCGCGCCGAGGAACGGCATCGGCGGCTTGCTCAGCTCGGACAGAACGGCGTCCATCCCAACCTTGTTGAGGATCTCCGTCTGGTCAAGTGTCGCGCCCATGAAGTAGTACTCACCGAGATCCATCTCGCGGATCGCCCGCTTCTGGGCTGCCGTCAGTTCCAGATCGGCGGCGGACATGATCGCCTCGCCGTTCGGGCCAGCGGGCGTCCACGGCGTCGCAAGCGACTCCTCCAAGTCGAGGATCCACGACAACGGAATCTCACGGAACTTGCCCTGTGCAAGCGCCGCTGCTCCGAACATCCCAGCGACCAACAAGCCTAGAACTGCGATTGTTAGTAGCTTACGCATTCTCCCTCCTTGTGTCTCCGACCTCTCAATCCTCGGATGCTCCTTGCGTTCTTGTCTAGTGGAGTGTCGGCGGTCTGTACCTTCCTCTTGCATCACCTCCTGTCTACACTGCCCGCTCCAAGGGAGCGGTCGTCGCGCGGGCAATCAACTCCATGTCCAGTACTTCATGAATCATCGGCGTCGGATTGGCGCCATCAGAGTCAAGCAGAGATACGATCGCGCGAACCGACGCCGCGCCCAGTGTCCTCTTCGGGCTCCGCACGGTCGTCAACGGCGACGGAAGCCAGGACGAGAACTCGGTATCGTCGATCCCGACCACTGAGAGATCGCTCGGAACGCGGAGGCCGTGCTCCGCCGCGGCCTGCAAGACGCCGAACGCAACGAAGTCCGAGAAGGCGACAACCGCCGTGAAGTCCAGCGATTCCGCGAGCATCCTGGCCATGACTTCATGGCCTTCCGCCGAGGAAAGGGCGCCGAAGCTGATGAGGGAATCCGAGACCTCCACTCCCGCGTCCGCGTGGGCGGTAACGAATCCGTGGAACCGTTCCTGAGCCGACGATATGTGGCTCGGAGCGTTCACCAGTCCGATCCTGCGGTGCCCCAACTGCAACAAGTGCTCCGCGGCGAGGTACCCGGCCTGCTCGTCATTCGGGATCACATAGGAGCAATCGGAGTCGCTGAACCGCCGTCCAACAAGAACGAACGGGACGCCGTTCCGTTCTAGTTCGCACATGCACTCGGTTCCCTGCTGTGTAGGGCAGATCAGCGCCCCGTCGACGCGCTGCGAGATGAGTGTCTGAGCGGCTTCCAGCTCCAATTCCAGGTTCTCGTCAGTGTCGAGCAGAATGATTCGATAGCCCGCCTCGCGACTGGCTTGCTCGATGCTCTTGACGACTGTTCCCCAGAACGGGTTTCCGATGTCGGTCACGACGACACCGAGAACATCGCTTCGCTGTTTTCGCAAGCCTTGGGCAAGACGGTTCGGGCGATATCCGAGCTTCTTGGCGACATCTTGGATCTTCGCCTTTGTCTCTTTGCTAATCTCGCTGCGATCGTTCAGCGCTCGGGAAACGGTATTGACGGAGAAACCGGTTACCTCTGAGATGTCTCTTAGGGTAACCTTTCGCATGCTGCCCCCCGTTGGTCGTTATCGTTCCCGTTAACGTTATCAGTATACCGCTGTCCTCGCTTAGAGTCAACGGGGAAGCGGTGTCACAAGAAGGGGTCGCCGCGCGTTACGGCCAACGCCGAAGTCTATGCCCGCAGCGGTCATAGACTCCCATCAACACAGGATCGGCTTCGGAAATGCCTCGAATGACCGCCGTGTTCGCCGATCGGGCCGCGAAAGCCTGCGTACGGAAGGCGAACAACGCTGTGTCCCCGACAGCTATCTCCTGCTTCGTCCCTCGCTCCAGGACCCCGTAGTAGTCGATAAGGATCCGCTGATCGCTCGGCGAGCATCCAAGGAACACGGCCTCTCCATCTTGGATCGATTCGGGATCTCGACCGACCAGAACGCGGTTCCTGAAATCACTCCCGAGGATCATCTGATCCTCCCAGTAGAACCCGCCGCCTTGGACATAGGAGAGACCATCCCACGAGTGGAGGACTTCGGTGACGTAGATCATCGCCGGGGTCTCGGGCAGATCGTATGTGCGGGAGAAGGGCGTCGTCCCCGTCAACCCGTGACCGGGCTCGACGTGAGTCGCCCCTTCCTCAGCGAGGACGCGGATCGTCACCGAACATGTGTTCCCGGGCGCGTTCACCTGTGTGATCTCGAAACCCATGTCTCGCAGTCGCTCTGCGCAACGAAGAGACGTCTCGAGATTGGGTGTTGGCGAAGGTCGCCCCGTCTCCCCGTACGAGACCGCGGGGAAGTTCGTCACACCAACGATCTTGACGTTCGAGAGTTCACCGATCTCTCTCGCCGCACGTCCCAACTCCTCCTCCCAAATTCCGCCCTCCATGCTCGGGAACCTGATGTCGTTCTTACCGGCAACACGAAGGAGAAGCTGCTGTTGGATTCCAAGCGCTTTCGCTGCTTCGGAGATCTGCCGCGCCTTCTCGACACCGAAGACTGTCACGACCTCCGGACGCATCCTAAGAATCTCCGGAATCTGGTGCGCCGGAATCTGGACGAGGTGTCCGACATGACCGATTCCGTGCCCCGCGTTCCAGATCAACTTCGCGTCATCCGGATCCACACAGACAGTTTCGTTCCTCCGATCCGAATCGAGGATGAAGTCGAGAATCTGCGGATTCCTGATCTGCTTGAGCATGAAGTAGAGGCGAAGACCGACTTCATCCGCGATTCCCCGTAGGATCCGCGCGTTCCGGCCGACCGCATCTGCGTCGAGCAAGATTGTGTTTGACGGCAGCAGTCCCGATTGGTGTAGGGTGACAGCAGCGTCAATCAGTCCCGGGTTTCGTCTTTGGGTAACCTCCAAGAACACGGCTAACTCCCCTTTCCACAAGCTTCCTTTCCTTCCGTGAGCAGCTCAAGTATAGTTACCTCAGTCGCCTTCGTGTGACTTCACGAGTTTGCCAGATTGACAGCGCCGAAGCGAAAGGAAGTCCCGTATTGAGCTTGGCGTTCGTTATCGCTTCCGACTACGAGGACATGAGCCGCCGAGCAGCCGCGCGTATCCTCGATCTCATTCGACATCGCCCCACGTTGACGATCGCGCTCCCGACCGGAGAGACGCCGCGGCGGATGTACCACTTCCTCGCCGACGGACTCAACGCCTACGGACCCGCCTCCTCTGAGATCCGATTCGTCAATCTCGATGAGTTCTTAGGGTTTCCGCAACATCACCCGTGCAGCTTCGCCCGGGAGCTACGGGGACACCTCTTCGATCGACTCAAGCACAGGCCGACGCGGATCCGTCTCCTCGACGGCGGCGCGGACGATCCGGCCGCCGAATGCGAGGAACACGAACACTGGATACAGAAGCAAGGTGGGCTGGATCTTGCCGTCCTTGGGATTGGAGCAAACGGTCACATCGCCTTCAACGAGCCTGGGACGAGCTTCGATCGCCGTACGCACGTCTCCCGGCTGGCAGACTCCACGATCGCAGAGGTGGAGAGAACCTGCCGCGCGCAGCCCGTCCCGACCCACGCCCTGACCATGGGCATCCGGACAATCGTCGACGCCAAGCAGATCCTTCTTCTCGCCAGCGGTAGGAGCAAGGCGACCGTGCTCAGAGACGCTTTACTCGGCGATGTGTGTCCTGCGATGCCCGCTTCGGCTCTGCAGGGACATTCTCGCCTCGCAATCATCGCCGACGAGTCCGCATCCGGCAAAATGCCAGCCTGGTTCCAGCCCAACCCGTGATCCAGGGAGCACAATGGCGACGGGAAGAAACTCAATGACCATTCAAGACAGGGGACAAGAGGGAGTGCATCGCCGAACCGCTCTTGGATTCATTGGCGAAGTCACGTTCTTCTACGTCGCGATCGTCTTTGCGAGTACAACGACAATCCTCCCAGGCTTCGTCGGTTCGCTCACGCGCAGCGCTGTCCTGGTTGGGCTTGTCCTGACGCTTGCCGAGGGCGCGTGGCGACTGCCGCAGCTCTTCGTCGCGAATTGGCTCTCGACCAAGCCTCGCAAGAAGCCCTATCTGACCTGGGTGGCGGCCGTCTCGCGACCAGCATATCTTGTGCTCGCTGCTGCGCTGTGGGGCGGGATCTCGAAACGGCCCGCTGCGGCGCTGGCCCTCTTCTTCGCTCTCCACCTCTTCATGTACGCCGCACTCTCGATCGACAGCCTCGTCTGGTGGGACATCTTTGCCAAGGCGATTCCACTCCAACGTCGCGGGCGGATTCTCGGTACCAGTACCGCCCTTCAGGGACTCCTTGCCATCGGCGCTGGGAGCATCGTCACATGGATCCTGGGAGGCAAGTCCTTGTCGTTCCCCGGTAACTACGCGATTCTGTTTGCGTTATCGGGTTTCTCCCTGCTTGGGTCCCTGCTTTGCTGGCTCGCCGTTCGGGAGCCGGTGGAACATGTTCCGAGCACGCGGCTTCCCTGGCGAATCTTCGCTGGACACGTTCGCGGGCTTGTTGCCAAAGACCGGCTGTTCCAGCGCTTCCTCCTGGTTCGTCTGCTAGCGGGATTCGAGGGACTTGCCCTCGGTTTCTACATTCTCTTCGCTATCCACGTCCTTGGGTTCCCGCCTTCGATGATCGGAGTTTTCGCTGCAGTACAAACGACGGGCGCAGTCTTCGGCGGCGTGGTATTCGGGTGGATCAGCGATCGTTTCGGAAACCACAGGCTGATCCAGATCGCAACTCTTATCGGCTTCTCCGCCCCGCTAAGTGCGTTGGTCTTCTCCCTGGCCCGACCGACAGGATTCGCTGCGTACTCCTTCGCTTGGGTCTTCCTCGCCATCGGCCTGTTCGGGACGGCGCTGTTCGTCGGCTTCAACAGCCTCGCCGTCGAGCTGGCGCCAACCGAGGAGCGTGGAGTCTACATCGGCGTCTTCAACTTGGCGAGTGGACTCGTCATCGCGTGGCCATCTGTCGGTGGATGGATGGTCGATCGGACTTCGTTCACCATCCTCTTCGCCGTCACAGCTGTCTTAACTCTGATTGCACACGCCGCAAGCTGGAGCCTCTACGCCCCGCCGGCCCGCCAAGTGTCGCGCATGATATCGCGAACGCGGAGCGAAATGCTCCCATCGGTCGCATCCTATCGGCATCTCGATACAGATAACATCTCTGGTTGAAGGAGGTATCGACATTGTCAGAGCTCTCGGCAGAGCGACCGCGGAGAAGGTGGATTCGATGACGAGAGGTGACGAGGCGCTGCTCCTGGCGGACATCGGCGGCACTAAGACCGATATTGTGCAAGTCGTCGTGCGTGTGCACGGTCTCGTGTCCGGCAAGGTGGCATCCTTTCACAACCGAGACTATGAAAGCGCCGAGAGCGTCCTGGACGAGTACGTCGACGCACTGGAGAACAGACCCCACTACGGCTGCATCGCGGTGGCCGGGCCGGTTGCTGGTGGACGAACACGCCTGACGAATCTCCCGTGGGAATTGGACGAAAGCCGCTTGGCAGAGCGGTATTCGCTCAGGCAGCTACGCTTGGTCAACGACGTTCATGCACTTGGGTACCTCGTCCCGCACCTTCGAGAAGACGATGTTACAACCTTGGTCGAGCGGATGTCCACGCCTGGCGGGATCGCCCTCATCATCTCACCAGGAACTGGCCTAGGTGTATCCTTGGTGCTTGATGCCGAATCAGGTTATCGGGCATTCCCCAGTGAGGCGGGGAACTCAAGATTCGCCCCCGCGACTGAGGAACAGCTCGAGCTTCTTAGGTTCGGCCGCCGCGAAGTCCGCTGCGTCAGGGTCGAAGATCTCTGTTCGGGACCCGGTATCGAGCGCATTCACAGGTTCCTTTGCGAGTGCAGGGCAAGCGACCTAACTGACACCGACAAGAAGATCCTGACTCTTCCGACTGCTCTGCGGACCCAACAGATCGTGGCATCGGCCTTGTCTGATGAGGAAACCAAGCTCTGCTGTGAAGCGCTTCGCTTGTTCGTCGAGATCCTCGCTAACGTCTGCCAAGACTTCGCGCTCTCATTCATGGTCACAGGTGGTATCTACATCGCCGGACGGCTCCCTTTGACGTTACGTCCCTTGCTCGTCGACTCGTTCGAGAAGGTTTTCGCTCAATCCGACCGAGCACAAGCGCTCACCGTCGACGTGCCGGTGCGTCTGATCACGAAGCCGTTTCCTGTGCTCCATGGAGCCTACTGGCACGCACTCCAGGCGTTGGCGCTTTCGCCGTAATACTTCAGGCGCTTCCGGGTTTCGTGTGGGCAGGGGTGAAGTGAGTCGTTATCCTTCGGGGCATGCGAGACAAAGACTTGTATGCGCAGATTCTCGGGATCACGTATCCGTGGGGGGTTCGCGAGGTGGAATTACGGCTTTCGGAGGGTGAAGTCGTCGTTCAT
>Ga0180433_10003845_pt1 | contig 21660 bp, 13 predicted proteins | sample SS_ome_8_FD_132980 | JGI IMG/M metagenome (GOLD analysis project Ga0180433, IMG submission 132980) | Hypersaline lake sediment archaeal communities from the Salton Sea, California, USA - SS_1_D_1 metaG | ecosystem: Environmental > Aquatic > Non-marine Saline and Alkaline > Hypersaline >... | reverse complement strand
GTCGGCTGAGCGATCCGGAAGGTAACGACCCAAGCGTATCAGCGTCGGCATTGCGCAGCATGAGTCCGTCCATTTTCCGAACATCCCGGATATCCATCTCGTCCCGGCTACGTCTGGAACAGGCATACACAGGATGTCGAGGATATTTATTACCTGCGCAGACGCGCTTCTGTCGCCCCCTTCGGGGGCTCGTGGTGTAGGGCGTCGATGACCCAGGGCTCGCTTCGCATCGCCCTGGGCTACATTCTGTCGCCCCTTCGGGGCTTCCCTGCCATGGCTGGCCACGCGCCCTTCGTCCGAGGTAAGCGACGAACCGTTACATTGCCCACAGCGCAGCGGACGAGCCTTGATCTGGCATAGGGCGGTCGCCATGGCGAGTACCGCTTTTCTTAGCCATATAATTCGCCGCGGCGGATGCCCAGCTCGCAAGATCAAGTACCATACCATACTAGATCTCTTCGAGTCCCTCGAGTTGAAGCAGTTTCGCCCTGCTCTGCTCGTCCGACGGCATAATATGCAGCGCGTGCTGATAGGCGTGCCGGGCTTCGTCGGGTTCGAACATCGCAACGTAGACGCCGCCTCGGACACGAAAGACGTTGTGATCAAACGGATCAACGTGTTCGGCAGCCTCGAGCTCGGCAAGCGCCTCATTGAGATACCCCAGCTTGAGTTTGTGCTCCGCAAGGCGAACGTGCGCGTCCCGGGCGATCGCCGGCAGCTTCTCCCCGGCGAGGGACGCGGCTTCTTCCAGGAACGGTGTCGGGTCCACAGGGCGCGGGGAGCGGGAGAATGATGTGCCGACGCTGTAGAGAAATTGCGGCAGGACGTCGGCGTTGGCCGCGCGTACTCGATCGGATTGAACAGCTATCGCCAGCCCTACGAGAAGTCTTTTGATCTTGCTGTGCTTCGGGTAGATTTGCTTTACCCGTGAGGCATGGTGGAGCGCGGTTGCAACATCTTTCCGTGCCGTGAGGTGAAGCATCGCAAGCTCGTAATGTATACCGGCGAGCACGTCGGGCTCGGGCGGGTAACGCTCGGACAATGAGAGTGCTCTGTCGAGCAGCTCGAATGCCCGACTGGTGTGATCGCGCTCGAGCTCCAACCGGGCCACGTCATACAACAACCCGGGATCGTGCGGTTTACGTCGCAACAGCGCTTCCAACCGTTCGTCTGACAGCGCGTATCGGCCCAATTTGTAGAGACATTTGTACTGATTGAAGTACAGATGGTCGCGCTCGGGATAGCCGTGTTTTTCAGCGGCGTTGAACTGTTCGAGCGCTGCAGCCCGCTCTTCCCGTGCGACGTATGCCTCTCCGAGAGCATACCGGATGGCGGAAACGTAAGGGTTGAAGTCGACCGCCTTTTCGAGGAGCGTTATAGCCTCTACCGGCATGCCGCGTTCCAGCAGTCCTGTACCGGCGTGGGTAAGCGCCACCACGTGGTTGGGATGCAGTTCCAGCACTTTTGCATACAACATCGTTGCACGCTCTGCCTTACCCTGTTCGGCGAGAGAGCCGGCCCGCAGCATATGGGGTTCCCACGCCCACTGCCGGATGCGGCACGCGGCGGCGTACTCTCTCTTTGCGTCATCAAAACGCTCGTCCGCGATAGCTTGGTTGCACGCGTGCAGGTAATGGTAGTACGCGAGCTGCCTGCCTACGAAAAGCACGGCCAGCGGTGTGACCAGTATCACGGCGGCCCACACGAGGTAGTAGACGACGGGTCGCTTCCTAATACCGCTGGTGTCGACCGACCCGGTTTGTTGGTCATTGTCGCCGCGTGCGGTCACCTCGATCGCAGCCAGCAGGAAGAAGTAGGCGAACAGGACCGCTGGTTCATGGAAGCTCTCGCTGAAAAAGGCGTTCACGGCACCCGCGATGAGGCTGCCACCAACGCCCATTGCCAGGTACACGGTGCGACCGGCGGTTGCACGCCGGCATCCAGCAAAAAAGTATGCCCAGGATAAGGAGATGATGAGAACCAATGCTGCCAGTCCCGGTGCTCCCGATTCAGCAGCGGTGCGCAAATACTCGTTTTCAACGGTGGCTTCAGTTTCGGGGGAATGCGCGAACCATCGTTGCTGTACTTCGTTCCAGAACGGCGGGCTCTCAATCCCATAGGAGCCGCTCCCCGTTCCGAGCGTGGGATACGCAATAGCCATGCGCGCGGCGCACTCGCACGCGGCTTTTCGCAGCACTTGCTCGTTGATCAGCGTCGTCTGCGCTTCGCTGAGCGTTGCCGAACGGCTTCTAAGGAGCGTAAGGGCGTGAGCGACGCCCACCACGGCGAGAAGGGTGAGTGCTGCGGCGATAAGACGCCGGCTGGCGAACCGTCGCGTACCGGAAGCATTCTTCGTCACCGAAGCCCGACGTGCCAGCCACACGACGAGGAACGTCCCTATGATGCCCAGTTCAAGCGCAACGAACGCTTCCGCACGCGCCGTCAGCCGCAAATGAAGCAGAATGAGTAGAGCAGCGGCTGTCGCAATCAGTTTCCCGACACGTGACCGTGCGTAAAAGATAAGTGCCGCAACCACCGGGAGCGCGATCACGAGGAAATCCGCCGCAGCAGCGGCGGATGCGAATGAGGACGGTGCCAGCACGCATGGTACACCGTCCGTACACCATCCCATGAAATCGTTACCGGCGCTTTGTAGAAGTCCGTAAGCGCTGACGACGAACGCGGATACGGCCATCGCAATGAGGCAGCGCCGGACGGCCTCTTCGCCCTTCATAGTGTTCCGCGCCACCAAGTAGAGCAATGCCGGAAACGCTACAAGCCGCATTGAGTGGAGAGAAAGACCGCGGTTGGCGGCGGTGCTCATAGACAGTGCTTGAGTAATCAAAAAGAGGCCTATTGCGACGGTGAGCGCGCTGACGCGAACCCTCCATTGACCGGTCTCATTCATTTTCAGTATCCAGACTATCAACAGGAGAGCGGTGAGCAGCTCTGCAAACGCCTGTTTGATTGCGTGTTTCGGGATACCGGTCAGCTCCCACACGACGAGCGGTGTGCAGAGGAGAAGCAGCACGAGCAGGATCTGGAGAGCGGTCACCAGATGTTTTCGAAACGGGAGGGCGGTACCAGAACGGATCTCAGTCTCGGCACTATGTATCATCGGATTGCCCCGATCGGGTTTCCACAGCGTGCTCTTCGAACTGGGCTAATGTCTGTATGACTCTTTGCTGGAACAGAAGGCTTTCGTTATGATCGGCAATCTGCATTAGTTGCTGCCGCGCGCGTTCCGGTTCCCCAAACGCGAGAAAAATGCGTGCGAGCACGAATCGGACGAGCTCGGCACGCGCTTGTTCATCGCGCCATCGAGCGGTGCTGAGTTGCGCTCCGATTTGCAGAGCGAGCGATCGCGCCCGTTCGCTGTCAGCGCCTCCACGCACGATATAGTTCCCGCACTCCAGGGCTGACTCAAGAAGGCGTCCGCCTTGCAGGTAGGCCTGGGCGAGCGCGACGCGACCTTCGGTAGCGGCAGGGTTTACCAATAGTGCGCGCTCGAGCAGTTTAGTTGCTGCAGCGTGGTTTCCGCTCGCGAGATATAGGGTTCCTAGTTCGATGAGCGCAGCCACGCTGTCTGTACCCAGCGACAGCGCTCTTTCGTATCGAACGATAGCGTCCTCAACCCGTCCTGCACGTCGGTAACATCTGGCGAGTTCTAGAACAATCTGAGCATCTTCGGGATGATAGTGCATCGCCGTGCGCAGCTCGGACGTAGCGAGAGCCTGGTTTCCCAGCGCTGCGTAACAGGATGCAAGCCCTCGACGCGCGACCGGGTCGTTCGGTGCAATGGCGCACGCGCGCTTAAATAGAGGTAGCGCCTTTTCAACGCGTGTTTCGTTGAGCAGCAGCAGGCCCAAGTTGGTGAGAGTCAGAACGTCGTGAGGACGAAATTCGAGGCACCTGCGGTACGCCAGCTCCGCCTGCCGGTTTTCTCCGAGGGTGGTCATAGCCCCACCTTTCTTGAACAACGTCTCGAAATTGAACGGGTCGAGCATGAAAGCCCGATCGAGTTCGGCGACCGCCTCGTCGAACTTCTCTTCCTCCAGCAACGTTTCGGCTGCGCGAAGGCGGTAATCCGCCCCTATCGCTCGAAACCGTGCCGGCACACAGGAGACCAATGCGACCGCGAAGACGTACAGCAGAGTCCGCGTAGGGCGGTGCAATCCAGTCTGCGGAACTGTAACCGGCTCGGCAGAGCCTTGCGTCCCGGAGCGGATCATACCTCCGGCCAGCCCGAGCAGCGTCCAGAAGAGCAGCGCTGACGAGGCATTTTGGAGGCTGAACGTGAATGCCGCCTGAACCGATATGCCCGCCAGGCCGGCGCCGATCGCTGCGAGGACCGCTTTCGATCTGAAGGAGCGTTCCCTCGTGACGCGTTGACCGATCAGGACGCCGGTAGCAATCAGGATAAGGAGAAACACGGCTAACCCCGGGATGCCCGTTTCGGCACCTATTTCGAGGTAGTCGTTATGGGCGCTTCTCGTGACCGTATTCTCCTCGACGAACGCTCTTTGGTCGGAAGGGCTCCAGTACTGTGGCATTGTCGCATAGAAATCTCCCAGCCCCACACCTCCGGCCGGGTTGTGCCGAATCATAGCGAGGGTGCTCCGCCACGTGAGAAGGCGTGCGACGGTGTTCTCGTCCAAGACCTTGAACCTCTCGTGAGGATATCGGGACGTTGCGAGCGCGATACAGCCTAGCAATAGCGCCGCAACGACAACTATCGCAATAAGCCACCGTATTCGCGCTGTCTTTCGGGCTTTTCGTTGTGATACCTTGTTCGGTACGAGCAGCAGAACCATGACCACAGCGGCGGCGGCCAGCCCCACAACCCCCGCGCGTGCATGCGTGAACGACAGGTGAAGGAGCATCATACACGTACAGACCGCTATAGCTGCTCGCCGCCAAAAACCCGGCAGTACAAGAAACAGGGCTGCCGAAAGCGGCAGTGCTGCCACCAGAAACTCCGCCGCAAAGTTGGGGTTCCCGAACGTCGCCGGGGCTTTCCGAATGTCAAGCCGCATCATTTCCCAGTGAATGAAATCCATACCGTAATGTTGCGCAATACCGTATGCCGACACCAGGAACCCTGCAAAGACGGTTGTACCAAAAACCTTGAGCACGTCCTCGCGCCGTCCGAAGATGTCCGTGCAGACAATAGTCACCGATGCGAACAGGAGCAGTTGTGAGAACTTGAGAAGACCCGAGCCGAGGTCCGACGTGCGAAGCAGCGACAAAGCGTTCAGGCATATGAAAATCGCGATGGGCACGTGTAATCCAGGAAGAGTGCGCGGTCTGGTATTCAAGACGCCAATTTTGATGAGCCACGCCGCCAGGACGATCAGGATCAGGCTCTGGGCGACGACGGTCTTGATGAGTCCGGCACCGGTCACACCTCGCACACTTATTGTGAGGGGAACGATACATAGGATGAAGGCGAACGACCAGGTCAGAATGTCGTGGAACCGGCGATTCAGGTCAGGCCATCTGTCGGCGGACGACTGGCGCACGTTACGCGTACTCCTTTCTCAACAGCCCTCATCCCGTTCCTGAGAATGAATGAAGGCGGAGGTCACGACGCGGCACTTACCGCAGGCGGCAGCCGTTTTCCGGTACTGGAGCGTCCCCATGGCACGACAAGTCTGGGACGCGTCTCCAGTTGGCCCGAGATCATGTTTGCTGTTCGGCGCGGCGGCGTTCTGCTTCAAGGATGCGCCGTGTGTATGCGACATTGCTGTACTTATCATCCCTGTAATCGTCGATCTCGCCTCGCTCGAGCGCGTCCACAATTTCCCGGATGCCATAGTCGAGGTCGTGCGTCGCGCTGAACCCCAGCTCGCGTTGGATCTTGTCGAAACTGACGCGATAGTTGCGCGCATCGTTGTTATTAGCCTCGAAATGCACGGTGGTTTCAGGCACTATCTCGCCGATCCTCATACCCAAATCGGAGATGCGATAATTCAAGTGGTTGGCTCCCACGTTGTACACCTGGGCTCGCACGAGGTTCATGGGCGCGCGCAGGATACATACCATCGCTTCGGCAACGTCGCGTACGTGGATGAACGGCCGCCACTGCTCACCGTTATAGATGGTTATGCTGCCCGCCGTGTAGGCCTGCGCAGTGAGAAGGTTCACCACCAGGTCGAAACGCGGTCGGGGAGAAAGACCGAACACGGTCGCCAGCCGGAGAATGACGGGATTGAAGTCGCTCCCGGCAGCCTGGAGCAGCGCCTGTTCCGCGTCGAGCTTCGTCTGAGAGTAGAGCGACAAGGGATTGAGAACAGAATGCTCGTCCAGGATGTCGTTGCTGGCCCCGTACACGCTGCAGGTCGAAGCAAACAGGAAGCGTTCGACACCGTACCCTTTGGCTACCTCGGCAACCATACGGGCTGCTGCGTAGTTGACGTCCACGGTGAATTGAGAATCAATCGCGCACGCCGGATCCCCGACGATCGCTCCCAGGTGTATGACGCTGTTCGCACCGCGCATCGAGCGAACCACACTTTCCACCTCCCGGAAGTCGCCCCGCTCCAAATCGAAATGTTCGTCCTCCATGAGTTCTTCGACGGGTTTCAGGCCGAACATGAGGTTGTCTAGAACGCGCACACGATATCCTTCACCGAGTAGTCTGCGGCACACGATACTGCCGGTATAGCCACAGCCACCAATAACGAGAACACGCTGTGGTGCTTCAGGGGAGACCTTCGGCGTCTTGGCGGTCGCGGAACGCACATGCGCTACAACCAGGTCCTTTGCCACGCGCGTTCCTGCGGCCATTACGAATGTAAACAACCAGCCCATGAGGAGGACACCTCGCGGGAAGGTGTTCGGGATCTCGCCTTGCCAGACGAAGTAGTGGAACGAACCGCCGACAAGGTACAGAATGGTTGTTGCTCGCAGGATCACCACAGCCTTGAATTTCCCCGCGTAACCCAGAGTCCGGGTGTAGACGCCGTTCAGATAGAAGACTAGGACCACCGCCACGCTGAAGGGAACAGCGTTCACAAGGTAAGCATGGTTGTACCAGGTGAGAACCTCGCGCAGGCGTTCGGGTTCGAGGCTCGAAAAGAAAACGTGCAGAAAGCGCAATGCGAGCGCCGCGATAAGGGCAACATTCACCATCACCACGTCCGCCACGAGCCGGGCAATTGTAGCCCGGTGTCGTCGCGCGAAGTTGAACAGAGCAGCGGATTGCGCACCTAGGGCGCGTTTGCCGACCGGACCGCCGCTGCGTGATGGTGGATCCGCCCTATTGCCTCGCATATTTTCTCGATCTCCTGTTCCGACAGCAAAGAATACATCGGGAGGCTCAGAACGCGGCGTGAGAGGCGTTCGGTTACCCCCAGTCCCTCCGCCCGGTGAGGGGAGGATCTGACAAACTGCTGCTCGTGCACGGGCGGGAAGAAGTACTTTCTCGTAGCCACGTTCTCGGCCTCAAGCGCCATGGCCAGACGGTCGCGCGATAGACCAAACGCCTCTTCGTCGATCACTACGGTAAAATCCTTGTAACTGGTCCGGTCAGTGGATCTTATAGTTTGAAAACTGATACCTGGCAGTTGACCAAGCTCCTCACGATAACGCGCAGCCAGAAGGTTGCGGCGGGCCACGCGGTCGCTCACTCCCTCCAACCCTACAAGAGCGAGCGCTGCGTGCAGTTCGGACATACGAGCGCTCAATCCGAGCAATCGGCAGTCGTAATCGCCCGGATTCCCGTAATTCCGGCCCCACTGGACTCGGGTGGCAAGTTCGGGATGTTTGGTGACGACGATCCCTCCCTCAACCGCGATAAGGAGCTTTGTGGGACTCAGGCTGAATATCTCGCCGTCGCCGAATGAGCCAACGGGTCTTCCATTACGGAGCGATCCGAATCCGTGTGCTGCGTCGAAGAACAGCTTGATCCCGTGAGAAGCGGCTATCTCTTCGAGGGCGTCCACGTCGGCTGGATTGCCGAACACATGTGTTGCGAGTATTGCGCTCGTCTTCGTGGAGATCTTCCTCTCAACGTCCTCAGGGTCCACGTTGAACGTGTCAGGGCGGCAGTCCGCGAACACCGGTTCCAGGCCTGCCCACAGCAAGGCACCCACAGTCGCCGTGAACGTAAAACTCGCCACGACGACCTCTCCGGTCAGCTGCGCCGCCTTGAAGAGAAGCATCATACCGCCTGTACACGACGATACCGCTACACAATGGTCTATCTTGATGTGGTCGCGCACACGCTCTTCAAGCTCACCGACGTAGCGCCCGTTGGTAATGAGACCACTGGCCAGGATGCGGGAAAAATCGTCGGCGACATGCGCGTATGGTGGCAGGTGCGGCCTGAGCATCGGCAGGGGCATTGGAAACGCCGGTTCGCCCCCGATCACCGCTGGTTTGCGGTCAGCCACACTGGACCTCCCCGTCGATGTTTCATATTTGTTTCCCGCCATGCGAACCCGCGCCTCTGCCGTATCTTATAGCATGCGAAGCGGCTCTATTGCAAACCTCGCCGCGGTCTTTCGGACGCTCGGCGACAGCCGATCTGCCCACCTCCGGTTGATGCGACCGCGACCAGTGCGGAATCTGTGTCGCTGCATCTGCCAATCGAGGCCCGCAAACTGTGGCGGTTGACGCTGGCAAGGTGCGAAATACGCCGAACTGACCGGCCGACACAGTGTGGTCTCAGGCTCGCCGGTGTGGGCGGGCAGATGATACTGGAGAGGTCAATACGCTCTCTACGTGGGCAATTTCTGCGTGGGGCGGACAACGTCGCGTGCTTTGGTTATGATGTCCTCTGTGCGGAACGGCTTCATGATGTAACCGTCAGCGCCGCTGGAGGTGATTCTCTTGGCGATGCTTGCTTCCGGCTTTGCGGTTATCACGCAGATGTGCACGTTAGCGTACTCCGGATCGCTGCGTATCTTTCGGCACACCGTCCATCCATCCATGAGCGGCATGGCAATGTCAACAAGGACGAGCCCTATACCTCCGTCGTGTAACTTTTCAAGGGCTTCCGGGCCTGAACCCGCACAGACTACTTCGTATCCCTCGTGTCCGAGCACCTGGCTCAGAAACTCCGTCACGTCCGGATCATCGTCGACCACGAGTATCTTGTCGCCCCGAGGTTTCGGTTCACGTCCCGACAGCCCGATCACGTAGTTTACCGTGCTGAGAAGCCGCCCTTTCCGATACGATTTCGAGATCCGGGCTGCGATCCACGCGTCCGGGCACTCTGTCTCGTGTCCGTCTTCGGTTATGAGCACGATGGGTATCCTGTTGGTGTATGCATCATGCCTCAGCCTTTCCACAACAGTTTTCCCTCCGTGTCCGTCGATTTCTGCGTCAACCGCCACACAGTCAGGAAGATGTTTCCCAGCGAGGCGTACTGCTTCGTCCCTGTTGGTTACATGCATGACGTTGATACCTTCGCTGGTGAACTGCGCCTTAATGCTTTCGGCCAGGCTCCTGTCTTTGGTGACAAGCTGGACAAGTCCGCGCATCTCGGGCAGCGGTCGGTGTTTCTCCTCTTCCCATTGCTCCTTGCGTTGAGCGAGCGGCAGCGTGAAGGTGAACGTGGATCCCTTGCCTTCCTCACTGGTCACAGAGATTCGTCCGCCGTGCATCCGCACGATGTCCTGAGCGATCGACAGCCCGATTCCCGTCCCTCCGTACTTGCGTGTGGAAGAGGAATCGTATTGGTAGAATCGGGTGAATATCTTGTCCAGCGCCTCTTTCGGTATCCCGATACCCGTGTCTTTGACCGAAACCGCAACATTATCGGAACTGTCCATTCTTAGATCTACGATGACCGAACCTCCGCTGTTATTGAACTTGACCGCGTTCGAGAGCAAGTTGTCGAACACCTGACTGAGCTTCTCCTTGTCGCCCTCGACCGCCAGGCCGTCTTCGGGCACGTTGAGCTCGGCGCTTACATTGCGCCGGTCGGCAACCGGTTTGATAATCTGCACGCTCGACTTGGCCAGCTCGACGAGGTCGACAAGTCCGAAAACCAACATTTCGGTGCCACCATGAAGCCTCGAGAAGTCCAGCAGGTTCTCGATGAGAGTGACCAGCTTGTCAACGTTCTTGAGCGATATCTCAAGATAGTCTTTCTGTGTCTTGTTGAGCGTTCCCACCTTCTCGCGGTATATCATGTCGGTGTAACCCATGATTGAAACGAGCGGTGTGCGCAACTCGTGCGATACGTTCGAGAGCAGGTTCGTCTTCATCGTATCGAGCGTCTTCAGTTCCTGGTGAGCCTGTGCGAGTTTCTCTTGCGCTTCTTTTACTTTCTCGAACGACCTGACGAGGTTCTTGAACAGCCGCGCGTTGTCGATCGCGACCCCGATCTGACCGGCTATCTGCACCAGCACTTCGATGTCGTACTTGCCAAACGGTTCGCCCGTGTTCCGTCCGAGTATGAAGGTGCCGGTTAGGTGATCCTTGGAGAAAAGCGGTATGTACACGCATGCACGTACCGCGGCGCCGAGAACACGAGGTGCGTCTGCCAGGCTGGCTATCTCCTCCTGGCTTTCCATGGCGAGCGGTCGTGCGGTTGTCAGGACCTGGTGCAGTCCCGTGGTTTCGTCGGGGACGATCGAGATAGGTTCAGGAGGTTTCCCGCTTGAGACCGGCCACAGCCTGAAAATCTCCATAGAATCCTCCGTTTCGTTCTGCAGCGCTATTGCGGCACCGTCGAACTGGACGAGCTTTCTCACCTGCACGGCGATAGCCTCGTAAACTCTATCGGCGTGCAGACTGGAGTTGATAGCATTGGTTATCTCGCTTATCACCGCCAGCCGCTCTGCCTTCTGCTTCGTCTCGCGCTCCAGCCGTATCTGTTCGGTGACGTCTCTGAAGATCCCTTCCACGCCGACGATGTTGCCATCCCGGTCTTTCATCGCAGTGCTGGAGGTTTCAACAGATATAGCGCGACCGTCCGCACGCGTCATCCAGAACCGAAACCTGTCCACATAGCCGTGCGTCCTGAGTTCGCTCTCCATGCGGGCAGCGTCGATCTCCTCGACATACAGCGTGTTCATATTGACGCCGATGGCATCGTCGGGATTGCTGTATCCGAATATCTGGGCGGCCGCCTTGTTAAGGAACACGATGGTGCCGGCGGCATTCGTCTGGTATATCCCTTCCTTCATTGAGGTGACGACGCCGCGATATTTCTCCTCCGATTCTCTGAGCTGATGGATCTTGCGTTTCAGATCGAGCGCCATCCGGTTGAACGATGCGGCAAGTTCCTCGATCTCGTCGTTAGTGGCTATCTTAAGCTTGAGCTCCAGATCGCCGTGCCCGACGATCTGGGCGCCCTCGTTGAGCAGGCGTAGCGGTCTGACTATCTTGTTGTGCACACGACGGTACTCCCTCACGCAGAAGAAGACGACGAGAACGCTGCCCGTGAGGAGCGCAAGCAACATTGTGCGGTTCACAATGTGGCTGGTCTCGCTCGCGCTGCGTCGTGTCAGCACATAAGTTGTCAGCGCCGGATCGCCCCCGACAAGGTTCCCCAGCTCCAAGGGAACAAAGCCTACGAAGTACTCGTCGCCCGAGACCTTATCCTTGTGAACGGTCCACGGGGTATCCGCCGTGGTCAGACGCTGGTACAGTCGCTCGGGCACCTGCTCCCAGGTAACGGTCGTGCCGCCGTCGCTGAAAGCAAGCGCCGACGGGGGTTCGCTGGACGACGCGATCACCAGCAGCGTCTCTGCTACGGAGTCTTTCTCTCGTGCGAACAGCGGGGCGACCAGGTTCTTCACGTCAAAGGTATCGGACAGAAAGCCTGCAATCGGTTCTCCATCATCCGTAACTACCGGTACGGTGATCCGTGCCAGGTACAAGCCGGCCTCTGGGTCGACTTCTGCAACGCTGAACGTCGCCTCTCCGCGATCGCGGACCTGCTGCCACCATCGGTCCCCGGAGAAATCCCGCGTGTCCAGTCTGCTCGAACTGGCAACAACCGTGCCGTCGGCTGTCAGCAACATGAGCTCGCGGTGCTCGGCGGGATCTTCCCGGGACAGTCTTATCAGGTAGTTCTGAATCGCCTCGTACGTTCCGCGGTCGCCCCGTTGGGTCGCTGCTTTAAGGGCGTCCGTGATGAGAGGCGAAATCGCGACATTCTGCGTCTCTTCTGCACGCCGGTTCAGGAGGAGCGTGACAGCATTGGCGGTGTTGGCAGACATAGATTCGAGCTCTCGTCCAGCGCCCGGCACACGCAGTTTCCAGGCAGTGAAATAGCCTATGGCGATAGCCACGATCATGGGCCAGATTCCGACCCACAATATGCTCTGGACTATCTTAGACTCTACACCTGTTCGTGGACGCTTCCGTGGCATGGTCTTTCTCGTGCGTGCCGGGTGAGTTCCCTTGCTTGCGGTTTTATGGTAGGCCGTCTATCTGGGGCTCTCCTCCCTCGCGAGCAGCTCGTGGACCTTCTCGAGCAAGTCGTCCACCTTGAACGGCTTCGCAAGATACTCGTCAGCTCCGACGTTGAAGATTCGCTCTATATCCTCTTCCTTTGTGAGACAGGTCACCGCCATTATCGGGATGTCCTTGGTCTGCTCGTTCGCGCGAAGCGCTTTGCATACCTCGAACCCGTTGACCTCCGGCATAAGGAAGTCAAGTAAGATAAGGTCCGGGGCGAGCTGAGCAACCTTAAGCCCGACTTCCGTTGCGTTGTTCACTTTGACTATGTCAACATTCTCATCGCTGAGCACCCGCTCTATGAGATCCAGTGCATCCTGTTCGTCGTCGACCACCATTACGACGGGCTTCTCGCGCCCCTTTTCTTCGGGGAACATGTCGTACTTCTCTCGGAACTCGTTGAGATCCTCCTCGAGGATACGGTAATGTCCTCCAGGTGTGCGCGAGGCCTTTATCAAGCCCTGCTTTATCCAGTTCTTGATGCTATGATGCGTGACGTGGCATATCCGCGCCGCCTCAAATGTCGTGTAAGCTTTTTGCGCCTTCAATTGTGTCACCGCCCAAGTTGGTTAGCGTTGCCAGCTCCTCACCTGTGGTTCGCGTACAATTTTCGCACAATGCTTATTTTCGCGTAAATTATACCCCCATTCAGCCCGCTTGTCAACCACAATTTCTGGTGAAAATGGGATCGGACAGGTACATGGTGACACACCTCGGCTGATGTGCATGGTGTTGAACGTCCACAGGAGGTTTCACAGTGCACCGAGGAGCATGAACAGGAACGGAGGCTGAAGGAAACCTCGCTGGCATTCCTTCTTGATGAGGCGCACGTCGGAGCGAATTGGAGGTTCAGGCAGTCCATAATGATTGTTTGCGGGACAGGATGTCCAATCCGGTTGTTGCGCCGAACCGTGGTCCATTCGTTCGACAGCGCAGGGGGGACCGTCCCGGTCTTTCGATCGGCGCAACGCTTCGCTGGCGGGTGCGCGACGCGGATTGGCTTTTCCAGAGAGCGGCTACGTATACTATCCGAATTAACCGTATAATTCATGGCGCGAGAGGCCTTCTGAACGCGGGCGGCATGAAACAAACCTTTGACAAAAAAGGCCCCTTATGATAGCATCTGTAGCGGAAGGGTAAATGGTCAGGGAGCTGCGTGCGGCCAGATCGTGCGGGGACGAGAATGAAGTGTCCGGTTCACATTCGACGTGAGGTTGTCGGATACTGTGCGGAGTGCGGCACAGTAGGATGTGATCTGTGTCTGAAGGAGGTGGGCAAGAAGAAGTTGTGCCTTCGCTGTTATCGGAAGGCCGCGCGAGAATGGGGTCAAGCCCGTCAGAAGGAGGCGACCCGCCAGCGTCATCCGAAACAACGCCTTGTTGTTCGGTACGCTGACGGCCATATGCTGAAAGGTACATCATATACCATTGACCTGGATGCGCGCGGGTTCTACGTGGATCCTAAAGACATGGCAGCGGATGTGTCGAAGCCGATATTTGTGAAGTTCAACCAGTTGAAAGCGGTATTCTTTGTGAAGGATTTCGAGGGCGATTATGACGATAAGGAGGAGCATGCGGAGTGGTTTCCGGAAGGCAGCGAGGTGACTGTGAAATTCAAGGATGGTGAGGTCATCGAGGGGTACGCGCTGAAAACATACGACGATAACGCACCGCGGTTTCACCTCATTCCGAAAGAGCCCGGGAATAACATATCGGTATTGGTCGAACGCGCGAGCGTGGCCCAGATGGCGATCGGGGGACCGCTGGAGGAGGAGAGCGCACCGAAAGAGAAAAAGAGCGAGCCGGCCCGGACTCCCGTCAGTAAAGAGGAGACGCTCGGCGACTTCTATTTTCACACGAAGAACTACGTGGCGGCACTTGGCGAGTATGAGAAAGCGTTCAAGCAAAACCCCGGCTGCAAGCGGCTAAAGAAAAAGGTTGCCGTGACGACGTTCAATGTGGGCGTGCACTATGTCAAGGTGAAAGATTATAAACGGGCACTGGAGTATTTCGAGGAGGTACTCAGGTGCGAACCGAAGAACCGGGATGCTGAGAAGAAGGCCGACAAGCTACGGCGCATACTCGCTGCGCAGAGCCAGCAAGAGGCGAATGTGTAGCGCCGAGCAAAGGTATGGGAGGTAAACAAGAGATACCAAGGCTGGGTCGGAATACAAGACAGACACGGTGTGTGCGGAGAACAGTGCACGGGGGAAGCAATCCGGAATGTACCTCGGGGACGGTTGCTCGCTGTGCCAGAGGGAGCGTCACGATAGATGAGGTTTGCCATTATTGCTGATGTACATGCGAATCTTGAAGCGTTGCAGGCGGTACTGCGCGAAATAGAGACAATCGGTGTCGACGCAATCTTCTCGCTGGGCGATATTGTCGGGTACAACGCGAGCCCTAATGAATGTGTGGATATTATCCGTGAGCGTCGAATAGTCTCCGCGCTTGGAAACCATGATGCCGCGATCTGCGGTCTTGAGGATGCATGGTTTTTTCGGGCCGCAGCTCGACGGGCTGTTGAGTGGACACAGCAATGTTTGCGAGACGACAACAAGGAGTTCCTGAGAGGGCTGCCCGAAGAGATATCGTTCGACTCGGTATATCTGGGCGTACACGGATCACCCCTGAGCAAGGACGACTACATTATTGATTGGCTCGATGCTATGCGCCAGCTCGAATATCTCGAGGGTCGGGCAGTGGACGTATGTTTTTTTGGTCACAGCCATCGACCGGCCATATTCTCCGAGAAGGGTTCCAATCATTCTCTCGACACGTATAAGGCGCACAGTTTGTCGGCTGACAACCGCTACTTCATAAATCCCGGGGCTGTGGGACAACCACGAGATAAGGATTGGAGAGCCTCCTTCTGTATCGTCGATTCGAAGCGGATGATTGTGGAACTGCATCGTGTTCCCTACGATGTTGATGCGTGCTGCGATAAGCTGCGCGAAGCCGGACTGCCCCTTGAGTTGGCACGGCGGCTCAAGAAAGGCAAATAGGACCGTACCGTGTGCGGTATAACGGGTGCCGCCGAACCGACCTGCCTCACGCGGTTGATGCATCCGTCTCTCGAACTGGTAACAGCATGACCCCCGACTTGCCGTTCTCAGTGCAGCGCGGTTATAGTGAAGTAGACTATTGCGTACCGCGTGCGCTGACCTGCTTGCCCTGACCTGTAGACAGTGCCGGCTTCGAGAATCTCTGGCCGCGGCGGCACGTTCCGTGTACGCTGTACGTCCCTCCCATAGTGCGAGTCAGGGTATAGACATGTAGTGACGGGGGAGGCGATGCGGGCTTCCTGGCCTTCATAGACCAGCACGGAGCCGATCGCCAGCGCAGATTGTGGTGGCTCGCTTCGAATTCTTCCGGTTAAGCTGAAACCGCCCGTTTAATTTGTGATGCACATAAATCGGTATAAAAAGACCTTTATAGACCAATGCGCGGGTTGGTACGTTGCCCGTTTGAAGCAGTATCGGGATCCCGCGTGACTTTTTGGCTCGATTTTGCCACTATACGTGTAGAGGATAGGTGGGAAGCATGAAGAAGAGGAGAGCGGGGAGCAGGTCGCAGTGGTCAGCGATGGTTCACTTGTTGAGATGACGCTTGCGGGAGACCGCAACGCGTTCGGCCAACTGGTCGAGCGGTACCAAGGCCTGGTGTACGGCCTAGTGTATCACTATATTGGGAAATACGGTGATGCCGAGGACGTGACGCAGGAAGCCTTCATCGAGGCATACCGCAATCTGAGGCATTTGAAAGACCGAGACAAGTTCTGTGGCTGGCTGCGAGGTATAACGAGCCGCCTCTGCATGAACTGGCTGAGAAAAGAGGAGAAAAGGCTGCAAAAGGCTGTTCCCAAGAAGGACGCGGACGTCTCGCCCGAGATATCGTATGAAGCGATAATGTCCGCAAGTGTTTCTGTGGAAGCGGATTTGGCGCGGCACGAGATTCGTGAAGCGGTAAGCGACGCGATCGCGTCGTTACCCGACAGATACCGATTGCCGGTGATACTGAGGTATCTTCAGGAGTTGTCGTACGAGGAGATCGGGGATTTCATGGAGTTGCCGAAAAGTACCGTACGGGGGATCCTTTATCGGGCCAACAAGATACTCAGAGAGGAGCTCCGTGACGTTTTGGCGAGAGGAGAGATAGAATGGCCTCATGTGAACGAATAGCGCCGCTTTTGCAGGCTTACGTGGACGATGAGCTTGCGTCGTGGGAAAGGCTGGCGGTCGAGCACCACGTTCGGGATTGCCTCTTGTGCGCGGAGGAGCTGCGAGAAGCCACAAGCTGTACTGCGGCCTTGTTCGAGTCGCTTGCTCCCTACAGGCTTCCTGCGGGATTTCGCGACAGAGCAATGAAGCGTGTGCCGAATAGGATCCCGGCGGTTTTCGGCATGAGCCGGGGCGATACAGGACACCTCGGCGCACGTATCGACCGGGTAAGCAGGTGGACGCTGGCAGGCGCCGTAGTCGTGCTCCTTATTGCGCTCGCTATAATCGTGTACTATTACCCTCGTCCGTCAATACGGCCGGTTGAGGTCGGGATGGTTACCGGTGTCGAGGGCCCGGTATCGCGAGAACATGCCTATGGAGGGAACCTGAGAGAGGCGGTGCTCCGAGACGATTTATTCAAAGGCGACCGTCTTGTGACGAGCGATGACGGCAGGTTGATCATCGCGCTGGAGGGGCCCACGCAAATTAAGGTTAACGGGAACTCGGAGTTATGGGTCGATAACGAGCGGTTCATCCGGCTCGTTCGGGGCGAGATCTGGGGACACGTTGCCGGACAAGGTCGCGTGTTCAAAGTCCAGACACCACACGGCGACGTGACCGTGACGGGCACCGAGTTCACCGTCAAGATAGCTGACAGACAAACCAGCGTCGCGGTGGCGACAGGAAAGGTGATCTTCGCTACGGAGCGGGGATTCACAGAGCTGAGTGCCGGTCAAACGTGCAGTGTTGATCAGGACGTAGCTCCTCGGAAGGTCAGGGGAATCCCCGTTGCGGAAGTCGGCAGGTGGGCACGTGATCTTGTCCCACAAACGGTGGATAGCAGATACGCTATGACGGGCGAACATCAGGAGGGACCGGTCGGCGTCCTTTACGTGTTCAAACCGACGCATATGATGCGGGTCGTGAATGTGCTGATCCGGAGAGATGCGTACGGTACAGCCCCGCTGGCGCTGCCGGGGACGTTTACGGTAAACCTTTATGATGACCATATGGAAGAGTTGGCGAGCCGCGAGCTAGCGCTTTCGGAGTTCACGGGAACGAACGCGCGCGGCCGAATCGTGATAGATTTTTCGGGTGATGATCTAATCGTTGATGGGCGACCGTTCTACGTATTGCTTGCGCCGGGATCCGGGGTAGTCCGGTCGTTGCCAGTCAGAAGGGATGTTGATGTGATCAAGTACACAGGCGAGGTGATAAAGTAAGGACGATTGAGAGAACTGGCAAGAGGCAGGGCTTGGGTCCGCGAACCGGGAGCGAGGCCGACTACCGCGCCTCAAGCAACATCCTTCCCCCGTGAAAAGCTCTGCGGTTCGCGGACCCAAGCCCTGGCGGAAAAAAGGCGGGAGAGCTTCCGACCTCGGGGCCGCCGGAAACTCCCCCGGGTGTAGAATGCCAGCGCACTATAGTGGGTTGTGTCCACCAACCGGGTTCATCCATGCACGCTGACACACCACACGGATACTATAGCAAGGGTAAGCGGTTCGATGCAAGCGGTTTCTTTTGGGAGGATTGAGTCTGGGTTTTCGGCGCGAACCAATCCGGCGTATACAAGACGACGCTCATGCGTTTCCAGGAGCCGTCTGGAAGCGATCGCGCATTTTTTATTGACAGCTTTATGCTTTTCGGCTTATAATAATAATAACGCGAAGTTTAAGCGGGTTTTCGTCGGAGGAAGAGAAAACCTGGGGCTCGTTCTATCGGGCGAAGCCGCGATGTGAGATCCACGCTGACGAGAGGAACATGCAATCCGCAAGCCGCGCGACTGAAACCGATCCGATACTTCTTGCCCATCTCTCTGAGATAAGCTTCAGCATCTGCGTATTTTTTGGCACACGTGGGTTACGGTGTTTTGGCATATGACTGTTCTGCTCGCGTCAAGGGAACTCGATCTGCTCAGTGCGGCGAAGTTTGCTCTGGAATGTAGAGGATTCCGGGTGATGCTCGCCACACGCGCGCCGGAGGTTGCCAACTGCATTTGTGCAAATGGCGTCGATATCGTCGCGCTCGATGTGGCGATGAACCCGGCCGCAACACCCAAGATAGTGCAGCAGGTGAAGAACGCCCAGAGACGTGGAGAGGCGACGTTGATACTGTTCGCCGGCAGCAGCGCTGAGCTGCGCGCTGCGTGTGCGGACCGAGGAGTACTCAACCTTGCGGACGAGGTGCTTGTTGATATGTTTGACGAGTCCGACCTCATCGATAAGGTCGGGTCGGCCGCTAGACGCCTGCGAATCGAAAAGTCAGAGTATCACAAGGATTATTCTGAGTGGAAGGACCCGTATGCGGCGAGATCGTTCGAGGAACGCCGGAAGGAAGCACGTTGCCCGTTCCAGGCGGCCGTTACTGTTAAGGGTAAAGATAAGCTCGGAGAGCCTTTTGAGGAAGAGACCTTCACGATCAACATGAGTGGAGGAGGAGCTTGTTTCAAGAGCGAGTACCATATCGACGAGAATACCGGCCTTACGGTCTCAGTTCACGATCCGGGTGTGCTGGAGGGCGCTCTGGAGCTGCGAGGTACCGTTGTGAGGACGGAGCATGGGAATGACCGACACGAGCCCAAGAGAAGAAGGGTGGCTGTCAGGTTCAACGATGACGTACAGCAGAGCATGGAGTTCCATCTCGCGCTTGCAAAGATGTCAGAATTGACGTATAGTCGGGATGTCGACTGAACGGGAGCAGAGAGCGGCGTACAATGAAGAAGAGACGGCATCCAGAGCCCGTCGAGGCTGTGACCACCACGGGTCTGTCCTATACCGAAACCTTTGTGAAGAAGATCTGTTCACTATTGCAGCAGGAGCTGACCGCCGAGACCTATGAGCCGACACTGAATGCTGTCGTGGAACTATGCACGGACGATTACGACCTGAACAGGGCGGGGGCTGCCGCAGCCAAGTTGGCGGAAAAGGAGAAACGCGACACAGACAAGTTCAAATTGTACTGCAAGATGGCGGGTGACCTGTTCAGGATGCAGTGTGGATCAGAGCGCGGTTCCGGCAGGACGACGATTTTCACCGGATTCTACAATTCGGCGATGGATGCTTACATCGATGGCGGTCACAACCTGCAGGCGATATCGGTCGCGTTCGAGCATTCATACTGGCTCATTACCAACGCACTGTACCGTGAAGAAGCTGGCCGACGGAAGTATCTTGAACTTTCCGCCAAGGCGTTCGACGAAGTGATGAAGCACGTTACGGGAGACCTCGCAGCATTCATCCATGAACAGCGGGAAGGCAGGAAAAAAGCCGCGGAAGCGCTTCAGGACGTGCAACCGCCGGCACGTCTTTCGAGCGTCAAGGATCCAGCCCGGCTCCGAGTCGAGGCCCAGACGTACCGCGAACTGATCGCCTTTCTTGAAGAGCAGTGCACGGCATACGACGTTGCGGCGTATTTTGCCGAGGAGCTTGCGTCAGTCCTGCAAGATGCCTTACCGGAACTGGCTCACGAGTATGCGGTTTTGGGGAAAGACTTGCGGGAACGGCACGTCACGCTCTTGCGTGAACACGGTATCTCGTGACTCCCGTGCGGCGGCGGGTTACCGCTGTCCCGAGAGCCTGCGGTACGCGTCTGTAAGAGCCCGCATCATGTCGGCATCACCGCCTTTGTCTGGATGATACTGTTTCGCCTTTCTCAGGTAGGCTTCTCTGATTTCCTTCTTGCTGGCGGACGGTGTGACGCCGAGCAGCTGGTAGCATATTTCGTCGTCGAGCTTCTGTTCCGCTCGCTTCTGTCCCGGCGATGCTGCCGAGTCTTTCAGTGCTTGTCGAAACTCCTGGAGGAATCTGTCGCAGGTCCGTTTGAGCAGACCCCACCGTGTGGTGAGCACCAGCACAACTATGATCACCACCAGGATCATGAATTCATGAAAACCCACGCCTAAGAACATCCCAATGTCACCTTTTGTCCGATCGCGGCGAGGGCTGTGAAGTTCGCGGGCGCCTCATTCGGCACTCCGCTGGGCCCTTCGTGTTACCTCAACGAGCGACAGATTTTCCACCGAAAGACAAATGAGACCGACCACAACAAGCGCTATCATGGTTGCCCCGTGGTAGACCACCGAAAACGCCACGGCACTGTCAAAACTTATCGGCTCAGGCGCGCACAACAGGAGTGCCGCAACGCAGAAAGCATGAAAGGTCCCGACGAAACCCGGTGCAGCGGGTATCATAAGCCCGACACAAAGGATAGTCAGCACGACAATCGGTGTGTACCAGGGCCATGAGATATCTTCGGGGAACGCATGAAGCATTGGATAGACGGCGAGGGCTGCAGGAGCCCAGACGAGTATGGACAGAAGGCCGACAGTTACCAGCCGTCTGCGGTCGCGCACAATGTCGAACCCGCTCGTGAAGGAGATCGTGAGACGTGTCAGATGCTCCGCTGCTTTCTGGAAAATTGCGGGTGTTGCCCGGCCAAGGGCTCTGGCAATGGTTTCGCCTTTGAAGTATAGCAAGAAAACGAATCCGGCCGCGATGGCAAGCACCCCACAGGCGATCGCCGCCATGCGGAAAAGGTGTGCTTGCGTGAGTACGAGGGAACGGTCAAACAATGTTCCCTCCGGGATCACGACCGGCTTGTCGGAAGGGAGAACGAGCAGCGTGAAACAGAGAAACAGTATGAGAACGGCACCGTCGAAGAGTCTCTCACTGACGATTGTCGCGAACGCTTTACTCACGGCGAGCTTGTTTTTCGCCTTGCTAATCACGTAGGCGCGGATAAACTCGCCGGCCCGTGCCGGCAACAAAGCGTTGCCCATGAACCCTATCATTGTGGCGGTGTACAGTTTCCTGAACGGAATGTCCTCCTCTCTTGAAAAAAGGTATCGCCACCGATACGCTCTCGCAACGAAACCCAACAGCGCGATCAAGAGAGCTGGTATTATCAAGAGATATTGTACCTGTCGGAACGAGCGCGCCAGCTCGGCAAAATCCAGCCGTCTGACGAGCAGCCAGATGAACAGCGCACCGAGAAGCGCTCCTATCAGCGGACGCAAGTATTTC
>Ga0180433_10003844_pt1 | contig 21667 bp, 21 predicted proteins | sample SS_ome_8_FD_132980 | JGI IMG/M metagenome (GOLD analysis project Ga0180433, IMG submission 132980) | Hypersaline lake sediment archaeal communities from the Salton Sea, California, USA - SS_1_D_1 metaG | ecosystem: Environmental > Aquatic > Non-marine Saline and Alkaline > Hypersaline >... | reverse complement strand
TACCTTGCAAAAGATTTTAGAGAAACTACTAAAAAAGAGCTTCCTCATCTTCATGAAGAGACTTCTCAGGGATATATTAAAGGTTATTACTTAGACGGTGAATAAAAAAGCCTTCCCAAAATAGGAAGGCTAAAAAAATGAACAATTTCAAATAATATATTATTAGCTTTTTTTAGAAGCTTTAGTACTTGGATCTTTTATATCTATAGCAATACTAACTGCTCTGATACTTTTAAGAAGGGTCGTTATGATTGTTTGTACTTTTGGAGATAAGGTTTCAACGTTAACCGTTCTTTCATAGTGTTTGTATTTTCCTGTTTCAGCATCTAATCTATAATAACTAATAGCTGCTCTTTCTGCTGTAAAACTTAAATGACCATTTGTATCGCCAAAATCTTTTCCATTTGTTTCATTTTGTAAAACATGTGAAAGTAGCGAGCTTACAGTTGCGCGCATATCCAATATTTCTGGAAGTCGTAGACTTTGTGAACCTGTGCATCCGTCTACTAATGCTTGAAAAAAGCCTCTAGATACATTAGCTGTTAACCTTTTCACTTGATGTTGTGGGATTCCATACTCTGAACTTTGAATCCTTGAAATCGTAAATGAATATTCTTGATGTCCTTTATCAAAAGAGTAAGATCCATCATCTTTATGTATCCACCAAGATCTATCTGCTTGGCTTCCTGGTAAATTTATTACTGTTAATGGGTGTGACATATTTATTAATTCCTATTTTTTTTTAATTAAAAAAAAGAGCTTAAAAAGCTCCCGAGATGAAAACATTATAACTGAAAAAATAGTTTTTTTAAAGGAAAAACTCTAGTAAGAAATATTTTGAAAAAACATCTTTAATTAAGAATTAAAGCATAAAAAAAGATTTAATTTTGTCAAAAAAAGATTTTTGTTTTGGATAGTTTGAAGTCGAGGAGTTTTTTTCAAATTCTTTCAAAAGTTGTTTTTGTTTCGATGATAGCTTTACGGGGATTTCAATATTTACTCTCACTAACAGATCGCCTTTTCCTTGACCATGAACATTTGGAAAGCCAGCTCCTCTAACACGAAGAATTTTTCCAGCTTGCGTTCCATCAGCAATGGTAATTCTCTTTTTTTCACCATGTGGTGTGGGGATTTCTTTTTTACAGCCAAGTGATGCTTCAATAAAAGTAAGAGGAAGATCTAAATAAACATCATCTCCATCTCTTTTAAAAGTATCATGTGATTTAACTTGGATAAATACATAAAGATCACCAGGAGGACCTCCTTCTTCGCCGTCATCGCCATAACCACTCATACGAAGACGCATACCATTATCAACACCAGCTGGGATGTGTATTTTTACATGTTTGCGTTTTTTTACTCTTCCTTGACCGGAACATTCTGTGCAAGGCTCTGTAATAATTCTTCCTTCGCCGCGACACTGTGGACAAGTAGAGGACATACTAAAAAAGCCTCTAGATTGAAAAACTTGTCCCTGTCCTTGACATGTAGGACAGGTTTTCACAGCGTTTTTTCTAGCAGCACCAGAACCGGAACATTTTCCACATGTTTGGAAATTCGTAACGTAGATTTCTTTATCTGTTCCTTTAACAGCTTCTTCAAAAGTAACTGTAATAGTAGCTTTTTTAGAAGCGCCTTGACGAGCAAAGCCTGCTCCATCTTGAGCAAAGCCTCCACCAAAAAAAGAATCAAAGATAGAACCGCCGCCGCCAGAGCCTCCGAAAGCTCCCATGAATGTACGAAGAGCTTCTTCCATAGAAGCAAAACCCTGACCGGAAAAGCCGCCGCCCATGTGGGCTCCTTTAAGGCCTTCTTCTCCGTACTGATCGTAAATACCTTTTTTCTTTTCATCAGACAGAACTTCATAAGCTTCAGAAAGTTCTTTGAACTTTTTTTCAGCTGTAGCATCACCTGGGTTTTTATCTGGATGGTATTTTAGTGCAAGCTTGCGATAAGCTTTTTTGATCTCTTCTTTGCTGGCATCTTTTTTTACGCCAAGAATGTCGTAATAATCTTTCATAAAAAATATTCTTTAATCTTTATCTTATTCTACTACTATAACACAGAAAATAAATTTTAGCACAGAGCTTTTTCAAGTGCTAAAAAGCATTTAAAGAAAAAATTAGAAAGTTAGATTATCGTCTTTTACGAGCAGCTGTTTTGGCTCTTTTACGTGCTGCTTTGGATTTAGCACGTTTTCTGACAGAGGGTTTGTCGTAAAATCGATGAGCTTTTGCGGCTTTCATTATTCCTTCTTTATCAAGTTTTTTCTTCAAAGCACGTAGGGCTTTATCAATGGGTTCTCCAATTCTCACCTTTACAAACGGCATGTTTTTACTCACTCTCCAAGAGGGGGTTATATGTTTTGGCTATAGAATAAAAAATTAGTATCTTTTAAATCAAGTAGTAGTAGGCTGATGAAGATATAAGATGTCTACTTTGTGGTCTTTCGAATAGTCTTTTTTTAAATATTTTCTGTAGCAGTGCATGCTGAGATAAGATTGATTTACTGTAGCTTTTTGAAGAGATTTAAATGTGAAAAGATCATTCATTTCGTCGAAGTGAGGTGTTACGATAAGAGGGGCTTTTTTTAAATAAGTATGTGCCAAATTATGCGGAGAGAAAAATGGTATTTTCTCAAAAATAGCTCCATCCTGAGTATTTTCTCCTTCTAAAAGATAGATACCTCTTGATTTAGCCGATGCAATCACATGGAATTTGCCAAGAGCATTGGGAACGTAACTTTCTAAACTAAAAAAACCAACGAGTGGAATCTTTAACCCATAAGAAAGACCTGCAGCTACAGCCACGCCCGTTCTAATTCCTGTATAAGAGCCAGGGCCTCTTCCGACAGCAATATATGATAGAGCTTTTAGGGAGCATTTCTGTTCTTTTAAAAGATTTTTAATTTCAGGAAGTAATTGATAGGTGAAGTTTTTCCCCTTAGCGCTTAGCTCTTTAAAAGCTAGCGGTATGTGTTTATCTACTAAAATCAGAAAAGGTTTTTCTGAGCTAGTGTCGACAATGAGAGCAAAGGTATTATTTGACATATCAAAAGCAAAGCTTGCCAGTTTAAAACTATAATAATATATAAATAAAAAGAGGCGTATCATCTTAACAAAGCCCTAATAAAAGAGCAATGTTGCTTCTTTTCTTTAGGCCAGATAAAATTATTAGACATTTTTTTTACATATTTAAAACATAAGAGGCTTAGTTTGGACGACGAAAAAAAGAAAGAAAATGAACCAGTTCACGAAGAGGTAATAAAAGCACCTATTAAAGAAGAAGTCATTCCAGAAGAAGATAAACCGAAATCAGCAGAATTGAATTATCCACAAGAGCTTTACGTACTTCCTCTAAATAGAAGACCATTTTTTCCTGGTATGGCAGCTCCTATCTTAATAGAGAAAGGATCGTTTTATGAAGTTCTGAAAATAGTAGCGAAAACGGATCATAAATGCTTGGGCCTTTTCCTAACCAGAGATGAAGAAGCTAATATCTACAAGATAAAAGGCAAAGATCTTTATCAAGTGGGTATTGTAGCGCGTATACTTAGGATTATCCCTTTGGATCAAGGGGGAGCTCAAGTCATTTTCAATATGGAAAAACGTATTACAATAAAAGACATGGTTGAAAATGAATTCATGAAAGCGAAAGTTGCCTACCATGAAGATATACCTGCTGAAAAACTAAGCAAAGAGCTCAAAGCCTACTCAATTGGTATTATCACAACGATTAAAGAGCTTTTAAAATTAAACCCTCTTTTCAAAGAAGAGCTGCAGATGTTCTTAGGTCATAGCGATTTCACTGAACCTGGGAAACTAGCAGATTTTGCTGTAGCATTAACTACAGCTACAAGAGAAGAGCTGCAAGATGTATTGGAAGCATTTGATATTCATAAAAGAATTGAAAAGGCACTACTACTTCTTAAAAAAGAGTTAGATATTTCTAAACTTCAATCAACGATAACAGCACGTATTGAAGCTACCATTTCAAAAACTCAAAGAGAATTTTTCTTAAGAGAACAACTTAAAGCGATAAAGAAAGAACTTGGAATGGAAAAAGATGATAAGACCCTAGAAGTAGAAAAATTTCAAGAAAGATTGAAAAAAAGAAAAGTTCCCGAAGATGTACAAAAAGTTATTGATGAAGAGATGGAAAAGCTTGGTACATTGGAAGTTATTTCAGCGGAATATGGAGTGAGCCGTAATTATTTGGATTGGCTGACGATTGTTCCTTGGGGAATCTTTTCAAAAGAAACAACGGATCTGAAAAAAGCTGAAAAAGTCTTAGAAGAAGATCACTATGGTTTGAAAGACATTAAAGAAAGAATATTGGAATTCATCGGAGTTGGCAAACTCTCAGGAGGAGTAAAGGGCAGTATTATTTGCTTAGTTGGACCACCAGGTGTTGGTAAAACAAGTATTGGTAAAAGCGTGGCAAGATCTCTAAATAGAACATTCTATAGATTCTCTGTTGGGGGAATGCGAGATGAAGCGGAGATTAAAGGACACAGAAGAACCTATGTTGGAGCTATGCCAGGTAAAATGGTACAAGCCTTGAAACAAACCCAAACCATGAACCCTGTAATCATGATCGATGAAGTGGATAAAATGGGAATTAGTTTCCAGGGAGATCCAGCATCTGCTCTTTTAGAGGTGTTAGATCCAGAGCAGAACAAAAGTTTTCAAGATCATTATCTTGATGTACCTTCTGATCTTTCTAATGTTTTATTTATTGTGACAGCAAACATTACAGATACGATACCTGAGCCGCTTAAAGATCGTATGGAAATCCTGCGACTTTCTGGATATATCAAACAAGAAAAGATAGAAATAGCAAAAAAATACCTTGTTCCTAGAAACAGGAAAGCTATGGCTTTAAAACCTTCTGATATTACTTTTACTACTTCAGCCATCGGAGATATTATTGAAGGTTATGCTAGAGAAGCAGGAGTTAGAGGATTAGAGAATCAAATCAAAAAGATAATGAGAAAAGTGGCTTTATCTGTTGCTAAAAGTAGAAAAAGAAAAAAAGTTACTATTTCTAGTGCAAATCTCTCCAAATATCTTGGCAAACCTGTTTTCACAACAGACATTTATTATAAAAAAATGCCAGTGGGTGTTTGTACAGGCATGGCTTGGACGTCACTAGGTGGTGTTACTCTTTATGTTGAAGCATCAAGATCAGATAGTGAAAAGCTAAAGATGAAATTAACAGGACAAGCAGGCGATGTCATGAAAGAATCGTCTCAAATTGCTTGGAGTTATTTGCATAGTAGCTATGAAAAGTATGTTCCAAAAGAAGCGTTTTTTGATAAATCAGAAGTTCATATTCATATACCTGAAGGAGCCACACCAAAAGACGGACCTTCGGCTGGAATTACTATGGTAACGGCTCTTTTGTCTCTTTTAATGGACAGTTCTGTTCCAAGAGAACTTGCTATGACGGGTGAGATAACACTTACAGGAAGGATACTTGCTATTGGGGGATTAAAAGAAAAACTCATAGCAGCTAGACGATCAAAAATGAAAACTCTTATTTTCCCAAAAGCGAATTTAAGAGATTATGAAGAACTTCCAGAATATTTAAAGAAAGGTTTAAAGGTTCATTTCGTCGACCATTATGATGAAGTGTTTGCGATAGCTTGGCCAAAGAAGAAGATACATGAAAAGAAAAGATTGGGAAAAAGAAAGTAAAAAAAAGCTGATTGATCCAAAAAAACTACCTCAGTGGTCTAAAAATATTAAAAGACAAAAGAAGACTATTGTTAGTTTAAATGGATCATTTGATCTTATGCATGCAGGTCATTTGTTTTTGATTTATGAAGCAAAAAAACAAGGTGATGTACTTATTATAGCCTTAAATAGTGATGCTTCTATCAAGAAATACAAAAGTAAAAACAGACCTATCGTGCATTTAAAGTATCGCATTCAAATGATGGCAGCTTTGGAGTTTGTGGATTACGTTACATGGTTTGATGAGACGGATCCAAGAGAAGTTTTAAAAAAAATTAATCCTGATGTTCATGTGAATGGTAAGGAATATACAGAGGATTGTATAGAAGCTGAAACCGTTAATGAGCTTGGCGCGAGGCTTCACTTAATAGAAAGAGTAGGTGAAGGGGTGCTTTCAACATCAGATATAATAAAAAGGATAAATAAATGCGTTTAATAGGAACTTTATCTAGAGAAGACGTGGCACAGAAATTTTCCCTTTTTCTTAGGAAAGAGAAAATTGATCATTCTATTGATGTGCAAATGGATTCTCTTCATGAAACTTTTTCTTATGGTATTTGGGTTCATAACGAAGATGAACTCGAAAGGGCAAAAAAACTTTTTCAAGAGTTTCAAAAAGATCCAAATAACGCTAAATATACACCTCCTCCTCCGCCACCTCAGCCGCAACAAAGAGCCCCTGCTTTTAGAGAGAGAAACGTAAAAGCAAGGAGACAAATGCCAACACGTGGGTTTTCAGATATTGGCAAATATAAAATTACTCTTTTTACGATTCTTATTTGCGCTATGGTTTTTCTAATCAATCTTTTTCAAAGAGCAGACGTTATTAAAGAAGAAGGGCCAACGTCGGCAACTATGTTTACTTCTATTCAATTCGCACTTTTTTACGATGTACCTCAGGCTTTAGTAGAATATGAACAAGTACTGAGAAAGTATAAAATCGATCCTGAAAAAAGACTATCCGAGCAACCACCTGAGGTAAAAGCTGCTATTGATAGGATAGAACATCTTCCTATGTGGAAAGGAATTTATGAAGCTGTAGTAGAGAAATGGAAAAATCCTGATAAACCTTGGGATTTTTCTGGTCCTATGTTTGAAAAGATTAGAAAAGGACAAATTTGGAGGCTTGTTAGTCCAATCATTTTACATGTAAGTTTTTTGCATCTTCTTTTCAATATGCTATGGCTATGGATACTCGGAAAACAAATAGAAGAGAGGGTCTCTAAAGTTAGTTTAATCCTTTTGGTTATAATTGTTGGGGTTATTTCCAATACCGTTCAATATCTTATCAGTGGACCACTATTTTTAGGTTATTCAGGTGTTGTATTAGGTATGGTTGGTTTTATTTGGATAAGGCAAAAAATAGCTCCCTGGGAAGGTTATCCCTTGCCTAAAATCACCATATTATTTTTAACTTTTTATGTATTAGCTATGATGTTTTTGAGTTTTTCATCGTTTGTTTTTGAAGTGTTTGAAGCACCAGCTTTTTCACCCAATATAGCAAACGCGGCTCATATATGCGGAGCTATTGTGGGAATAATCTTAGGAAGGTTTCCTATTCTTATCGGGAGGAAAAATTGAGTGTAAAAGATATCGTGATACTTGGCTGTTCCGCTCAACAGCCTACCCGTAAGCGTAATCATGGAGCTTACCTTGTTCGTTGGAACGATGAGGGCTTGCTCTTTGATCCAGGAGAAGGAACGCAAAGACAATTTATCTTTGCTGACATAGCTCCACCGTGTGTGACTAGGATCTTTGTTTCTCATTTTCATGGGGATCATTGTTTAGGTCTTGGTTCTATGCTTATGAGGCTGAATCTCGATAAAGTAACTCATCCTATTCAGTGTTATTATCCACGCAAACACAAGAAGAACTTCAAATATCTTCGCTATGGCTGTTTGTACTATGAAAATATCAAAGTAGTAGAACATCCTGTGGCAAAAGCAGGGCTTGTGCAAGATGATGGCAAATTTAAAATAGAAGCGACATTTTTAGAGCATGGAGTACAAAACGTAGGATGGAGAATAACAGAACCTGACAAGATAAAGTTCGATAAACAAAAACTTAAAGCCAAAGGTGTGCAAGGTCCTAATGTATCACTTTTAGAAGAGAAAGGATCTATTATTATCAATGGCAAAAAAGTGTATCTTCATGAAGTCTCTCACGTACAAAAAGGGGACGCTATAGCTGTGGTAATAGATACCCGTTATTGCCAACAAGCAATAGATATAGCAAAAGATGCTAAGGTATTAATTTGTGAAAGCACATTTTTAGAGACAGAAAAAGATTTAGCTAAAAAATATGCTCATATGACGGCCAAAGAAGCAGCGACTCTTGCAAAAGAAGCAAACGTAGAGATGCTTATCTTGACGCATTTTTCTGCTCGCTATCAAGATGAAGCTCTTTTTGAAAATGAAGCAAGAGAGGTTTTTCCTAATTCTTTTGCAGCTCAAGATTTTAAACGCTTTAACTTTCCCAAATAGGTAAATTTATGAATAACTCTTCATTAAGAACAGGAATCAGTTTTGGCTTAGCATCAGGCGTAATCACAACACTTGGTGTGATGATAGGTCTTTATTTTGGAACTTTTTCTAGAGGTATTGTTTTAGCTGGTATTTTAACGGTAGCTATTTCTGATGCTTTTTCTGATGGTATGGGAATCCATTTCGCGGAAGAAACTGAAGGGGTTCATACCACAAAAGAAATCTGGATTTCTACGATCGCCACTTTCTTTTCTAAATTTATTGTTTCTATGACTTTTTTCTTTTTTATTTTACTTCTGCCGATAAAAATAGCTCTTGTTTGGAATACAGTCTGGAGTTTTCTTCTTGTGGGATTTTTCACTTATTACATATGCAAAAAACAAAACAGAAAACCTCTAAATGCCATTTCAGAACATTTTATTTTGATGATCGTTGTAATGTTTGTTACGTATTACTTTGGAAGATTTATCGATAAGATGTTTCTTTGATCTTATTAGCAGCAATTGCGAAAGCACAAGCCACATTTAAAGAGTTTTTACATCCTACCATAGGTATTTCTACGATGTGATCAAGCTCTTTTAACATCTCATCACAGATGCCGTATTCTTCATTTCCAAGTATAAGAGTAAATTTTTCAGGAAAGCTAAATTCATGCAAAGGTATAGCCATATCGCTAGTATCGAGACCAATAAAAGGTCGAGGAAGATTTTTTATATCTACATCTTGAAAACAAGGAACAATAGGGCTTGTCCCCATGGCTGTTTTAATGACTTTTTTGTTATCGATAAAGGGGGTTTTTTTTGCAAAGTAAACATGTCCCAGTCTAAAAGCTTCACATGTTCTTAGAATGCTACCTACATTGTATGCAGATCTTATTCCGTCTAAATAAAAAGCTCTATCTTTAGTAAACTCTTCTTTAGCTTTTCTGTCTTTGGATCTAAGTGAGGGGAGCAGGTTATGTTCTTTTAAAGAGCATCCAGCTAGTTGGAGATGAAGATGATATCTATCTGAAATACTTTTAGAATCTTTGTTTTCTAGGTAGGGAAAATTCATCCAATGAAGAAGCTTGTCATAAAAAGTAAAGTCTACTTTTTCTGTCTTTAGTTTTTCATATAAAGAGCGAAGAAGTTCGGCACATTTTTTATGTTGCTGAGAAGCGGGTAATGTTTGAAATTTATTTTTTGTAAAGCTCATAAGCTTTTTCTTTTCATATACTCATCTAATGGGCCATCAAAAATGGAGATTTCGCCTTTTTCAAAAACAATCAGCTTTGTTGCTGCTTTTGAAATAAGATCTCTATCGTGAGAGGCAAAAATAGCTGCTCCTTTGAACTCTTCGAGTCCCCATGTAAGAGCAGATACTGATTCTAAATCTAAGTGGTTGTTAGGTTCATCTAAGACCAAAACATTAGGCATAGTAAGCATTAAACCTGCTAGAAGGAGTCTTGCTGTTTCACCGCCAGAAAGAGCGGAGATTTCTTTGAAAGCATCTTCTCCTGTGAAAAGCATTTTTCCAAGGACGCTTCTTATTTCTTGGTCTTCTACTCTTTCTTTCAATCTTTTTAGCCAGTCAAAAAGAGTTATTTCTTCTTCTTTATCAATTACGTCGCTATGGTTTTGTGGGAAATAACCAATTTGTACGTTATGTCCTAAATCAATCTTGCCTTTATCTGGTTTTAGTTTCCCAGCCAGCATTTTCAAAAGTGTAGATTTTCCAAGTCCGTTATTTCCAATAACAGCAATTTTCTCTCCTCTCATTATATCAAAATTAAGACGAGAAATGACTCTTTCATCAGTGAAGCTTTTAGAAATATCTTCTACTCTGAAAACTAATTTACCAGAAGGGTTTTCTGGAGGAGTAAAGCGAATGTAGGGTTTTTGTATATTGGACTGTTTTAAATCTGAGGGTTGAAGTTTTTCCATTTCTTTTTTTCTAGATTGTACTTGAGAGGCCCTTGTTCCAGCGCTAAAACGTGAAATAAACTCTTTTAATTGAGTTGCTTTTTTCTCTTTAGCTTTGTTTTGATCTTCAACTCTTTTCCTAACAGCTGTTTTTGCTAAGACCATATCATCGTAATTACCAGGATAGATAATGATGGTGTCATAATCGATATCAGCGATTTCTGTACATACACTATTTAAAAAGTGTCTATCGTGAGAAACCACTACTAAAATACCTTTATAATTTTTTAAGAAACGCTCAAGCCATCCAATGGATTCTAAATCGAGATGGTTGGTAGGCTCGTCGAGTAGCAGTGCTTGAGGATGACCGAAAAGAGCCTGACAAAGAAGAACTCTAAATTGCATGTCAACAGGAAGAGAGCTTAATTGCATGGGATGAAATTTCTCTTCAATGCCCATACCAAGAAGGAGCTCACCAGCTTCTGCTTCAGCGCTGTAGCCCTCTTCTTCAGCTATGATTTCTTCCAGCTCTGCAAGTCGCATACCTATTTGATCGGTCATAGCTACTTCGTAAAGATGGTTTCTCTCTTCTAGAGCATCCCAAAGCCTTGTGTTGCCCATGATAACGATGTCTAAAGTGGTCTTATCTTGAAAATCTTCGATATTCTGTTTTAAAAATCCGACCTTTTTAGGAAGAAAAACCCTTCCGGATGTAGCTTCTTCTGTTCCCATCATAATTTTAAATAGAGTAGTTTTACCGCTCCCATTAGGTCCTGTTAGACCGTAGCGGCAATGTTCACTGAAAGAAATATTTACGTTATCGAATAACGTTCTTCCTGCAATACGTTTGGAAATATCTTCTAATGTAATCATATTTTTTTCTTGAAAAATGTGATAATATGATAACACAAAGATAATAAAGTTTCTATAGAGGAATACCTATATGGACATAGAAAAAGCAAAAAAAGATTTTCTTCAACACATGGAGATAGTAAAAAATTCATCAGATCACACCCTAAGGGCTTATAAGATAGATATTGAGCTATTTTTCAGCTTTATGAAAAAAGAAGAGAAAATTCAAAATATACAGGCTGTATCTAAGTGGCATATTAGAAAATTTCTATCCTCTTTAAACTTAGATAAAAGAGCGAATAGAACTATTATGAGAAGGATCTCTTCTCTTCGTTCTTTTTTCAAATATTGTCTTCGAGAAAAGATAATAAGCTCTTCTCCCATGGACGAGATAGAGAGTCCTAAAAGAGAGAAAAAACTTCCTAAAGCTCTTTCCTATAAAGAAGTAGAGATACTTTTTCAGCAACCAGATACCACCACTTATTTAGGATTTAGAGATAGGGTCATTATGGAGCTTTTTTATAGCTCAGGTCTTCGTCTTAGTGAGCTTGTAATGCTGGATCGCTCTCATTTTGATGCGAATGCTCGGCAGATTACTGTTCACGGTAAAGGGAAAAAGATGAGAATTCTTCCCATTACAGAAACAGCAGATACCTGGCTTACAAGTTATCTCAATCACAAAGAAAGAAAAGAAGAGACTAAAGAACATAAGGCCCAAAAAGATAATAAGGCGATATTTTTAAATAAATGGGGGGAAAGAATCACCGTTAGATCTATTGATCGTCATTTTAAAAGATATCTGAAAAAAAGCGGTCTTGCTGAGAATATCACTCCTCATACTATTCGTCATACAATAGCCACGCATTGGCTAGAAAAGGGGATGGATCTTAAAACCATACAAATGCTTCTTGGTCATAGCTATCTTGGCACTACGACTATCTATACACATGTTTCTACAAAGCTTAAAAGAGAAGTTTATGAGAAATGTCATCCGAGAGCGAAATAAAATATTGGAAAAAACCTATCGTAATAGAGGCAGAGATTATTTGAACCAAGTTCCATAAATAACTTGTACAATATATAGCAGAAGTAGCAGAGCTCCGATTATTAGCAGAGTGCGATGCTTTTTATCTTTAAATGATTTGTATAAGAGATAAGAAATAACCGATCCTTGTATGATAATATAAACAGGAGGGTATTTAATTATAGAAATTATATGTTTTATAAAATTCATAAAAACTTCGTTATTTTATAAATCGTATAAAAAACGGTAAATAAAATAAATAAACAGCCTATAGCAGTAATGGAACGATGTTTTTTATCCTTAAAGAAGGATTTATATAAGAGTAAACAGACTGCTATAGTCATTCCAATAATATAAGCTAGTGAATAAACGATTCCCCCTGAGAAAAGTGAATGTAAAAAACTCATTAAGACCTCCTTTAATCTTTTAAGGCCCAATCCATTGGAGAAACATCATCATTTTCTTTACTTCCATTTGCATAATCATATCCATATCTAAATCTCTCTGAAGGTTTGATTTCATTTTTAAGAAGTGCATTTCTAAGTTCACCAACATTTTTGTAAATTTTAAAAGCTTCTTTTAGTTCATTATAAATACTAGTACATGTTACTGAAAGAAGGGCAGCATCAAGAGCTAATGTTGCAGGTTCTTTTTTAATAATAGCAAAAAGAGTTAATACCGTTTCTCCAGCAAGATGCACACCATAGTTTTTTATAGCATTTAAAATAATTCTATCACCTTCTGAAGAAATTCTGAGAGTTTCTTCCCAAGGATCTAAATCATTCTCTTTGCATTTTTCAGTAAAGTATTCGTAGGTGATTCCTTCTTCTTTTTCATCTTCTTTTTCTTTTTCCTTTTTAATATTTTCTTTGTTCTCTTCATAAAGACTTTGGGCACTCCATGAACATATTGATAAAGATATAAATAAAAAGAGAAATTTTTTCATGGTTGTATCTGCTCCTTACATTAAGCAGTCACAAATGAGAAAATTACCTTAATATTTATTGCAGATAAAATGTAATAAAAAAAATCTGGGAAAGCGATAAGCCGGATTCTGTCTTGAGCAATCATTCCTCTAGGGATAGTGTCGCCACTTTCCTCAAGCGATCTGCTATAGCCACACGCGGAAGGGCGCGTTTTATTGGCATATTTGTTCTTGCTTCAGATAGGGTTTACAACTCCTTAAATCTCTTTAAGTGAGATCGATGCCTAACATCGATATTTTCATCCTGTCCAGAAAATCTCTGGCGGTATGTTTTCTGTTGCACTTTCCGTAGCCTTGCGGCTCCCAGTATTTCACTGGTATCTTCTCCTTTGAAGTCCGGACTTTCCTCTTCTTGTTCAGAAGCGATTGCTTACTTTCCCAGAAAAAACTTAACTAGAAGAAACTTTTCTTCTTCTTCTTCTTGTTTTAGCCCCTGTTGCTTCTAAAGTTTCTGTTTCTTGCCAATATAGTATGCGAGAACAATGTTCGCAAAAAACAAGTCTTTCTCCCTTTCTAACTAGGTTCTCATGCTGTGCTGTTAGAGCGATATGACAACCAGAACAGGTTCTATTTTCCATAGGAACAACAACTCGATCTTTTTTATTGCGAAGAAGTTTTTCGTAGATGCGAAGGATGTCAGGATCAGCGTTTTTCAAAAGAAGTTGTCTTTCTTTTAAAAGAGCTTTTCCTTCTTCGTTGATTTTAGAAATATTCGCTTTAATGTCTTTTTCTAAAGTAATGCTACTTTCTTCTGTTGTCGCTAAAGAAGACTTGATTTTTCCAAGTATTTCTTCTTCCATATTCTTTTTATCTATCCAGTCACTCGTTGTTTGTTCTGTCGCAATCTTTTCTCTTTCAGCAGCGGTCATCTCTTGAGTTAAAGCATTAAACTCTTCCACTTTTTTTACAGAAGATTGTTTGTCTTCTAGCTTTTTAATTTTGTCTTTAATCTCTTGGATTTTGCTCTCATTTAAAAGAATATTTTTATCTAGTTGATCGATTTCTTTTTCTTTATCTACAAGTTGTTCTTTTAGCTCTTGGCGAAGAGAGTCAATATGAGCGAGCTCTTTTTCTCTCTCTTTTTTTACGCGCATGAGCCTAATCATTTTCATGTCGATTTCTTGAATAGCAAGTATTGCTTTGAGTTTTTGTAGCATTATTCCTCAGGGGTTAAAAAGAAGCTTATATAGCACATAATTTTACGTCTTCTAGTTGATATCTTCAAGCGAAATATTGATAAAAATATTTTTGCAAGTAATTAAAATAGAGTTTTATATATTTCTTTAAAACTGAAGTTTTTTTGAATATTCTCTTTAAGAAAAAGAAAAATTTGAATTTCTAGATAGATTTTTTGACGGATCTAAGCATAAAAAAAGACCTCTAAAATAGAGGTCTTTTTTAACTTTGGTAAGATGTCTAGAAAGAGATCTTAATTTATAATTATTTTATTCCTAATTGATCCAGAGTATTTTTCCAACCTATTGATGTATCATCAAAATTTTGCTGAGTCCAGCTTCGTGTACAAACTGAAAAAGCTTGCTGTCTATCGTCACTACCAGCGGTCATAAACCATGACAGAGAGCTAGCTTGTGTTATAGCAATCTGGGAACCTGGGCCAGGAAGAAGACTAGTAATTAGTGGCATATTTGTCTGATCATTGTTGAAAGGAGTCGTACTATTTAAATCATCTGTTCCAAATATCCTTATCAAGGCGTTTTGAGCTTTTTGTTTTTGATCAGCAGTAGCTGAAGGAGAATTCATCAATTCACTAAGATGCGTTGCAAGACATTGTACTTGATCTATACTTACATAAGCCCCATTAGCAATATCAGTAATAATAAGGCTTTTATCCCTTAATATTTCCTGCCATAGCTGATCAGGTGTTTCATTGGTCCCCTTACCATAACTAGGAGGAACTGGTCCTATTGGATTAATAGGCATGTTTTTACTCCGTAATTTGTTTAATACATATCTTTCCCATATATGTATTCTAACATAAAAAGTAATTTTTTAATATATTTTATTATGCGAACACCTTTCTTAGTTACTAAGCTTCATAGGCTTAGGTGAGGTTTTTTAAGTCTTTAATATAGAAAGGCTTAGTAAGCTACCTTTTGTCGAGGTTATGGCGAGTAGCTTTGTAAGTGCTTGATAGTCAGGTGGATGCTGAGCTGTAAAGATTATTTTAATATTGTAAATTAATATTTTTTTTGCTATAATACTATTACTAACCTTATTAAAACTTAAAAAAACAAAACATAATATTATGAGCTCTCTAACTTTAGCAGAAATAGAAAGAACAGGTGGAACACATCCATCTGTTGCTCCTCCTCCTAGGGATTTGGAAGATCATTCCATGCCTACTAGACAAAAAGTAATGATAGCAGCAGCTATTTGTTTTGCTTTTGTAACTGTATTTTTTGTTACTGCTATATTTTGCCCACCACTACTGGGAGCTATTGCTATAGGTATGCTTGCAGCTAAAATTACAGCTATTTCTGCGGGATCTTTGTGTGTTACCTCATTAGTAGGTTTTATTTTTTCAAGAATTTTGGCAGTCAGAAGAAAAATAATATTAAATAAAGATTCTGAGTATTTTGTAGATTTTAATGAGAAAATTTTTCCTCGTCAGATGGAGAAAGATCTAAACTCTCTTAAAGAAAGATTTCATCATGACAGTGTAAGAGCTGAAAAAAATGAATACCAAACTTTTTTAAGCGTGCATCCAAAGAGAAAAACTTTGCATAGAAATACTATTAAACTTCTAGAAGAAAAAGTTGAAGACGAACCTTTATTAAGACAATGGCTGACAAAAAAAGAAGTTCCTAGTGAAAGGCATGAATTATTTATGAAAATGATTTATTATCTGGTTGCCCAATATGGATGTTCAAAGTTGTTATTGGATATAGTTCAATACAAATATTTTAAAGAAGACATGGGAATACTTTTGAAAGCTTCCGAACACGATTTTGCTTTTAAATTTGATGTTGTAGGTCAAAATACTCTTGTTATTGAAATTGTTGGAACAAATCCAAATGGTTACCAAATGAAATTTTTACCTTCTTTTAGAGATAGTTTTAAACGTGTTTCTTGTACGGAAAGAATGTACCAACCAATAGCTATTCATCGTATAAAGCTTACTGAACAAAATCGTTGGGAATTTTTAAGAGGTCAAGTTACTTATCAATTAAGGTAAGTATCTTTTATTAATCACTTTTCATTCACTTTTCTTTTATCTCAAATTTATCTAGGATGGATAAAAACATTTTGAGGCCATTATGACATCATACCTAGATAAATACTTAAAAAACGTACCTAAAGAAAAACAATCAAAAGCTGCAATAGCTTATCTTGCTAGCTTTGATCATATAGCAATGACATCACCGGAAGTGGTGAAAAGCATTACTCAAGAGCTCAAAGATCAGCGCTCTTTTTTAAAACTTATTGCATCGGAAAATTACTCATCTTTAGCTGTACAACTATCTATGGGCAATCTTCTAACGGATAAATATAGCGAAGGGTTTCCGTTTCATCGATTTTATGCTGGATGCGATAACGTAGATGCTATTGAGCATTTAGCTGTAGAAAAGCTAAAGAAGATCTTCGGGTGTGATCATGCATACGTTCAGCCCCACAGCGGCGCTGATGCTAATCTCATCGCTTTTTGGGCTATATTAGTTCACAAGATACAAGATCCCTATATGGAAAAACTAGGTAAAAAAAGACTCACAGATCTGACAGAAGAAGAATATGAAAAAGTAAGACGGATGTTTTCAGATCAAAAACTCATGGGGATGGCATTGGATGCAGGTGGCCATTTAACTCATGGTTATCGTATGAATGTTTCTGCAAAAATGATGAAATCTGTCTCTTATGGTGTAGATGAAAAGACTTATCAGATCGACTATGCTAAGCTCCAAAAAAGAGTCAAAGAAGAAAAACCTCTTATATTAATAGCGGGATATTCTGCTTATCCTCGTCTTATAAATTTTGCAAAAATGAGAGAGATAGCCGATAGCGTAGGAGCTGTACTTCTTGTAGATATGGCGCATTTTGCAGGTCTTGTAGCAGGTAAGGTTTTAACAAATGAGTTTGATCCTGTCCCTTATGCTCATGTAGTTACTTCTACTACTCATAAAACGATGAGAGGACCTAGAGGGGGACTTATTCTTTGTCAAAAAGAATACCAAGAAACTGTAGATAAAGGATGTCCTATAGTTATTGGAGGTCCTATGCCACACGTGATGGCAGCAAAAGCTGTTGCTTTTACAGAAGCGGATACTGATGAGTTTTGCAAATATGCACAACAGATAGTTCTAAATGCAAAAGCTCTAGCTGAAACCTTCTTAGAAAAAGGTGTGAAAATTATCACTGGTGGAACCGACAATCACCTCATTATGGTAGACGTGCAGTCCTCTTTTAACATATCAGGAAGACAAGCTGAAAAAGCTCTTCGTCAAGCAACGCTAACTGTAAATCGCAACAGTATACCTTTTGATAAAAATAGCCCTTGGTTTACATCAGGTATTCGTCTGGGAACGCCTGCTTTAACCACTCTTGGTATGAAAGAGGCAGAAATGAAAACAGTAGCAGGTTTTATCGTGGATGTTTTAAAAGCTTCGAAACCTGCCAATAAAGAGGATGGTACACCTTCTAAAGGTAATGTAGTAGTTGAAGATACGGTTTTGAAAACAGTGCAAAAAGATGTAAAAAATCTTCTTTCATCTTTTCCACTGTATCCAGAGATTGTAATTGAAGAGTAAAGCTTTTAAAAGAAATACTATATTGCCATAACAGATAAAAAGGTATCTCCTTGAAAAAAAGGGAAAATTAAAGCAAATTAGAGATATAAGTAAAAAGAAAAAGGAAAGACTATTATGCCAGAAGATACGAGAAGACTTCAGGATAAAATCGAAGAAATTCTACTAGAAAAAAGAAGAGTATTTTTATCTGATAGCGTAGATCAAAAATCAGCAAATGATATCATTCAAAAACTATGGTATCTCGATCATTTAGATCCTAAAAAACCTATACTTTTTATTATTAATTCTCCCGGTGGATCTGTGGATGCAGGTTTTGCTATTTGGGATCAGATAAAAATGATTAAAGCTCCTGTATATACACTTGTTACAGGACTTGCAGCTTCCATGGGATCGCTGCTGAGTTTAGCTGCGGATAAAGGAAAAAGATTTGCAACGTCGCAAGCTCGCATCATGATTCACCAGCCGTTAATTTCTGGTGTTATACAAGGCCAGGCTACAGATTTAGATATTCAAGCGAAAGAGATGCTTAAAACTAGAGATATCATTGTGAGTATTTATTCTGATGCAACAGGAAAAGATGAAAAAGCTATTCGTAAAGCTATCGATCGCGATAACTGGATGACAGTAGATGAAGCTAAAGCGTTTGGCCTTTTAGATCAAATCGTTACATCCTTTGATGAAATTAAAATTTCTTAAATGTTAGAGATTTCTTTTTTTAAATATCATGGAAGAGGAAATGATTTTATTTTGATCGATGATCGAAATAAATCATGTTCTTTATCAAAGGAAAATATTTCTTTTTTATGTGATCGTAATTTGGGAATAGGAGCAGATGGATTAGTTCTTATTCAAGATTCAGAAGCCTTCGATTTTAAGATGAGAATATTTAACTCAGATGGAATGGAGGCAAATAGCTGCGGCAACGCTCTTTTTTGTTTCGGCAAGTTTGTTCAAGATCATAAGTTAACAAATAAAAATAAAATTACAGTTCAGTTAAAAAGATCTACGGCAGCTATTCATTTAAATGTTGATCACTTGATTTTAACCTTAAATCAGCCTAAACTTATTGCCAGTCCCATTAATATAATTATGGGAGATAAACATTTATTTTTTGACTGGATTGATTCAGGTGTTGATCATGCAGTGACATTTCTAGATGAGATAAATGATATTGATATTGAAATGATAGGAAGAAAAGTAAGACATCATCAAAAGTTTCATCCAAATGGGGTAAATGCAAATTTTGCGAACTTAGTGGAAAAAGATGTTTTTTTTGTAAGAACCTATGAGAGAGGGGTAGAAAAAGAAACTCTAAGTTGCATTACCGGAGCTATCGCTACAGCTTTTAGCGGAAAAAGAAAATATAAAATAGACGGGCCGATAACGATAAAAAATCAAATAGGTGAAGTTGAAATTTCTTTCGATGATAATAAAAAAGCTGTTAATGTGAGAGGCGGAGCTGTATTTATTTTTAAGGGGAAGATACAAGTTACAAGTTAAGTTTTAAAAACAAAGGATTTCTATATGAAAATCGGCGTACCAAAAGAAATCAAAAATCATGAATATCGTGTAGGAGCAACTCCTTATACAATTAAAGGTTTTGTGGAAGCAGGTCATGAGGTATTGGTTCAAACGAAAGCGGGTGAAAAAATAGGTTTCACTGATGAGAAGTACGAAGCTGCAGGAGCTAAAGTTGTTTCTTCAGCTAAAGAAATTTATGAATGCCCAATGGTTATCAAAGTTAAAGAACCTCAAAAAGAAGAGTATGAACTTCTACATGAAGGACAAATTCTTTTTTGTTATCTACATTTGGCTCCCGATCCTAAACAGACTGAAGCTCTATTAAAACAAAAGATTATTGGTATAGCTTATGAAACAGTAACAGAAAAAAATGGTCGCCTTCCTCTTTTAGTTCCTATGAGTGAAGTAGCAGGAAGAATAGCTATTCAAGTAGGAGCTTATTATCTGCAAATGGCAAATGGCGGAAAAGGTGTTCTTCTAGGAGGAATACCAGGAGTAACTCCAGGGAGAGTGGTTGTTTTCGGCGGAGGAACAGTTGGAACGGAATCTCTTCGCATGGCTTTAGGTCTTGGTGCTAATGTAACTGTTTTTGATAAGAATATGAAAACTTTAAAAGTTTTAGATCAGCTATATGCACCAGCTCTAAAAACTGTATATCCAACAGCAGGAGCAATTGAAGAAGCTTTGACAAGAGCTGATTTAGTTGTAGGAGCTGTATTGATACCAGGAGCAGCAGCACCAAAAATTTTAACTCGTAAGCTTCTTAAGAAAATGGAACCCGGATCTGTCATGGTAGACGTGGCGATAGATCAGGGAGGTTTTGCGGAAACATCACGAGCAACTTCTCATTCTGATCCAATATATGTGGAAGAAGGAGTGATCCATTACTGTGTAACTAATATGCCTGCAGCTTGTGCTAGAACAGCGACAGTTGGATTGACTAATGCGACCTATCCATTTGCTTTAAATCTGGCAAATCTTGGATATAAAAAGGCGCTAGAAGAAGATCCACATCTTATGGATGGATTGAATGTATACTACGGAAAAGTAACAAATGAACATGTTGCTAAAGCTTTAGGATTAGATTTTGAATCGCCAAAAGATGCACTCAAAAAAACTCGACAATAAAAGATGACATCGGTAATTGTCGGTCATAGGGGGAATGGAATATTTTATCTCCCTGTGCTGTATTGGGAAGTTTGAAGTTTTTAAGCATTACTTTTGGGAGGAAGTTCTGCAATTACCGAGTTTTTTAAAGAAATTTAAAGATCAAGCTCTTAAGTGGATAGAGCAAAAATGCATCGGTGAAGTTATCTTTTCCGAAGGCACCTATGAGGTTGAAATTGTCGACAAAAAGAAGAAAACCTCATATTGGCCTTTTCTGCAAGTGGATGAGAAAGGAAACCTTATTGATGCCTTTTGTTCGTGTTCTTCTTCGGATACGGATGCAGGCTGTTCACATTTAGCAGCGGCTTTTCTTACAATAATCAAAGATGGTCTTCCTCTTCATAAACTTTTTAAAGATAGTTTCTTCAATCATCTTTTTGAGGCAATAAGTTTTCGTTTAGGCTTTGATGCTAAAGCTTTAAAGAAACAAAAAGAAAAGTACGTAGCTTTTTCTGAAACGAAGAAAAAACTGCTATCGATGGAACCGTTAAATGCAAAGACAAAGAAAAAACTCAAACAGATACTTGCGCAAGCAAAGATAGAACTTCCAGAATCCTCTTTGAAATTTTCTAATTTATCTACAGAAGAAATTGAGATGTGGAGAGCTCGTCAAGCTTCCTCTAATTTGAAATACAAACTCTCTTTTTGGGTGGATATTGCCCAGCTTCTTTTTATGCTTCAACAAGAGGGAAAAAAATATAAAATTACTTTTACTTCTAAAGGAAAAGAGCTTCCCCATCTTATTAAGATAAGCTTTTCAGATATTGCTATTGAGGCTTATATATCTGATGTTATGTGGGTGAAACTTGCCCCTTATTTGAATTCTATTGATTCGCCTCTGAAAGTTTTTGATTATGACGAACAAGGCATTGAAGAGATAAGTTTTGATGAACAGGCGCTTGTATTTCATATCAAAAAAAGAAAAACAAAAGATTTAAAAGAGAAAAAAGGGATTGATGTTAACGGATGGACCTTTGTAGCAGGTGAGGGGTTCTATGCTAAATCCATGAAGCAACTATTTAAGACATCAACTATAGAAAAAGGTAAAATTTCAGAAGCTTTAAGTGCTAACAAGAAAGTTATTGAGGAATATTTAAACAATGCTGCTTTGCATGTAGATCCTATCAAAGCTAAATATCATCTGTATTTTGATAAAAATGAGAATTTCCATATTGATCTGTATGTAAAAGAAAAAGGGGATCTAAAAAAAGAAGGCTCTCATATTTTTGATTC
>Ga0180433_10003841_pt1 | contig 21675 bp, 15 predicted proteins | sample SS_ome_8_FD_132980 | JGI IMG/M metagenome (GOLD analysis project Ga0180433, IMG submission 132980) | Hypersaline lake sediment archaeal communities from the Salton Sea, California, USA - SS_1_D_1 metaG | ecosystem: Environmental > Aquatic > Non-marine Saline and Alkaline > Hypersaline >... | reverse complement strand
GTTCCAGAGCGCTCTACGACCTGTCATCTGATATTGGCGAGACGAACGACGTCGCTCACGAGCATCCCGAGATGGTGGACCAGTTGGTCACAGCGCTTAAGGCGTGGTGGTCGGAGTTGCAGCCGCCGTTGTGGGAACGCGGCGGGCGGAGTCGTCCTCGGGGACGCCCCGCCAGACGCCCCCGCTGACCCGCCATTCGCAGCCGAAGGCTACTTCGGCGGACTCGCAGCGACGACACACGCGTGTGCCTCAGGCGATAAGTTTGCCGGGGTTGAGTATACCGGTGGGGTCGACCTGATCTTTGACCGCCTTGAGTATGGCGGTGCTGATAGGCCCTTTTTCCGATCCGATCCACGGCATATGGTCGGTACCGACACCGTGATGGTGGCTGATGGTACCGCCGTTGGCGACTATCGCGTCGGAAGCCGCCCGTTTTATGGCGAGCCATTGTTCGACCTCCCGGGCGGTGTCGCGGACGAACGTGCACATGAAGTAGAGGCTCGCGCCGTCGGTGTATGAGTGGCTGATATGTGCCATGACGATCCCGCGCGCGCCGGGCGCACCGGGGTTCGCTTCCATCGCGTCGGCGATAGCTCTAGAGGTCACCTCGTGCAGATTGATGATGTTGGACCAGCGTGTAGCGGTCTCGAGCGTCTCGACCGCAAGACCCCTGTCCATCATGGGATCGCGGAGATACGGTGTAGCGAACCGCGATCTGTACCACGTTTCGCCCGGCCCTTCGCCGAGTTCCATACCGCCGTGCCGTTCGATGACGGCGCGCGAACGTTCCAATGCGGTATCGACGGTCGCCCGGTCGCCTTCCAGTCCGACCACCATGAGGCAGAACTGGTCAGCCGCGTCCGGTTCTGCGCCGCCGGCGTAGAGAGCGCGGAACGAGCGTGTTTCGGCGGCATCCGACAACCGGATCATGGCGGTAGGAACGGCGGCCTGCATCATATCGCGCGTGGCGGCGACACCTGCGGCAAAATCCATGAAGACGTACCCGCGATAATCTTTCGCTTCCGGCGCCGGATGAAGCCTGATCACCGCATCGGCGATAATACCGAGCACGCCTTCCGACCCGACGACGAGATCGGTCAGTTGCGGTCCGGCGGCTGACCCCGGGAAATTTTCCGTGCTCCACATACCCTGCGGCGTCGCCAGGTTGGTCGCGACGACCCAATGTTCCGCTTTACCGTACTTGTTGGACTGTTGGCCGGCGCTGCGCGGCGCGATCCAGCCGCCCAAGGTCGAGAACTCGAACGATTGCGGATAATGGCCGAGCGTGACACCTTCGGCCTGGAGCGCCTCCTCGAGTTGAGGCCCGTAAATGCCGGATTGGACGCATGCGATAAGCGATTCCTTGTCGATTTCGAGCACCTGGTTCATGAGCGTAGTATCGACGGTGACAGCCGCCACGTGTCCTTTACCGGGTTCCGCCGTCACGCCGCCCACCACGGTCGACCCGCCGCCGAACGGGATGAGCGCGATACGTTCGGCTTCCGCGAGACGTACAAGCGCGAGGACCTCCTCGGCGGATGTCGGGTAGACGACGGCGTCCGGCGCGGTATCGAGCCGTCCAGCACGCAGGTGCAACAGGTCAAGGTAGCTCTTTCCTCGCGCGTGGAACGCGCGCTCGTAATCGTCCGTCGTGACGCGTCCGGCCCGAAGCACGCTTTCGATTTTGCGCAGCGTATGGGAATCCAGCAGGACGGGAGGGAGCGTGATATCCGAGAGTTCTTTGGCCGGTGTCGACGGTAACGGGCTGACGCCGAGCGCTCTCGACATCCACGTCCAGACACCTTCCGCGCGGTCGCCGAGCACGTCCGGCGCGTCAACCAACCCCCACCCGTTCCAGCGCAGCTTCCGGCGCTCAATGGTCATAGTATGTCTCCTTACCCGAAATGAATGGCTAGTATTTCACGCGTATTGTCCGGACAGAATGGCAGACCGGTAGTCATTGGAGCTCGCGGTGGCAGCGTCGCGGCATCTACCGCTTCTTCGCGCCGGTCGCCGCTGCAGGCGTGAACTTCTCCTTCGCCCGGTCGATCTGCGCGGCTCGTTCCGCCCGGTCCCATCCCAGCTCGCGTCCCATCAGGGCGGCGACTTTGGCGATGGCTGCATCGCCCGGCGTGCCGGCAGTGCCGAGACCTGTCCGGCGGAACAGGACGTCCTCGAGCGTGAGCGCCATCTCGCGGCGGACGGCATGGACAACCTGCGCGGCGATGTCGGGGAACCGGTCGGATATCTGCTCGATCAGCCGAGGCTCGTCGGCGGTCAATGCGAGCACATCGTCCATCCGGCTGCCATAATTCTTTGCGAGGTTCTCGATCAGAGACGCCGGAACCGTGTTGTACCTCCCGACGGCGCGTCCTATGAACTCTGCGAACCGGCCGACCTTCCCGCCGTGTGTCGGTGTGCGATCGGTCGCGCACGGTTTAGCGGTCACGCCGAGTTTGGCGATGGCGAGATCCACCACCTGCTCGGCCACCTGACGCGAGGTAGTCCACTTACCGCCGATGGCCGACACTACCCCTTTCAACCCATCGTTCGGTTCGTGATCGTACACCTCAGCCGCGCGGCTGGCGAATCGGGAATCCGCCTTGCGTGCCGCACGTCTCGCGAGCCTGGTCCCCCTATCGACAATCGGGCGCAGACCGGCGTATGCATACAGGACGTTGGAGCGGTCAAGCTTGGCTCGCGGATACCCTTTGTTGACGATAGTCAGGAAATCCCCTATATCCTTCTCCGTGACGCGAAGCTTGTCAGGTTCGCCCTGGTAGACGGTGTCGGTTGTGCCTACAATCGAGTACCCTCGCCAGGGCAGGATGAAGAACGACTGTGGTCCTGTTATGATGCCAAGCGCGTTCCCGTGGGTCAGCGCATGCGTGACGAGGTGAATCCCTTTGGAGCGGATCAATCGGCGGCTGGGATTCCCGTTTTGGAGGAGGCCCATGAGGATGTCCGCCCAGGGACCGGCCGCATTCACGGTGAGTCGCGCCTTGATATCGAACTGGCCGGTGCCCGTTCCGACATCGCGCACGCGCGCGCCGGTAATTCTGTTGTCTTCTTTTGTAAACCCGATAACTTCGGTATAGTTTGCAACATCCGCCCCGTGAGTCGCTGCTTGAAGAATACATTCCAGCCCGAGCCGCTCCGGTGAATACATCTGGCGGTCGTGGTACACCATAGCGCCGGTCAATGGGATCGACTCGAGTCCCGGCTCCAATGCGAGCGCCTCTCGCCGGCTCAGATGCTTATGGCTTGCGATTGTCTTGTCGGGATCGGCCATCGGGTTGCGACTGTGCGCGAGCCAGTCGTAGATGGTCAGACCGGTGCCGACCGCCGCGCGGCCATGGATGCCGAATCCGGCGGTCGGGATCAGAAAGGTCAACGGGTCCACCATGTGCGGTGCGATATCGGACCAGACGCGCCGTTCACGCAACGATGTCCACACCACCTTGAACTCGCGGTTGTACAGGTACCGCAGCCCGCCGTGGATAAGTTTGGATGTCGCCGAGCTGGTCGCGTGCGAAAAATCACCTCTCTCGACCAGCGCGGCTGACAGACCGCGCAACGCGGCGTCCCGCACTATGCAGGCACCCGTGATACCGCCTCCTACGACCAGGAGATCGTAGGTTTTCGCTGCCATCGATTGGAGATCGCGCGTCATGGTTTCTCCGTCTCAATTCCCCTACTTGTCGGTCCTGCGGAGCAGCACTATCGGATAACCGGGTAGTGCTTCCTCCGCCTGAAGTATACCATCCCGCCCAGGTCGCCTGCAAATACGCGGTGTTCACCGCCCAATCGCCGGATAAACGTATCGCTGCTCGTGCCGTCCGCGTGGAGCGATCTGCTCCTCTGGCAGTAGGAAGCTGCACTTAGCGGGTCTCCCGTAGCGCCGCCGTCTCGGCGGCAGGCGTGAAGGCGTCCGCGCCTTCACTATCGCGGGCGAGACGCCCGCAAGACAGCCGGCAAGATGCCAGCGCTACTCCGACTAGCTGGCAACTTGAGTGTTCAGGGTGGTGCGAGGAAGGGCCGGAAAACCGGTCGTCAGCCGGGGCCGGCGCGGGTTTCCCTCTTGACGGCCATCTGCGCTATTAAGCCGACGCGATCGGGTACTGAGGGGACTCGGTATACGCTTCTTTGATGATCTGCTCGATCTGTGAGACAACATCCGGACGCTCTTGAGCCACGCTACGCGTTTCGGCTATGTCCTTAGTGAGATCGTACAGTTCGAGCGGTGCCTCGCGCCCGTTCCGCACGGCTTTCCAGTCACCAAACCGGACCGCCTGCTTGTACTCGTCCCGAACATGACCGTAGTCCCAATAGAGGTAACCGTGCTGCTCTTTCTGCTCGCGTCCGAGCAGCGTGGGCAGCATCGAGATACCGTCGATTCCTTTCGGTGGAGGTAACCCGGCCAGTTCCGCAAGAGTGGGCATGACATCCCAGAACGCCCAGACCTGGTCGGTGACACGATCGGCGGGCACGTGTCCCGGCCACCGGACGAGCATAGGCACCCTGATACCGCCCTCATACAGGTCACGTTTGACCCCGCGCAACGGACCGTTGCTGTCGAAAAACTCGACCTTATGCAAACGTTCGGCGGACGGGCCGTTGTCGCTGGTGAAAAAGACGATCGTGTTCTGGTCGATAGCGAGCGTTTTCAGGAGGTCCATAATCCTGCCGACATCGCGATCTAATCGTGTGACCATCGCCGCGTAATTCTTCTCGACCTGGGGCCAGTCGCGGTCGGTATATGGCGCATCGGACGGCACAACCTGTGAGTCCGGCGAGTCCCTGTCGTAATCCGACCAGTGCGGGATCGTGTACGCGAGGTAGAGAAAGAACGGCTTCTGCTTGTTCTCCTCGATGAACCGCAGCGCCTTGTCTGTGAACAGGTCGTGGGTATAGTCGCCTCGATTACCGCCCCGATTGCCTCGCAACAGCACGACCTGATCGTTCTCCCAGAGGTAGTCCGGATAGTAGAAGTGCGCCTGGTCCTGGTTCAGGTGGCCGTAGAAATAGTCAAAACCCTGGTAGTTCGCCACGCCCCACGAACCCGGGTTGCCGAGGCTCCACTTACCGATGGCGCCGGTGCGGTACCCCGCTTGTTTCAGTACTTCGGCAATCGTCACGTCATCCGGCTGAAGGAAGATGCCGTGGGGAATGTTATCGCGGATACGACCGTAGCCGTTGTGCAGACCGGTCATCAGGCAGCAGCGTGACGGTGCGCACACCGTGGAGCCTGCGTATGCCTGCGTGAATCGCGTCCCTTCCTCGGCGAGTTTGTCGAGCATGGGAGTGAGGATTTTCTGCTGCCCGTAACAGCCGAGATCGCCGTACCCGAGATCGTCCGCAAGAATGAAAACGATGTTCGGTTTTGCGTTTCCGGCCACCGCCGCTTCGAGCGCGGAAGCTTTCGCGAACGCGAGCCCCGCCCAGCCTGCGCAGAGAGTGGTGAGAAAATCGCGTCGTGTCCACATATGATTCACTGTCACTTCCAGTCTAATTCTTTCACGACCAGAGTTACTTCTTCCTGTTTTTCTCCGAGATTCGCCCTGATCCCACAGGGATTTCTCGCCATGACAGTTCCCGTGACGTCAACAAGGGGGAAATCTGGGCCTTTCTGTACCGTGATAACCGGCCTGTCGCGATCGTCCTCGACGACGCAGTCCACGAAATCTATCCCGCCGAGCTTCGTCGTGACATTCGGCCGGAACAGATGGAGCCAGATCGGCACCCAGGCACCGGCATAACTCCTGTTGTTCGCCGTATTCCTGACCTTACAGTTGACGAACCGCACCCGCGCGCGATCGGCGGACTTGTCCTGCACCTTGATGCCGTATCCCACGGTGTCCTCGACGACGCAGTCTCTGAACTCGATCAGCCCGTCGGGACCCGTATCGGCGACTTTCGTCACACGGATGCCGGTCCCTCTCTTGCTGGTCACGCGGCAGTTGTCGAACAGAATGGATACCGGCCCCGATTCCGTCGTGAGATGTGCGAGAAACACCTCGATACCATCGCCGTAGTTGTCCTCGAACGAGCTGTTGCGGAAGACGACGTCGCGGACGCACTGTTCCGGCGAATCCGGCTCGATGTCCACGCCCGAGGACGGCGGCGTGCCCCAGGTGTTGTTGAACGCGCTATTCTCGACGAGCAGACCGTCAACGCTGATGATGCTGATGCCCTGACGGTAGTTGTTGTCGCACACCACGTCTTTGAGATGGATGTTCTTGCAGTGTTTCTGTTCGCTTCCTCCGTTGATATAGACGCCGTCGCCGCCGCTGTCACGTAACGTAAGGCCATAGACGTTCACGTCGGTGCACCCTCGAAGTGACAGTGTCATACGCCATTCCGCCTTCTCGTACTGGCCGAACCAGCGGTTCCAGCCGAGATCCAGGAGGACTTTCCCGACGATATAATCCTCCTTCTGCATACGGAGAGTCGCCCCGTAGCCGCGGATCGTGAGATTGCTCACGTCCCGCGCGGCGAACAGGCTGTCGTTTTTCCCGCGATACTCGCCCCTCTTGGCTGTGATGACGACGCCCTCCTCGAGCACGAGTTCCTGGTCACCGGCGAGCGTGATCGGCCGGACGATCCAGTCTTTAGTCATGTTCGGCACGATGACCCGTTTGGCGCCGGAACCGATCGCCGTCTGGAGCGCATCGGTTGCGTCCTCTTCGTCAAATCCCCACCACGCGGCGTTGGCGACCGGCCGCGTTCCCGCGAGGACTTCCTCGACCGCTTGCGGGTTCTCGACGTTTCCGGCAATATCAAGTGCGGCGGCGGAAGAACCGATAAGAATCGCTCCGAGCGCGGTTGCGACGAGTGTGTAAATGCGCGTTCTATCTCTTATCATGTTCCAAGCCCTCTTTCCTTGATTCAGAACATCCGATAGAATGGACCGCCTTTGCCGTGGCATGGGCATCTTGCCCATGACATGACGGGCGAGACGCCCGTCCTACCGCCCTTACGTTGTCAGTATGAGCCCCAATGAGCACGGTCTACCGTTTCGTTTCCTCCAATTGCTGTCGCCAGTATGCATCCGGGCCGAACCGTTTGCGGCCCCTCGAATGTCCTTGTTCGACAACAGCGAGCGAGAGCGCCGTGACAATGGCGATGATAACGGGTACACACGTCCAGAGGATCCAGTACCGCCAGCCGACCGTCCACGTCGGGTCTTCCACTGGTACGCCGGGTCCGGGCGGTTCTCCGGCCAGTCTGCCTTCCGTTGATCGTGCCAGCAGCAGCCAGAGGATCGTGAGCACCAGTATACAGTAGCTCGCTTCGGGGAATACCACGTTCCCTCTGAGCTGCCAGTCGGGGAACCGGTGGCACGCAGCTCCTACGAGGCTCACCAGCACGACGACGATGAACAATAACGACCCTTTCTCAAACGCCGTCTGCGGTATCAGCATAAGTCGTCCTCGGCGATACTGCACGAAACAGTACAGGACGAGAAGCGTCCACAGGACGCCTACGATAAAAAACCATTGCGGTGCCGAGAGACCGTACATGGTTTCCTCCGGCAGTATATCGTAGCGATACGGTCCCCAGTCCCTGACGTTCTTGCGCAGGTTCATCCACATCATGGGAATAAGAAGGACGAACGCGGCGAAGAGGTCGAGGAGCGCTCTTTCCGCATCTTCAGCCGGTGCTGCGAGCCCGCCGCGACGCAGCCGCGCAATCCCTAGTGCCACACCGATACCCATGAACAGCCCGAAGCTCTCCTCGGCGGTTTTCCAGGGGGCTATCGTCGGGAACGGTCCCCATCCCGCACAGATCGGCACGAAGACAAATACCGCGAGGATGAACCCGATACATCCCGCGAGCGTCGCATAGAGCGTGAGCATGACGCCTGCGCGGTTCTTCTGACGAAAGAGATGGACCAGGAGCGCAATCAGGATGCCCAGAAGCCCTGCCCAGGTTTCTGCCCGGTATGGTGGTGCAAGACGAATGCTGCCGAACGTCGGCAGGGCGAGAAACCCTATCCACCACGCCGCTGCGCAGGTAAAGAACAGGCCCGCCGCTGGACGGTCTCTCCGGTGGATCAGCCAGTAGATGCCGGAGACGACGAGCGCAATGAGCGGCGAAAACCAATCGCCGGGAGGAAGATGTTGCTGACTGAATCGGTAAGCGGCAGCCGATTGTTCCCTGTTGAACATCGAGAAGATAAAAAGGAGAAACCAGACCGAGGCGACAGCGGTCAACGGGCCGACAAACCGTTGCAGCTCCGACCGCGGCCGCGTGAATACCAGAGAGAGAATCGCGCCGCCGACGCCGGCCCACAACGCACCAATCAGGCCGATACACGCGAAGCCGTACGCGACGTCCGGCACCGAGCTGGACATGACGTAGAAAGTGTGCTCCATGTTGCTGAGCGAGCCGCCGATCGACCAGCCGAACGCGCCGAACAGTCCGGCGACGGCGCATCGGCGGTACCAATCCTGCCGGACCGACCCGAGACACGCCGCCATCGCCACCAGCGCGCCGGGCAGCATGGCGCCGGCACCGTGACCGTAGTTTCCACGCCAGCCCCAGCCATACGCCATGGCAAGTCCGCAAAACAGGCAGAACGCGGCGGTACTGAATCGCGTCGCCGCGCGAGCATCTGTAGCAGGTCGCGCCATGTCCTGCATCCTCCTTTGCTCGCCACCTTTTCAGAACGGACGTTTCGCCGTCGAACGCAATACAAAATATCTATGGAGCTTAGTCATCGGTCTTGATCAGCCAGACCTCCGCGACCTGGCAGCCGCGGCCGGACCCACCTTGTCCGGGTTGCTGGTGCCATGTCAGTGTCAACGTTCCGTCCCGTGTAGCCGCCGACGGGACGGCGAACTCTATCGGGTGGGGCGTAAATTTCTTCCTGATAAACGGATGGATTTCCATCCGGTCATCGGCAAGCAGCCGGATCCTTGTCCGCCGACCCATATCGCCCGCGTAAACAACCCGCACCTTGTAGCGCGCTCTCGGATCCAGATTCTCATAGTGCATTTTCAGCGGGGCGTCGTAACGCGATTCAGCGAACCGAATCCAGGAGATCCTGTACCCGCTATAGGCTGCGAACCCCACACGGGACGATGCTCGATACTCGGGGTCGGTCTCGGGACCGGGTCCCCGCACGAGATGCGGCTGCCGTGCCAGGTTGCCGAGGTCGTCGTAGAAACCGCCCGGGCCGGGATCCGTCCAGTTGACGATCTTCCGGATCCCGTCAAGTCGCTGGGATTCCCTTTCCATACCGCGCAGCTCGGCGAATCGGTCTTTCAACCATTCACGGTTGTTCAGCGGCCGATCGACGAGATCGAGATGCGCGCCGCGACCGACCGAGATCGCCTTGTACCGTGGTACGCTTAACTGCATACGGATGCTCTGGTACAGGGCTTCCGCGAGCTCGAAAATCCGGCCCCGCCAGTCAAGCGCCACGCGGTCCGTCATCGCGCGGTCGAGGATGTTCTCGGCACGGTCCAACGCGAGGAGCGACCCGAGCTCTTCAGCCTGTCGGAGCACATCCATCGCCTCCTCCTCGAGATCCGTCTCGTAGATCAGCCGCCTGCGCTGGTAAGCGTCGTAGTACGCGCGGAACAGCCCTTGCTGGAACCGCCAGTTGAGAAGGTCCTGGGGGCCGGCGGCTTTTTCCATATCCTGGAACTGCTGGAGCGTCGTGTACACCGATTCGTTGGTCAGCAGCGGTCCCTGCCAGTTGCGTTCGAGCGCGAGCAATCCTCGCGCAAAATCGTCCTCGTACCGCTCACCGATGAAGTACCGGGAGTACTGGCGGAGAATGTCAATGACCTCCGCATCCGGGTCCCAGCCCAGACAGCTCCAGATGATCTTGTTCACATCGTCATTGCACCCTTCAGAATAGGCCAGGAAGCCGATAGCTTCGTCCTTCCATAACCGGAAGATCTTCGCGTGCGCGACAGGTCGCGGATTGATCACTTCCCTGTCCTCGGTCAGCACGTACGCGACATCCCAGTCCTGGACCACGTACTGGTTACGTATGCTGTGCGTAATGTCGGGGTACCGCCGGATAGGATACTGTGCCGGAACCTGCGCGCGCAGCTCAGGCAGACTGGTTCGGTTCTGTGGGCCGAATACGACGCCGGAGAACCAGGCGGGCCGTTGCGTCTGCAGGATCTCGATGAACTCGTCCATCCACTCCTTCGTGAAGCTCTGCGAGGAGACCCACATCTGCGCGTCGGGATGGTACCGCTGGAGCACCTTTGTCTGTTTTTCGAGCAGCGCCATCAGATATTTCGGCTGCGTGTGGCCGGGATCGCCGCCGGGAACGAAGACGCAATCGATTCGCGGCAGTTTCGAGAAGACGTCACCCCATTCCTTCAGGGCAAACTCGACCGTCTCCGGCCTGGAATAGTCCGCGTCCATCGCCGGATACCAGATCCAGACATCGAGCCCGTAGTCGTCCGCGATCTGTGACATCCGGACCATCATATCGATTTTCGGCAGCGGGAAATGCGGGCTTTGATCGGCATCGTCGCTTCGCGGCGGGATCAGTTCGATAGCGTTCGTCCCGAATACGGCGAGGTCGCGGATATACTGCTCCCATATCTCGGGAGTCCACGCGTCGTACGAGTGCGTTTTCGGTCGGTAGCCGAGCTGATGACCGCGAAGGGCATAGGCGGGTGCCGTGGAGATATCGAGCGTAGCATCGAGCGTGATCGTGTCGCGGCTCATCCGCATCTCTCGGAGCAGCCGGCCGCAACCAAACAGAACCCCTCGTGCGTCGTTCCCGATGACGAACACCGTCGGACCCGCACGACCATCCTTGACAACAATGCGGTAGCCCTCGGCCACGCCTTTCTCAGGTCCAGTCGAGAGCTGCGCCGCGAACCGCCCGGCGAACTTGTCCAGCGACGCTACCGGCCCGACGGCGACAACGGGAACCGTGTCTGTCGGCCAGCTATGCACTACCTGCCAGCGTAACTGAGTTCGCTTCTCCACCTCCTCGACAAGCATCGCAACCGCGTTGCTCTCTGACCGCGTGAGATCCGACGGCGTGACTACCACCGCGTGACGCAGATCCACTATCTTGTCCGTGACAGCCGGCGTGCCGTGCGCCGCTCTTCCGGCGAACAGGAGAAAAACCGCCGACATGAGGCAAACATTAGTCCATAATTCCAGTGGGTTACGCTGAACTGTTCTGCGGGTCTTCATGGATCTGCACCTCCCCAATAACTCTGAATGTGGATCTTCCCGATTGACGCAGAGCTTCTGACAAAATGAACCGCCAACGGCACGGCATGGGCGTCGTGTCGCAGACCCGCCCCCCTTGGATGGAACACTCGCTCGTGTCAAAGACTCGGCGCATCTTCGACGAGAGACCCGTTCTCCCTTCTGCTACCACGACATTATAACGGGTGGTGGTGTTTCTATCAATATTCTTCTTGGCGGGTACGTGACACGGGGTGACTTAAGAATCTGAAATATGCCCTACACCAACAATGCCCGGAGGATCGTCACACCTGTCCCGAGAGCGTGCCGCATGGAGACGAGCCAGCAGAGTTGCAGCTCAGTCGTGTGGCGCGGGTTTGCCGGTCATGGCCGAACGAATCTCAATCGTCTTGAGACATTTGACACTTCTGCCGACATACTTATCAGCAGGGAAGAGGAGACGGAACGTTCCCTCATTGGGAGGGAGCGGTTTGCCGTCTTTCTCGAGTGCGACCATTGTTCGAGCCCCAGCAGCGGTCTGCGTCAGCTCGCACCACGACGCGATAACCTGGTAGCCGTCGGTGCCTTTGAAGATGAGGTACAAGCTTTTCTGTTCGTACAGGCTCAATGCCGCTGCGTCCTTGGCGTTTTTCAGCAGGTCGGTTAACCGGACGCCCTTGTAGTCGAATATGCCGACAAAACCGACATGCTCGCCCACGCAGATACATTCTTTCTCTTCGACCTGCGGCAGTTGACGTACGGATTCAGGGGAAAGCTTCACGGGAGAACCGTCTACATCCACAATGGTGAGCGAAAGCGACGGACGGTCGGGATCTTTGGCAGCCGTCTCGTGAGATACGCACAGAAAAAGCACTGTACCCACGCAAAAAGCCGTCAGCACGCATAGCCATTTCGCAGATCGTGTCGACATTGTTCTGATCCTCCTGTTCTAGCCGGGTAGTTCCCGGCGACCCTCGATCACTGCACGCCGTGCGCCCTTATCTGTCAGTGAGCTTGTCGGCGAAGTCTTCCGAGCACGGGTACTCGTTCGGATACTTGAGAAACGCGACGTGCCCGTCCATGTAGAGACAGTTTATCCCGCCCGGCGCGTGGTTGAACTGGTTGGCGCTGGCGGGCATAGTCGCGATCATATCCCACATCACCGGAACGTCGCTCTGCGCCATGGCGGAAGCCGTCGGGTTGTTGATGTCGGTGATAAGAAACCGCTCGATACCTTCCCGCAGCCTGTGCAGGGTGTTGCTGCCGCCGTTGCCCATCCCGGGGTCAACCGTGGTGAGATCGATATCGCTTGTGGCAAACCATTCCGGCATCTGCTTGAACTCGTTTCTCACTTCCTTATACGCTTTCTTGTAGGCCCCGTATTCATCGTCCGTGGTGGTCACCCAACCAATGTACATGTAGGAGTAGTCCTGCAAGAGATGGGGAACGTCCCGTGAGTTCGCTTCGATCAGCGCGCGAATGGTCTCACGAGGGCCGTCGGTATCCGGGTCTGACGGGCAGAAAATGATCTGGTAATCCGCGAGATACTCCGGATACATCGCCGGCCCCCAGAAAAACGTGAACGCCCTTTCTTGCGTACCGTCCTCAGCCATGTATCCGGGGCTGATCGGCGGAAACATGCCGTCCCACTCGTTGGCGTACATCTTGAAACACAAACCTAACTGCTTCAGGTTATTCTGGCACGAGGTGCGACGTGCCGCTTCCCTTGCTCTGGCAAGCGCCGGCAGCAGAATAGCCGCCAGAATGCCGATAATCGCGATCACCACCAGGAGCTCTATGAGCGTAAACCCCACAGCCTTTCTCTTCATACGAACTGCTTTTGCTACGCGCATAGCAGTATCCTCCACTGATATCCGTACGGACAGACCATGACCTGCATGAAATTGGGGACCAACCTGGAAATTTACGGAGAGCGTTGAGGAGACGCTCGGGATGAGCGTATCAGCATGTGGTCGTCCTCCTTTCCAAGCACGGGAGGCGGGATCGTTTCCTCTCCCACCCAGCGGCTTACCGGTCATAGCAGGGATGCCGTAGACCCGTAAGCTCGGAGCACTCAGCCAATAGTTCACTAGCAAACTGGCGGGATCATAGCGCGGAGTGCAACAGATGTCAAACGCGAGGGAGTGACCGCAGTGTCAAGATAGTGCGGTAAATTGGGATCACGGGTTTACCCTCCGTAGCGAGCGATAGACCATGGAGTAGTTGGGCGACTCATTTGCCGGGGGAACGGTCGGCTGAAACAGCCGCTATCCCGGAAAGTGAGGTTCGGGGATACTCCTCTACGATTGCGCGAGAAACGTCGGTGGGCGGTTCGTCGAAGATCCGCCGTGGCGGACGAACCGCCCCTACGTCTTTTGTCCAGCGATTGAGGAGCGACCCGCGATAGATATACCGCAATCGCCGCCGTGCGTGTCAGGCGGCGGTCTACGCACGACAGGGACGCAGTTATGAGAGAAGATTGATAACGCTCTGCGGCAACAGGTTGGATTGGGCCAGCGCGGCGATACCGCCCTGTTCGAGAATCTGTCCTCTCACCAGATTGGTGACCTCGGAGGCGATGTTTGCGTCGGCGATCTGTGCCCGCGCCGCCGCGAGGTTTTCGCTGGCAATCTCGCGAGCCGCCATCGCGGACTCGAGACCGTTGCTGATAGCGCCGATAGCAGCCCGGTTGTCGTTGATGGAGCTTATTGCAGTGTCGATCTGGCCAAGTGCCGCCGCTGCACCTTCAGCAGTGCTGAGGTCGAGCGCGGCAATCCCGAGCGCCTCGGCAGTGGCAGGTTGAAATTCTATACTCAGACCGCTTGCGGTACCCACTTCCACGGTGGTGACGCTCCCGTTGAGCGGATTGATCCCGTTGAACGCGGTTCCCTGCGCCGTCTGGTTTATCTGGGCGACGATCTGTTGAGCTTCAGCGTTCAAGTCAGTCCTGATCCCCTGTGACATAGTACCCGTCGAGGCCTGCACCGCGAGCTCGCGCAGTCGCTGGAGCCCTGCGGTAATCTGCGTGAGCCCGCCTTCGGCGGTCTGGGCGAGCGAAACGACGTTCTGAATGTTTCCCGTTTCAGCCTGCGCACCGATAATGTCCGCGCGCAGCGCTTCTGCTATGGCGAGACCGGCTGCGTCGTCCGCCGCGCGATTGATCTGCGCACCGGACGCGAGTCGGCGAGTCGCCTGGTCTATCTGGGTTGTAGAGCCTTGAATCTGCCTCAACAGAAACTCTTGATTTGTTATGCGTAAGCCCATCTACGGCTCCTTTCCGTGTCGGCCTGAGCAGGGACGTTGCGCGAACCCTCCGTTGCTTATCGGTTGGCACCAGATTGCGCGTCTCCCCCCGCATCCGGGACGTAGTATAGCACAGGTTTCCGTGAAATTCAACCTCAAATGTGGCAAGAGTTTCGGGCGTTAACAACGGGGCACAATCGCTCCGTTTGGAGCAAGAGCAGCTCCACCTGGTAGCCTGGGAGATTCGATGTGTCAAGTCGGGCGTCCTGGCGATAGTCCGAAATCACGAGGTTGCGCAACGAGCGCGCCTCTTTCATAGGTATCCTGAATATGACGGCCACTGGTGAAGCCTGAAACAGAGAGCATACACAGGATGGACAAGAGTCCTTTTGGTTGTGGAGAGGCGCTTCTGTCGCCCCATCGGGGGGCTCGAGGTTGAGGGTGTGGGTGACCCAAGGCTCGCTACGCGTCGCCCTGGGCTATATTCTGTCGCCCCTGCCGGGGCTAGGACCTCATGTCATTTCACCCGCTCCGCGATTGAGTTGTATTCAAGCAATCAAGTTGGTATCATGTCGCAGAATTTCTCGCGTTTTCCGCAACCGAATGTGGTAATTCCGGGATCAGGTCGCTGACCATGGCCGAAGAAACATTACGCTTCCCCGATGGGTTCCTGTGGGGCGTGGTGAGCCACGCCGAGCGGCGGGAAGAACCGAAAAGGTGCAACACCACGTCGCGCCTATCGGTACCCCAAAGGCCGGAGGCGGCAGGCACGGGTGCACCGGCTGGGGGTCGTACCAACTTCGAACGTTTGGAGGACGACCTTGCCCTCATCACGTCGCTCGGTGTGAACTCATACCGGTTTGCACTGGATTGGAGCTGTCTCGAACCGGAAGCAGGAGTCTGGGATACGGCTGCTGTGGAGAACTATCGACGCGTTCTGGACGCGCTGACAACCGCGGGGGTCGTCCCGTTCGTCACGCTAAGCCATGACAGGATTCCCCTGTGGTTGGCACAACGCGGCGGATGGGAATCGGACGGGGTGGATGCAGCGTTCGAACATTATACGCGCCGTGCAGTACGCTCCTTCGGTGGATACGTCCGCCATTGGGTGACCATGAGCGATCCGGTTCTGTACGCGTACCAGGCGTACGTTGCAGGTGTGGCGCCGCCGGGCGTGAAGAGCTGGAGGCGGGCGGTCCGGGTATGCAGAAACCTGGTCAAGGGGCACGTCGGGGCGTATCATGCGATTCACGATGAGGCGGAAACGATGAGGTCGGAGGTGCAGGTCGGTCTGGCAAAGCATTATCGGACATTCGAGCCGGTGACGAACAGTTCGATCATGAATCGATTGACTGCGATAACGTTCGACTATTTTTTCAATGATGTGTTGCCGAACTCGTTACGTGAAGGGATACTGGGGTTCCCGCTGGGGTTCAACCGGTACGTGCCTGATATGGAAGGGTGTTTCGATTTCCTGGGTCTGAACTACTATACACGCGACCTTGTGGGTTGGCGGTCGAAATATCTTAAGCAGTGTTTCCGTTCGCTCGGTGACCGTATTGGCAGCGGTGACATATACCCTGAAGGGCTTTACAGGTTGTTGGAACATGCGGCCGGGTATGGCAAGCCGCTGTATATAACCGAAAACGGCATCGCCACAGACGATGACGCTCTCCGGTGCCGGTTTATCGCGTGCCACCTCACGCGGCTGCATGACGCGGTAGAGATGGGCGGTGATATCCGGGGATATTTTTGTTACTCGCTGACGGACGGGCCCGATCTTCAGACGGGCCTAGTCCGGGTGGACGCTGGTGATCTTCAACGCCGGATCAAGCCGAGCGGGCGTCTTTACGGCGACGTGTGTCGTGAGAACGGGCTGTCACCTGGACTCCTTCGCGAGTACTGCCCGAACCTGTCCGACTGAAGCAGAAGATCCGCCACTGCGACCTCAGACACGGACGTCGGATTTCTGGCCGAGAAGCTCGGCGTACTTCTCCATCACCGGCCGCAGATGCGCATCCACGAACTCGGTGACCTGTTCCGGCGCGCGCCCGATGAAGTTACGCACGTCCATCAGCGACTGTATCTCGTCGTCGTTAAGCGGTATTTGCGGATCGGCTGCGAGCCTCTCGAGCAGATCGTTCTCCTTGCCCTCGTCCTTGACCCGCTGCGCAGCGTACATCGCGTGATCGCGGATGATACCGTGCAGCTTCTGGCGGTCGCCACCCCGCTTGACGCACTCCATGAGTATGGTTTCCGTCGCCATGAACGGTAGCTCCATGTCGAGCCGCTTCGCCGCCATCGTCGCGTACACCTGCGGGTTCTCCATCACGCTCAGATAGAGGTTGAGCACAGCGTCGCACGCCATGAACGCTTCCGGGATGTATATCCGCCGTATAGCCGAGTCGTCGAGCGTCCGTTCGAACCACTGTGTCGCGCTGGTGAACGACGCGTGCACCGGCGCGACCATGAGGTGTCGCGCGAGCGAACAGAGCCGTTCGCACCGCATCGGGTTGCGTTTGTACGCCATGGCGGAACTCCCCGTTTGTCTATCCCCAAACGGTTCCTCGACTTCCTTGAGACCCTGGAGCAGTCGCATGTCGGTGCCGAACTTGTGCGCGCTCTCGCCGACTCCCGCAAGCACCGTCATCGTGCGCGTATCGACTTTGCGCGGGTACGTTTGGCCGGTCACCGGAAACGTCCTCGAGAAGCCGAGCTTTTGCGCGACGAGTCGGTCGAGTTTCCCGACCTTATCGTGGTCGCCGTCGAACAGGTGCAGATACGATGCCTGTGTACCGGTCGTCCCTTTCGCCCCACGACATCTCAGATCGGCGAGCCACGCCTCGACAGCGTCGAGGTCGAACAGCAGGTCTTGCGCCCACAATACGGCTCTCTTGCCCAGGGTGACAGGTTGCGCCGGCTGAAAGTGTGTCAGACCAACCGCCGGAACCTCTCTGTATCGTTCGGCGAACGCCATAAGCCTCTGCAAAACGTTGACCAACCGTTTTTGGACGACCAGCATCGCCTCGCGCATCAGGATCAGGTCCGTGTTACCGTTGACGAACTCGCTTGTTGCGCCGAGATGGATTATCGGTTTCGCGTTCGGACATTGCTCACCGTAGGCATACACATGCGCCATCACGTCGTGTCGGATCTCGCGTTCTTTCGCTCGCGCCATCTCGAGGTCGATAGTGTCGACGTTACGGCGCATCTCGTCTATCTGTTCGCGCGTGATGTTCAGTCCCAGCTCGCTCTGCGCTTCGGCGAGCGTGAGCCACACCCGACGCCACGTGGTAAACTTTGTCCTCGGCGAGAAGATCCCCACCATTTCGGCTGTCGCAAATCGTTCCACAAGCGGACTCAGATACGTCGTGTCATCCATATCTCTTGGCACTCCTTATTCCGTCATCGCCTTCCTGTTGCGCTGCACACCGAACCTGCCAGCCCAACGGCTGCGTGCCGCACGTACATCTATCATATACGAGATACGCGACCGGGACGACGCCGCCTCGGCCAGACCGCGTCTCGCCGGTTCACATCCCGGATCAACGTCCAATGCCTGCTCATAATAGAACTTCGCCTGGTCAAAAAAGCGCATCGTCCGAAACGCATCGCCGAGCTTCACCCAGGTGAACGCATTGAGCGGATTGAGATGCGCCGATTCGGCGAGGTACGCCGCGCCGACTGCGGCGTGTTTTGCCACCAGAAGCACCAACCCCACCCACAGACAGACATCCCACTGTCTCTCTGCGAGGTTGATGCTCCTCTCAAAGCAGTACCGTGCGTTCTCCGTGCGCACAAGCCCCGGCGTGCAGCTCAACAGCACCTCGCCCCGAACGAACCATGGATACCACCCGGCCTCGTCCTGCTCTATGGATATGTCGGAGTACCGTAACGCCTCGTTCTCGTGTCCTGTATGGAGCAGCACGAGCGCTTTGAGCGCATAGAACGGTCTGGTCAACCGGTACAGCGCCAACGCTCGCTCGACGGCCTTGTCCGCCTCTCGTATCTTGCCAAGCCGCACGAGGCTGTCCACCAGGCCGATCCACGCGTCCGACAATCCGCAATCGAAACAGACCGCCTTTTCGTAGTATGCGGCAGCCTCGATCAGCCGACCGGAATTTCTGTACTGTTCCGCAAGCTCGAACGGCGCTGATCTGTCGCCTTCCGCACCCGGTTGTTCGGCGTGTAGGCGTTCTCTTCGCCGGCGGCGGACGGGCGGCTCGATCCATCGGAAAACGCTCATGACAGGAGGTCCTTATGAGGTGCGGGTACCGCCGGCGCTGCGCCCGACGACGCAGGGCGCGCACGGGTCTGCATCCACTGCCGCATAAACGATATCTTCTCCTCCATGGTAACGGACAGCGGAACCGTGTCGCGCAACGCGTTGTCTATGTCGCGAGTCTCCAGTTCGCGGTTCTCGGAGAACGAGTCGTGCATCGCCGAGACGATCGCTTCCTCGATCTCGGAGCCGCTGAACCCCTGCGAGTGCGTGGCAAGCTGGTCAAGATCGTAGGCTTCCGGTTGGCGATTTCTCTTTGCGAGATGGATCGCGAATATCTCGCGTCGCTCGGCAGATGTCGGCAGATCGACGAAAAATACTTCGTCGAACCTCCCTTTGCGCAACAGCTCCGGCGGCAGCGCCTCTATCGAGTTCGCGGTTGCGGTCACGAACACCGCCGAGTCCTTCTCCTGAATCCAGGTCAGGAATGTTCCCACAACCCGGGCGGTCGTGCCGGCATCCGATATGGACGAGCTGGCAACACCCGAAAACGCTTTCTCTATCTCGTCGATCCACAGGACCGCGGGCGCTATAGACTCCGCGGTCTTTATGGCTTTGCGCATGTTGCTCTCTGAGGCGCCGATATACCCCGAGAAGATGAGGCTCATATCGAGCCGCAGCAGCGGGAGATCCCACAAGCTCGCAATAGTTTTGGCGACAAGGCTCTTGCCGCACCCCTGGATGCCGATGAGGAGCACGCCTTTCGGTTCCGGCAGACCGTACGCCCGTGCCTCGTCGCGAAACGCGTTGCGCCGTTTCGCCAGCCAGCCTTTCAGCACATCCATCCCGCCGACGTCCTGTATGGTTTCGTCGGCAGAGAAGTATTCCAGCAGGCCGGACTTGCGAATGATCTGTTTTTTCTCCTCGAGCACCGCGGGTATGTCCGTCTGGTCCAACGTCCCGTCCTTTACCATCGCCCGGGCGAAGGCGTTCTCCGCCTCGTCCAGTGTCAGGCCGAGCGCCGCCTTTACGAGCTGCGCACGGCCGTCGGCTGTCAGGTTCACCCTGAGGCGGCGGCTGCGCGAGGTGCCCCGTATCATCCGGTCGAGCAGCGCGACAAGATCTCCTGAGTTGGGCAACGGGAGATCGACGATAGTGACCGCCTTCTGCAGTTCAGTCGGGATGTCCAGAACGGGCGATACGATGATGAGCGTTTTCTTCGTCTGACGGAGCGTGTTGGCCACGTCCCGCATCTGGCGGATCATTTCCGGTTTCTTCAGATAGAGATGGAAATCTTTAAAGAGGTACAACGCGGGTACGCTCGATTGCAGCACGTGATTCAGGGCAACAAGCGGATCCCTCGAGAGCTCCTTGTACGGTTCTTTTGTGTGCAGTTTGGCAAGATGCCTCAGGCCGTCCGTGACGCTCCACTCGAATATGTCTTTGTCATGTTCGCGGGCGATGTCCAGCAGCATCTGTTTCGCCCTGTTCTCCTCCCAGGTGATGAGGTACAGTATGGGGTACCGCGCGCGAATCAGTTCGTCTATCTCGGCAGCGACGTTCGGCACCGGAAAGACCTCGCTAAACGCTTGATAATCAAAACATTACGTCTACTATCGACCATTTTATCACAGCCGGTGGTACGTGTCAAACAACGGGACGTCGTCGAACGCCCCCGCTACTCGAAGAGAGACCGAAGTGGATATGCGAGAAGCATTCCTGAACCAATCGAGATCACGAGAAGCATTCCGAACGCTACGGCGACTGTCACGCAACACCGCTTCCAGTTCGTGCGCAATTGCCGGCGGATGAGGACGATTTGTGTGATAAGTGTCACCGTTGCGAGGACGCAATACACGTAGTTGAGCCAGGTCGGCGGGGCGACCCATGCGTGGCGCAGGCATACGGCGACGAAACGCGACCAGGAAAAGCCGCCATCCGTACCGCCCATCCACCACACCATGAGCGGGATGGGGAGCGACAAGGGGAGTGTGCTTAGTGCCACAGACCGGCCGAGCCGGGCAAACCGGTCCTGCGCGGTAGCGCCGTCCGGTTGGTCAGCGAGCGTTGAAGTGCCGGTTAGCCTGGTGGAGACGTAGCACAAGCTGGCAATCCACAGATACCCTGCCGCCACGAAGACCGCGATCCAGTGCACAGCCTGCAGCTCCGTGGAGGCGTTCACGACGGAGAAATAGTAGAGAAGCACGCCGGCGACGGCTTCACATAATGGGAGCGGCCATCCCGTAGCGCCGAAGTATGTCGCGGTATAGTAGCAGCCCAGACTGCAGCCGAATGATAGATAGATCAGCACTATCATTGCGTGTGTTGATAGACGCTTCAGCATCTTCGCTCCTTCCCGACGGGCGAAGCCGTCGTTCCCCTCACCAGGACAGACACGTCACCACGTTCAGCCGCTCGACAATTATACCACTCCGCGTGTTGACGTCCGGGTCAGCGCTTCTGGATTTCTTGACAGCGGTCATGGGTGAGGGCTAAGATAGCTGTGGGGGAAGGTGGACCACGGGTCGGGGAGACTGCAAGGCCACGAAAGGGGGTCGACCACCATGAGAAAGGCATTCCTCATCCTGCTTGTTTCTGCACTCCTTTATGCGGGCGCTGCATACGCGGGCGTTGCGTTCATGGACTTCGACGAGAGCGTCGGGTTGCTCACGTACGGCGTCGATGGCGCAAGCACGCTCACATCGTCGGGAGGGCGTGCGTCGTTTACAGGAGCCGGCGCTACCGTACTTGCGGAGGACGGCAGCCCGGTCTCGTGCGGCGGTACGAATACGGCCAGAATGACGATCCATCCATATGGAGATGCGGGTTCCGGCGTCGGGATCATTCTGGTGAACGCCGCCGACCCGAACGAGTATGCGACGGCTATCGTGAGCACCGACGGTATGGTCACGTTGACCGACTGGATTGGCAACTGGCGGAATGTCCAGTTCGATTATCCCAACGCGTACAACAATTTCCTGACGGTGACGGACAACCGTTCCGGCGACAGCACATCGCTGAACATCAACGAC
>Ga0180433_10003840_pt1 | contig 21682 bp, 17 predicted proteins | sample SS_ome_8_FD_132980 | JGI IMG/M metagenome (GOLD analysis project Ga0180433, IMG submission 132980) | Hypersaline lake sediment archaeal communities from the Salton Sea, California, USA - SS_1_D_1 metaG | ecosystem: Environmental > Aquatic > Non-marine Saline and Alkaline > Hypersaline >... | reverse complement strand
TTCATCGGGCTGGCAATTTTCCGCAGGAAACAGGCGGTCGTGGCGGATTTCGTGTAATCATGAGCGTACTGACCTTACGAGACGTCGGCAAGAAATACAGGCTCAGGCGCGAGACAGGAATGCTTACGAAGGAGCTGCTGCTGCGTTTGTTGCGGAGGCACAAGGCGGAGGAGTTCTGGGCGCTGAAAGGGATAACCCTCGACGTGGAAGCCGGCGAGTCGCTCGGCATTATCGGTCCCAACGGGTCGGGCAAGAGCACGCTCCTGAAGCTCATCGCAGGCGTTACCTCACCCACGGAAGGCGAGATATCGCTGCGGGGCAGAGTCTCATCCTTGCTCGAGCTCGGCGCGGGTTTTCACCCCTACCTCACGGGCCGGGAAAACGTTTACCTCAATGGCGCCATACTCGGGATACGCCGGGAGCAAATAGACAGAAACTTCGACAGAATCGTCGATTTCTCCGGCATACACCGGTTTATAGATACCCCTGTCAAGGACTATTCGTCAGGAATGTATGTACGGCTGGCGTTCTCCGTGGCGATCCACTCCGATCCGGACATCTTCCTCGTGGACGAAGTGCTCGCGGTTGGAGACGAGCAATTCCAGCGCAAGTGCCGCGCAAAGATACGTGAGCTGAGCGACTCTGGGAAGACAATCGTATTCGTATCGCACGATCTGAACATCGTGAACGAGCTTTGCGACAGGGTCATACTCTTGCAGGGAGGCGAGATCGCCCAGAAAGGATCGCCTGAGGATACGGTGGATTTCTATTTGCAATCGCTCGGCGCAGAGGAAGGGATGGCTCTGTTGCGCAGCGGTTCTCTCGAAGTCATCTTCAACAACGGTAGGATTGCGCTGTTCAAGGACGGACGAATGTTGACAAGAGCAAACGGGGGTTACAGCTCAATAGGGTGCCGAGGTATGTGGTACGACTCAACGAGTGCTGAATGGTCTGTGGACTCGCACTCGGGGACCGAGCTGGTGGCGACCGGCACGTTCACACGAGTCTCGATAAGCCAGACATGGCGAGTCACGATTGACAACCCAGCGCTCCTCCGCTGGGCTGTCGAGGTGGAAACCAAACCAGGCGCCGAGGTGTCTGAACGGATGGTCTCAATAATGGTCTCTCCCGAATACACAATGTGGTTTACTGAGGGCAGCGGCGGCGAATTTCCGCAAATTGATGTCAACGATACGCAGTGGATACCGGTGTCGTCCCGTGATAAACAGCTCCGGATCATGGGTGTCAGCACAGACCACGAGAAGCAATCTGCCTTACCCTCGCTCTCTATCGAGACGTTACAACGGGTTGCCAACGCCGGACTTCACATCTTTAATACCGACTATGCACTCAACGCGAGAGTCTTGCAGATGTTGGAGGTACGGGCAGATAATGAGAAACAATTCGGTCCTTCTAGAGAACTCCTTGTATCCGCAAAGATAACCCTGGGAGAACCGCCGCAGGTGGTACAGGAACGCCTCAGAGAAGCGCGTCGGCAACGCTCGATCGAAACCGGCAATCTTGCGGCGCTGTTTGCGGGAGGTTCAACCAGCCTTGCGTGGCAGGGCAAGGAGATCACAAAGAACCTGCGCGTCTTTTCATCAATCCAGGTCGGCGATTTCTGGGACGATTCTGTCCAGGGATACTGGCAGGCGGATCGGGTTTCCGAAACTGAACTGCAAGCCACGGGCGTGATGCGTCGGCTTCCTGCAGTACAGAGGTGGATTCTCAAGAGGAGCGAGGAGGGAACGATAGACTGGACCATCCTGCTCGAAGTCAAAGAGAGGTTGGACGCTCAGGAGATCGACGTAAGTATCATGCTTGTGCCGGAGTATGATCTGTGGGCGACATCCCATGAAACTGGGGCTTTCCCTCCCATTACCGTGGAGACCAAAGAGTGGACGCATTTGACAAAGCTGTTCAAAGCAGGCCACTTTGTAGAGGCACGCTGCAGCAAGGCGAATCGCTATGGTCTGCCACCCGTGCGGCTGTCTTTTAGCAAGCCGACAGTCGCTGCTGCGGTCAATACACGTCACCAAGAGATGGCACGGGTCATACAGGTCATGCAACCATACACGAGAGGTGCTGGCATTTTCGAGCCAGGACGGTACGAGCTGTTTTCTGGTAAGATAGCAGTCGGTAAGGGTTGACGACGCACCCTTGGAGCTGCGGTACGACGTGGTGACGACGACGAGAGTATGCGGTGAAGAGAAGTTCGAACATAATCAAGTCAGTTTTGCTGCGCTTCACACGGGCGATCGCTCTTGGTACCGGGTTGACACGCGTCATCGGCGGTAGCAGGTTTGCGCACAGGTTACGGCAATCGTATTACAAGCGCTTTCCGCTGCCGCGGGTCCGCTTGCCGGACGACCCTATCGTCCTGAAGATGCAGTATCCCGAGGATACCGAGCGGTTCAGTGTGCTGTTCATTCAGGTACCGCTTCCCGGCAACGACCGGCATAAGCGGATAATACCCCTCGGAATCGCCTATATTGCATCCTGTCTGCGTGAGAAGATGCCCGACGTGAACGTGGCTATTCTGGACGCGCAGATGCAAAGCCTCAACTACTGGGAGACCGTCACGAAGATTGTCGAACGCAGATGGGATGTAGTCGGGATAAGCTACTGGGCGGTCCAGGCGCGCTTTGCACGCAACGTGAGCCTGGCGGTGAAGTCACGCTACCCCGACACGGTCGTGGTGCACGGCGGGGTGCACCCAACCGTAGCCCCTCAGGAGGCGCTGGACTCCGCGGACTATGTGGTGTTACACGAGGGAGAGGTGACCTTCTATGAGCTTATCAAGGCGCTCCGTGCCGGGACGCCCGATCTATCGACGGTATCAGGCATCGCATACAAGAAAGACGGCGAGACATTCCGGACCGAACCACGCGGGTTCATCAGCGACCTGGACTCGTTACCGTTCCCGGCGTGGGACCTGCTTCCGATTGAGCAGTACAAGATGCCGTTGCACGTTGTTGGCGGCGAACGGCTCCCCATTATCGGGTCGCGCGGGTGCCCGTACGAATGCTCCTTTTGCGCATCGCCGTTCATGTGGAAGCGTCGGGTGCGGTGGCGGTCACCGGAAAACGTCCTCGCCGAGATGAAGGAGATAATCAAGAGGTACGGCATCTGCTATTTCCATTTCTGGGACGACAATCTTACGTTGAAACCGGAGTTCGTCCGGCGCTTGTGCGAACTGATCATCGAGGAGAAACTGGACATCAAATGGATCGGTCTCGATAGGGCCGAGCATCTCAACCGGCATCCGGAGCTGCTCAAGCTGATGAAGAAGGCGGGATGTGTCGGTATAGAAATCGGGATAGAGAGCGCCAATCCCGATACGTTGCTCCATATTCGTAAGCATCAGGAGGTGAATGAGAACCATATCGCCCTGATTAACCAGAGGGAAGCCGGTCTATATCCGCTCTATACCTGCATGGCGTTCAATCCGGGTGAGTCGATTACCGGATACTATATTCAGAGGGAGTTTCTGGACGAGGCGCAGGAAGGATACCACTGGTACGAGCATTTTCACCCGTTCCCGTTCCCCCTGTACATGGGACAGTTCTGCACGCCGTATCCCGGCACGAAACTCTATGAGGAAGCGCCGGATCTGGGTCTGGTGCTCATTGACGAACCGGAGGAGCGGTACCACCACAAGATAAACTTCGTGCCCAATTCGCTTCTGGACGACGTGCCGGCCCGCACCATCCACCAGCTTGACGCCGGCCATTACTACCTCTACTTGCTGGCCACATGGACGGCTTTCTATACCGAGTTCAACATGCGGAACACGCGCGATGAGCTCGCCCACAGGCTCTACGATAGCTGGCGTTTCTTGAACGCATACTTCGGAAGAAGCGAGGGCAGGTTCACCGTCCGGCAACTGGCCGTGCAGCTTGCGGAGCACCTGAATTTCAACTTCAACAAGAGCGTGCGGTTGACCGCGTTCACGACGTACATTCTGGCGCAGCTCGGTATCGTACGGTCCGCCTTGTACCATACGGACTTGACCATCCAGCCGCGCTGTTATGAGATTCCCGGCGACCGCAAATGGCAGATAATCGACCTGTTGAGCGACATGGGCGTCAGCCCGAAAAACATGGTCGTGGATTTCAGCCTTTATCCCGGCTGATCAGCCGTTTTGCGCCGCCGTTAAAGAGAGCAGAGACCCTACCGCACATCTGATGGCGAAAATCGCGATAGTTGACCTCATGTTTTCATGGCCGCCGCACGGGGGCGGCTGTATCGACGTCAAGGAAACCGCCAGCGGACTGAAACGGCTTGGATACGACGTTCACCTTTTCGCAGGGTACTGTCCGTGGGCGTGGCAGCGTGGCGCGATAGAGGAGAACCTGCTCGACTTTCCCGTGCACAAGATTGAGTTCACCTATGCCAGCTTCACCAGGTTCGCGCTGCCGAAACGATTTCGCAAGGCGGTAGACGGATTCTCGCCGGACGTTGTGTTCTTCGGCGACAGCTATTTTCTGAAACCGTTTCTCATCGAGGCTTTCGCGGACTACCCTGTAGTGGCGCGGTTCTACACGTACGAGGTCTTTTGTCCGCGTTACTACATGTTGTACCGCGACGGTCACACCTGCGACACACACTACTTGGAGAGCCCGCTGCACTGCATGCGATGCGCCATGGAAGAGATGCGTTACCCGATACTCCGGTGGCGTCATGATGTGTGGAGTCACGAGTTTGTCGCCAGCCTTGCGTTTCTTCCCGGCTACCACAAGCACGTGGTGTCCTCCATGCAACGGTGTGATGCCATCATCGTATACAACCGGATGACACGAGACCTCTTTCTTCCATACAACAGCAATGTGTATGTTGTGCCGGGCGGTGTGGACATCGAGCGGTTTCCATACTCGGAACCGTCCCGGAAGGGTGTCCGGGACACCAAGTACATCCTCATGACCGGGAGGGTCGGGGATGAGAGGAAAGGCGTCTGGGTACTGCAAGACGCCGCAGCAATACTTCGCAAAGAACGCGACGATTTCAAGGTCTGGATCACCCACGACGATGTCACGGCAAACGATGACGTAATTGAGGCTATCGGCTGGCATACGCACGACAAGCTTCCGCAACTCTACTCTCGTGCGGACATATGTGTGGTACCGTCGCTCTGGCCGGAACCGTTCGGAATGGTGGCTGTCGAGGCTATGGCGAGCGGCAGACCCGTCGTGGCATCCAAGACCGGCGGCCTTGCCGACAGCGTCGTGGACGGCGAGACCGGATTTCTGGTGCCGCCGGGCGACGCGCCAGCGCTTGCCGATAAGCTGCGCGTGCTGCTGGACGATGCGGAATTACGAACCGGGATGGGCAGACGCGGCCGCGAGCGGGTGGAAGAGATTTTCTCATGGCCGCGGATCATACAAGAGCATTATCCGCCGATACTGAGCGAGGTTATGGTCCGGAGCTAAAAGGGCGACAGCGTTGTACATGGAACAGGATCAACCTGACGGGCTCGATATCCGTCCAGCCCGCATAACACTGTTTTGCTCGATCGGAAACCATTTCGAGCGCGCGGTACGCGAGCTCAAACGCCGGTTTCCGGAAGCCGCACTCACCGTCGTCGGTCCGACGTGGAGGGCCGCGCCGCTGCGCGAGGCGGGTTTGGTCGACAATCTTGTTGCGGTATCGAGAGACAAGCTTAGTCTCACGAAAGATTTCAGGGAATGCGCGCGGCTGCTTGCCGCTATTCGTCGTGGCCCGTGCGACCTGCTCGTCACGATGTACGATAGTCCCGGGCTCAACATCCTTCACTCGCTCAGTGGGTGCCCCCACCACGCGGTTTTCGACGCCCGAGCCAGGTTCTATTCGGTCAGGGTAAGCCGGCTCTATGCGGCGCGGATGGCGGTCGGTGGTGTCGTACGGGCGATTCTCGGCGGGTTGACCTACGTGCTTATCAGAAGCACGCTCTTCCTGTGGGGACTCGCCAAAAGACGAGGTCGAGCACCGTTACGGCGACCCTAGCGCCTCTGCATCGCTCCCCTTCGGACTGCTTGGATTACTCTCGACTTCCTTGTTACCGGAGGCTGTACCGTGGAATAGGTGTCGAGCATATCGCCCGAAACCCCCAGAAACTCTCCGTCCGGATCGACGCACTCAAAGGAGGAGTCAAACTGGTAGACAAACTCCATCGTCCCCCCCTTGCCGGTATCCTCGAAGTTAAAATCTTTCTCGGCCCGTTCCTCCGCCCCGTCGAACGCCGTCGGTTGCGTCTCCGTCTGAAGTAGTTCGTAGTTGTATGCGACATACACCGCATAGGCGTAAAGCAGCGAGTCGCTCTCTACCATATCGATTATTTCGTACGAAGAGAAATTCCTTTTCACCTTGTACATAAAACCGAGTTCGTACATGTTGTAAGGTATCGGCTCGAACCGGGTTTGTGTATCGTAAATTTTCTCAGCCTTGTTCAGCACTTGCAGTTGTCTGGTTGCCAACCACTTCATCTTCTGCGTAAGGTTCTCGATGGCGTCGGCCTTGTGCCGGTACATCGTCTGCTTCATGGCAGTTTCGACAGCCCGAGCAAGCTTCTCCTCGCTTACGTTGCCACATCCGTGCAGCGCGGCGGCTGCCGCCAGCACCGTAAGAACAAGGAGGCAGCACCCACCCTGCTTCAAGTAATATCCAGAGCGGTTCGCCTTCATTGACATTCCTCCAATCGATCGTACCCACACGTGATATCCACTCTTCGTCCCGTGAGTTTTGCTGTAAACAATAGTAGCGCCCTTATGGGCTTTTGTCAAGGCGCGCGAGCTTGCACTCGATACGCGCCAGCCGATACTGGAGCTCGCCGAGCCTCGGCTCCCCAATGTCAAGACTCGCCGCTATGCGAAGCATTTCCTCGCAGACCGATAGTGCCTGGGGCAAATCCCCTTGGCGATGTTCCAGATGTTTCGCCATCTCCACGCGCGACCCGACATCTTCCGGCCAATGCTGGGCGAGTCGACGCCAAACGTTGTGTGCTTCCTCCCATCGGTGTTGTCGTTTCAACGACAGCGCCAGCACGTAAAGCGCCAGCCGGGCGGAATCCGGGTCAAGCCCCAGATCATACGCTTCCGACGCCAACCGCTCCGCCACATGGTACTCGCGATGTCTGAAATAGAGCCGCGCAAGACTGAGAAGGTCGAGCGCTGGAGCATCGCGCAGATCCGGCGGCGCGCTCACGAGTCGGTCAGCGCGTGACAGCACTCCGACGAGCGACAGAATGTCCTGCTGATTATGGTAAAACACAGCGCTGAGCCGCCGCGCATCGCGTGTCCGAAGGTAATCGAAATAAAGTTGTGGAATCAGATAGCTCGCAATGTCGCCCTGGCGGGTTACCCCGAGCGCTTCGCGTTCGATGTTTGCCAAGGAACAGTCACGGAGCCGTGCCCGCCACAGCCGCCTCGCAACATGCAGCAGGTCGAGGTGAGGTATCTCGTCGAGCGCGACGCGCCTGCGCGCCGTGATGAACCGCGTCTGGAGCAGCGGTATGTCGAAACCTTTCCCGTTGTAAGTAACCACGGCTCCTGCATCCTCGAAGAGTTCAGCAAGCGGGAGGAGCATCGCCTCCTCTTCGTCGTAGTCACGCATGAAATATTGATGCAGTACGAAATCGTCGCCGTCAAAGTAACCGACGCCCACCAGAAACGCGTAAGTCCCCGTTCCACCAGCCAAACCGGTCGTTTCGGTATCGAGGAACACTGCTCGTTGAAGGTCTAACGAACGCAACTCCTGGTCATTCGAGATCAGGGCCAGGGTATCGCCGGTGGTCTGCTGGATGCTGCACAGCGCGGCGTTACCATGGCGGAGCGTCACCGGCAGCCTGTGCGTTGACAGAAAGAATTGTCCGGAATCGTTCTTAACGATCGTGCCGGCAACTACCTGTTCGATCTCGAACTCGCCGGCCGCGCGCCTCGCCCGTTCGTCGGCCCTCTGGTCGAAGACCTCGCGCGCGCTCCTAACGCCGGTCAACTCTTTCAGCCGGGAAATATTGTCAGAAACGGGTTCCATCAACTTGCCACTCCAGCTGCTACGCTGCCACCGTCCAGATCATAACCGGAGAGCACGGTGAGAGTCAACGATTGATGCCAAAACGGGTTTTGCCAAACAGCTCTTCCGCCGGTGGGGCAGGCGTGACGCCCGTCCTAGCAGGACTCCGTCACAAGCGCCCGGTCCCTCAATCACCGACAACGGACCCATCGCGAAGGTCTACGACCCTGTCGGCGACGCGTTCCGCCTGCGCAGGATCGAGGGTACTGAACACGATTGTTGTCCCGTTTTGCCGGGTAAGATCCGCCAAAAGCGCCTCTATTCGCGGGACAAAGTCCGAGTGGATCGCGCTGGTCGGCTCGTCGAGCAGGAGTACCTCCGGTTGAAGCACGAGCGCGCGGGCCAGGGCGACCCGCTGCGATTCGCCGGAACTCAGCTTTCGCGCCCGTCGATGTTCAAATCCCTCCAGGCCGACCTTTGCCAGTGCACGCGCTGCCCGAACGGATCGCTCATTTCGTGGCACCTTTCTGAGGCGCAGACCGTACGTGACGTTGCCGAGCACCGACATGTCAAACATCGTCGGCGGCCGAGCTACCAACGTCACCCGCCGACGAAAGGCGCCCATCGTTGCCTCGCTCCACTCAATTGCACGTCCTTCGAACTGTATCTCGCCGCCGCTCGGAACGTCGAGAAACGCCAGGAGGTTCAGCAGGGTGGTTTTCCCGGAGCCGTTCGGTCCGAGAAGCGCTACGGTCTCGTGCCCGTGAATCTCCATGTTGCTGACCGAAACCGCGGCGCGACCGTCATACCGCTTCACTACGTGATCCAGTCGGTACAGAGTGTCCTGAGCGCTCATCTCCCACCCTCTCCAATACGCTCCGAGATTGTCTGCGCGAGAAAATTGACCGAAAGGGCGACGAGCAGCAAGAGTATGCCCAGCGCGAGTCCGAGGCCGAACTCCCCTTTGCCGGTCTCCAGAGCTATGGCAGTGGTCATGGTGCGCGTATAGCCGCGGATGTTGCCGCCGAGCATCATGGCGCTTCCGACTTCGGCGATCACACGGCCGAATCCGGCCGAAAACGCCACCAGTAGCGCATAACGCGATTCGCGGGCAACCGCAACAAGCGTCTGGAACCCCGAAGCTCCCAGTGTCATTGCGGTGCGTTTCACGTCAAGCTCAAGATCGCCCACCGACGATACCGTCAACGCGGCAACTATCGGGCTGGCCAGGACGATCTGCCCCAGCATGATCGCCGACGGCGTGAAGAGAAGCCCCAGCCTGCCCAGCAGGCCCCCCCTGTACAGCACCGCATACAGCGTCAGCCCGATCACCACCGTCGGAACGGCCATCAGTGTGTTCAGCATGACTCTCATAGACCGTTTGCCGCGAAACTCCGTCACAGCGACCAAGAATCCCGCCGGCACACCTATAAGACACGCGATGACTGTCGCTGTCAGTGATACGCGCAACGAGAAGAAGACGATCTGAAACACTTCGGGATCTGCTGTGCCAAGCAGGTGAAATGCCCGACGAATTGCTTCCGAAAAGTAGCCCATGGCGAGAAAAGCCCCTATTTCGGCCAGGGAAAAAACAGCACTTTCCCGTCCCTCTTGAAGCCTTCTATAATACGCTGTCCCTCCGGCGACGTAACCCACGCGATCAACATCATCGACTCCATATACCGCACATGAGGATGCCTGACAGGGTTGACGGCGATTATCCCGTACGGATTATGGAGCACAGGATCACCCTCACAGAGAACCTCGAGGGTGACCTTATCTCTGTATGCGATATAAGTACCTCTGTCCGCAAGTACATACCCGCGCTTCTCGTTGGCTATCTGCAGTGAGGCACCCATTCCCTGACCGGTCTCCATGTACCAGGCGCCGCCAGGAGCGACCTCCGCGACTTTCCATAACGACAACTCCTTCTTATGGGTGCCGGAATCATCCCCTCGCGATATGAACAGCGCCTGGACAGCCGCTATCTTCTTGAACGCTTGCGACGCTTTCTGCGAACCTCGAATTCCGGCAGGGTTGTTCGGCGGACCGACGATGACGAAATCGTTATACATCACATCGCGCCGGTTGACACCATGTCCTTCAACTACAAACCGATCTTCGGCTTCGCGCGCGTGGACCAGCACAACATCCACGTCGCCGTTCCTACCGAGCGTGAGGGCCTTTCCGGTTCCCACCGCGATGACGTCTACCTTGATGTTGTAACTCTGTTCGAATGGCGGCAAAAGCGCTTGAAGAAGTCCAGAGTTGTCGGTACTCGTTGTTGTGGCAAGCTTCAAGCGGACCGTTTCTGCTGAGCTCGCGGATGGCTGCCACCAGAGCAACAAGAGGATCAGAAGAACCTGCGCAACCAGAGGGCCGTTCCACTTCATGCCAAACCTGGTCGTGCCGATATGTCTCACCACAACAAACTCCTTGTCACCCGGTGTATGCACAAATCCACCTCATTCATAAGGAAAAGGCAGTCTCCAGAGCCGAACCGGACAATGAGGCTGCCTCCTGCCTCCTTTCCGAACACGGGAGGTCTGGCCGTTTCCAGCCAGGCCTTGACGGCCTGCATCCCTGGCTGTGCACCCGTAGGTATGCAGGCTCGGAGACCGGCTACAGTTTACGCGCCGCCCGCGGCGGATGTCAACCCTTTTCGAGACAATGCCACGGTCAACCCTGGGGCGTAGGATAGGTTGACAGGACGGCTCACACCTGCTACTATATGCAACCGGGGGAAGGTGGTGGTGCGTATTCAGAAGGGGCTTCTGGAGCCTGGGGCACTCTCTTCATGTGGAGTATCTCTCCGACTCAGCTTGCTAACGCCGTATGCGATGGGTACGCCCTTGACAGGGGCACAGCGCTGACGCTTAACGAAATCGCTGATGACGACATTCCGGAACTGCTCGCAGGTACTGACAGAATACGCCGGCATTTCAAAGGCAACAGGGCAAGTCTTTGCTCGATAGTCAGCGCGAAGTCGGGCCGCTGTCCTGAAGATTGCGCGTTCTGCTCCCAATCCGTTCACCATAATGCAGCCGTACCCGCCTACCCGCTCATGTCGAACGAGGAAATAGCGACCCACTTCAACGCTGCTTCCGCCTATCCGATTGACAGATTCGGTATAGTGACAAGCGGTAAAGGCATCAGGAACGCTCGGGAAATGCAGCGACTATGTGGCACGATACAAACGCTCGCTACCAGAAGTGATGGAATAGCCGTATGCGCCTCGTTGGGTGTCCTTTCAGAAGGGCAGGCGGCAGCCCTCAAAAAATCAGGACTCACGGGCTATCACCACAACCTCGAAAGCTCGCGCCGATTCTTCCCACGCTTGTGTAGCACCCATGAGTTCGATGAGCGGGTTCGCACGGTGCGTATAGCGAAAGAGTGCGGATTCACGGTCTGTTGCGGCGGCATCTTCGGTGTCGGAGAGACTGCCGAAGACCGTGTCGACATGGCACTCTTGCTCCGGGAACTAGCTGTAGATTCCATCCCCTTAAACTTCCTCGTACCGATACCCGGAACGAAGCTGGCGCAATCAGCGCCGCTAGAACCGCTCGAGATTCTCAAGATCATCGCACTTTGTCGGTACATGCTTCCCGATAAGGACATCCGGGTGTGCGGCGGGCGCGAAAGAAATCTCCGCGATCTCCAGTGTCTCGTATTCAGCGCGGGTGCAAACGGTATAATGCTTGGCAACTACCTGACAACCGCCGGTCGTGCTCCCGAGGACGATCTGCAACTGCTTTCGGACCTGGGACTCGAACCGTTACGATCATGACCGAGGACGCTGTGACGCAACTATTCGGCGAAGAACTGTGTAACCTGGCCTCTGATAACCGTTTGCGCGAACTGCCGCGGTTGAGCGATCACAACGCGACGACTGTCACCGTGCGTGGCAGGCCGTGCCTCTTGCTATGCTCGAACAACTATTTGGGCATAGCGAACCACCCCAGCATACGTGAAGCTGCCGCTGCTGCCGTCCTTGAGTATGGATGCAGCGCAAGCGCCTCGCGTCTTGTATCCGGTAACCTCGATCTCTACCGCGCGCTGGAATCGGCGATTGCAGTATTCATGAGCAAAGAGGACGCCCTGGTCTTTTCAAGCGGGTACGCGGCCAATATGGGAATCATCCAGTCGGTGGCCCAGGACAACGACGTTATTCTCAGCGACGAGCTGAACCATGCGAGCATCGTCGATGGGTGCAGGCTGAGCAGGGCGCACAAGCTGATATTCCGACATAACGACGTAGGCGATCTCGAACACAAACTGAGTGGCTGCCGTGGCTATCGTACACGGTTGATAGTCGTGGAAGGGGTATACAGTTTGGACGGGGACTGCGCACCGCTTGCCGAGATTGCCGAGCTCGCCCGGCAGTATGAGTGCATGCTGATGGTGGACGAAGCCCATGCTGTCGGCGTGCTCGGGGAAACGGGAAGGGGTGCCTCACAGCTTCATGGCGTATCCGACTATGTGGACATAATCGTGGGGACGATGGGAAAGGCATTCGGCAGCTACGGGGCGTTTGTAGCGTGCTCTGCTCAGCTAAAGCAGTACCTCGTAAACAAAGCGAGGTCAATGATTTACACTACGGCGCTGCCCCCTGCAGTTCTCGCTGCATCGCTCCCCGCAATCGATATCGTGCAGAGCGAACCATGGCGACGTCGAGACACCCTCGAGAAGGCCGACTACATGCGGAGCGGGCTCCTGGAGCTCGGCTTTGACCTCGGAGCCGGCACGAAGCATATCATACCGGTGATCCTGGGCGAAACTGAGCAAACCATGCGGCTTTCGGTACTCTTGCTTGAACAAGGGGTGTTCGTCCAGCCGATCCGTCCACCGAGCGTTTTGCAGGGCAAATCCCGTTTGCGGGTTACCGTCAATGCAAAGCACACATACGAGCAGCTCGATACGGCGCTCGTGACCTTCAGGAAGGCTCGCGACCGGATCCGTGCTCCGTCGCGAGTGACAGGAGGCGCATGAGGTAATAGGCGGACGAACGTGAGGCGGAAGCCAGGCTGCGCAGTGGGTCGTTCCCGAGAAAAAGGAGCAAGGATGACGGGTCTTTTCATCGTAGGGACCGATACGGGGGTCGGTAAGACGGTCGTGGCGGCGGGCCTGGTTGGCGCGTTCAAATCTGCGGGCGTGAATGTGGGCGTCATGAAGCCGGTCGCCACCGGCGGTACCCAACTGAACGGCAGACTTGTCTCTCCGGACGCGCTGTTCCTATGCAAAGCGGCCGGCATCCCTTTTGAGCCAGAACTGGTCAACCCGTATTGTTATGAGCTGCCCGCAGCGCCGATTGTTGCCTTTCGAGGCCACGAACCCGTCGACCTCGACATGGTAAGGGAACGGTTTGAGGGCTTACGTCGCCGTCACGACGTCGTCGTGGTCGAGGGGGTCGGAGGACTGTTCGTACCGTTGAGCGACGAGCTTATGCTTCCGGACATAATTCGTGCATTGGACATCCCGGTCCTGGTAGTGGCCAGAGCAAGCCTCGGCACAATCAACCATAGCCTGCTCACTATCCGCTGCGCACGGGGAGCCGGACTGGAGGTTATAGGCTTCGTCATGAACCGCGCGGCATCCAGCTTTCCCAACGGCTCCACGGGGGCGCTGATCCAACACACCAATCCACCGATTGTCTCGAAATACGGTGAGGTACCCTGCTTCGGAGTGATACAAGAGGGAACCGGCATTGACGTAGATACGTGTTGCCTCGGAAATACAGTTGACATTGTGCGGAGGAATGTGGATTGGAGAACAATCCTGAATATAATCCGGACGAAATAAGCCGCCTCATCAAGAACGATAGACAGTTTCTCTGGCACCCGTTCACGCAGATGCGCGACTGGTGCGAGGAGGAACCGTTGATCATCGCATCCGGAAACGGCGCGCTGCTCCGCGACGTCGGGGGCCGCGACTACATCGACGGCGTCGCATCCATATGGGCAAACGTCCACGGCCATTGTCGAGACGAGATTGACCGGGCGGTCCGCGATCAGCTATCGAAGATATCGCATACTACGTTGCTGGGACTCGCCAACGTGCCGGCTATCAAGCTGGCACGGAAACTCGTCGAGATTGCCCCTCCCCCACTGTCGAGGGTTTTCTACTCAGACAACGGCTCGACGGCGGTCGAGGTTGCGGTCAAGATGGCTTTCCAGTACTGGCAGCAACGGACAGACCCGAAGCCCGCCAAGACTGGGTTCGTCGCCTTCACGAACGCCTACCATGGTGATACGATCGGTGCCGTAAGTCTCGGCGGAATCGACCTTTTCCACGACAGGTTCGGTCCGCTACTCTTCAAGACGTACCGCGCGTACTATCCCTATTGCTATCGGTGCCGATACGACAAGAGCTACCCTTCCTGCAACCTTTACTGCCTGCGCTCCCTCGAGGAAATACTAAAGCAGCGGCATGCGGAAATAGCCGCGATAATCATTGAGCCTATGGTACAAGGAGCCGCGGGCATGATCGTGTCGCCGGCAGGTTTTCTAAAACGCGCACGCGAGCTGGCAACGCAGTACGACGTTCTCCTCATCGCCGACGAGGTGGCGACCGGATTTGGGCGCACAGGTCCAATGTTCGCGTGCGAGCATGCGGGTGCCACTCCGGACATCATGGCGCTCGGTAAAGGGCTGACCGGAGGGTACGTCCCCGTGGCTGCCACCCTTACCACCGAGGAGGTGTACGACGCGTTTCTCGGAGACTATGGCGAAATGAAGACATTCTTTCATGGGCACACCTACTCCGGCAACCCGCTCGGTTGCGCAGCGGCTATCGCAAGCCTTGAGCTATATGAGACCGACAACGTACTGGCCGCCATCGAGCGTAAAGCTGCGTTTCTCGCCCAGAAACTCGATAGAATGCGAACGCTCGACCACGTTGGCGATATTCGTCAGCTCGGCCTCATGGTCGGTATAGAGCTCGTCCTCGATAAGCGAACCAGGCAGCCCTACCCATGGGACCGGCAAATCGGAATACGGACGGTCGGGGAAGCACGGGCGCGAGGGGTTATCCTTCGCCCCCTGGGGAACGTCATTGTGCTCATGCCGCCGTTCTGCATTACGGAGAACCAGCTTGCAACGCTCAATGACGCTGCGAAAGATGCCATTGAAGCTGCTACAACGTAACCGTCGGCTCAGCCGATGAGAGGGCTTTCAGCCAATTCAAGACGTTTCTTTGGACATGCGGCGTACAACCGAATCGGCGCTGGCGAGTGGACAGATCATATGGGCCGAATGACGCCTGCTCGACACTCGAGTAGCAATGCGTTAAGATACAATACACAGCAGAAGTGGCTCCGTAGCCGCTCGCAAAAGAGGGCAAAAAAGTGCTTGCATATTTAGGGGATCTTTGCTATACTACGCTGTTAAGGTAGCAAAGAAGACGGGGAAACCGTCCCTGATAGAAGGTGACGGGTTTTTTCTTGGGTGGTGTGAAGGTGGCGTTGCGAGCCCGTGCGCGTGTGTGGGGTGAACGCCAACTCAAACCAATGACGGTTTGCACGTAGTAACTGAACCTTCAGCGGCGGTAGCACTAACGGTGTGTTCCTGATGCTGCAACAACGTAGAGCACGATATCGCGCGAACATCAAGTGGGTAGCGCTCGTAGCGCTCTTGACTGTGTGCGCGCTGGTGGTAGCACCAAAGAGAGAATCTCAAATAGGAATACCTACCCTCAAGATAGGGTACGTGGACATGACGAAGCTCTTCAACGAATATCAGGAGACCAAGATACGAACGGCGGTCTTTGAAAAGGAATGGAACGACGCCCAAGAAGAGATCAACCAGAAAGCTCGACGGCTTGAAGAACTCAAGAACCGGTTACAAGAGCAAAGCGTCACGTTATCGGAAAACGAGAAACGACAGCTCGAAAGCCAAATCGACGAAGCGGAACGCGACGTGAAGGACTATTATGAACTCTCGTTGAAGCGGTTGCGGCGCAGAGAAGATGAGATCAAGAAGGAACTGCTCGACAAGCTCCAGAAGGAGATAGACGGTTACGGTACCCGCGAGGGATACTCGATGATATTTCGCGAAAGTATACTGTTGCACGCAGCGCCGACCTACGATTTGACTGACGAGATCCTCCGGCGGGTCAATACTCAGAGCGAAACAGGAACTTCGGGGTAGCAACCTTCACGATAACAAGTACCGGCAGAAACTGAGGACACAACGAGGGAGTAAACTGCCGACCACGCGATCCCTGCGGGGCGGTAGCACGCGTGTGGGTTCCAGCTGGACGGCGTACGCTGCAGGCTGGTGAGGTACACCATGGAAAAACCGTTGTACGAGATTGCCAGGCTTGTGGGTGGCAAAATCGTTGGCGATGGTGATATACTGATTACCGGGGTGAGCGGTATAAAGGAGGCGCGGCCCGGCGAGATAACCTTTATCGCCGACTCCAGGTACGCTCACATGCTGGATACGACACAGGCAAGCGCGGTAATCGTCTCGCCCGAAGTGACTGCGAACGGGGGAAAGCCGCTTGTCAGATGCGGTAATCCGTATCTGGCTTTTATCAATCTGGTCAATGTGTGGGCGGTGGATCACATCCCCCATCCGACGGGAATCCATCCCACTGCCATCGTCGGCGACCGTGCCAAGCTCGGCAAGAACGTCGCGATTCATGCCTATGCGGTAATCGAGGATGGCGTCGTCATCGGCGACAATGCTGTCGTTTATCCGCACACCTATATCGGGCGCGATTCCCGCGTTGGAAGCGATACGGTCATATATCACGGCGTGACGATACGGGAGAAGGTCTCCGTAGGTAACCGGGTTATTATACATAGCGGCACGCGTATCGGGAGCGACGGGTTCGGGTTTACCCCGAACGGCGTGAGTCACCAGAAGGTGCCCCAGATCGGCGTTGTCGTAATTGAGGACGACGTGGAGATAGGGGCCAACGTTACCATCGACCGTGCGACGTTCGGCATTACTCGCATCGGCAAGGGGACGAAGATCGACAATCTCGTGCAGATAGGACATAATGTGACAATCGGTGAACACTGTATTATCGTCGCCCAGGTGGGCATCGCCGGAAGCACCGAGATCGGCGACAGGGTCACCCTCGCTGGCCAGGTCGGCGTTGCCGGCCACGTGAAAGTAGGTGACAACTCCGTTATCGCCGCAAAAGCAGGAGTTACGAAAAGCCTGCCGCCAAATTCGCGGTGCTCCGGCGTACCTGCCGTGCCCCATGAGAAATGGCAGAAGATGATCGTCAGCCTGCGAAAACTGCCGGAGCTCTTGAAGCGTATGCGGACATCGGAGAAACGACTGGCCTTACTGGAAGCTCAACTCGATGGAAAAACAGAAGACCATTGAAAGACCGGTTTCATTCTCCGGTCACGGGCTCCACACGGGCAACCTGACGACGGTGGTCTTTAAACCGGCACCGCCGAATACCGGTATAGTCTTTGCACGAACCGATCTGCCCAACAAACCGACCATTAAAGCCGATATCGACCATGTGGTCGACGTGCGGCGCGGCACGACACTGGGGGCGAACGGCGCACGCGTGTTGACCGTCGAGCATGTGCTCGCCGCGATAGCCGGTTTAGAGATCGACAATGTGTTCGTCGAACTGGACGCCAACGAACCGCCGGTCGGCGATGGAAGTTCCAGGCCGTTTGTCGAAACCTTGCTCGATGGCCAAATATCCGAGCAGGATACGCCGCGCGAGTATATAGAGATCGAAGAGGCCATAACGTTCCGAGATAAGGACAGGATAATTACCGTCTTGCCCTGGAACGAGCTCAGGTTGAGCGTGACGGCGGACTACGCCCACCGCGCTATCGGGACGCAGTACCGCTCTATAAGCGTCCGCCAACAAGAGTTCGCGCAAGAGATCGCGTCGGCCCGCACATTCTGTTTCCTGCACGAGGTCGAAGCGCTGAAGGCGCAGGGGCTCATTAAAGGAGGCAGCCTCGAAAACGCTGTCGTTATAGGAACTGAGAGTATACTGAACGAGGATCTTCGCTTTCCGGATGAGTTTGTGCGACACCTCATACTGGACCTTCTCGGCGACCTGACACTGCTCGGCAGGCCGTTGAAGGGCCATGTGATCGCCATTAAGCCGGGCCACACGCCGAACGCGCGGCTCGCCCAGAAGATCCGCAGGCTCACGTCGGGGGGTCAGTATTACTCCCCTGCGGAATCACAGACGCTTCGAACCGTCAAGAAGGGTCGATCCCTCAACATCAATCAGATCAAGAGGATACTGCCGCACCGCTACCCGTTCCTTCTGGTCGACAAGGTCGTATCGCTCGTCGAAGGTGAGCGGGTAGTCGGTATCAAGAACGTAACGGCTAACGAGCCGTATTTTGCGGGCCACTGGCCGGACCACCCGGTAATGCCGGGAGTGCTGGTGTTAGAAGTGATGGCACAGGTGGCGGGTCTCCTTATGCTCAGTAAAGCGCAGCCCGGCCAGCTCGCCTATTTCGCCGGCATTGACAAGGCCAAGTTCCGACGACCCGTTTGTCCCGGCGACCAGCTGCTTGTCGAGGTGGACGCCATCAAGATCAAGTCAAAATCCAGTAAGATGCACGGCAAGGTCACTGTGGATGGTGCGCTCGCCGCTGAGGCGGAACTGCTGTTCACGATTTTCACACCATCCCAGAGCGGCCTTGATAGCTAAAGTCACCCATTACGGTTTTGCCCCGCTAAGTGCTCACAGAGCCCGTTCACGCACAAGAGGGTTGTAAGCCAGCTCGGTTTGACATCCTCGTTCGGGTATAGGGTTAAGCAAACGGGGAATGAGCGGCGGAGAAATTCGCGACGCCACGAACCGGTCTTGCAGTAACTGGCCTTGCCGACCTGTGCGGTGGACACCTTGAAACGAAGTTGCCGGGTCGGTTCATGCGGCAAACCTGTGTAGGTGCCGGCATCGGAACAGGTTAGGATACGACGATGTGTGTCCGCGTTGATGCGGCAACACGAGTCCGAATCGAGTGCAGCGGACTGCCGCAGACGCGGCCATCAACAAGGACGAACATGGAAACGAACATCCATCCGACGGCCATTGTCCACCCGCGGGCGGAGCTGGGCAGCGATGTGACCGTTGGTCCCTATACCGTTATCGGCGTCGACGTGACGATCGGCGACGGGACCTCCTTGGGCCCATACGTTGTGGTCGAAGGACATACGGTTATCGGAAAGAACAACACCGTACACGCCGGGGCGGTTCTCGGCTCGCGGTCTCAGGATCTCAAGGACCGCGGCGAGGACACCTACCTGCGGATCGGTAACGGGAATATATTTCGCGAATACGTGACGGTCAATTGCGGTTTGGCCGAAGAAACAGCCAGAACCACCGTTATTGGAGACAACAACCTGTTCATGGCTCTTACACATGTCGCCCACGACTGTCAGGTAGGCAACCACGTTGTCATGGCAAACCTATCCGGGTTCGGCGGTCACGTCGTGGCGGAAGATAGATGCATAATCGGAGGAATGGCCGCTATTCATCAACATGCGATGATCGGCACTATGGCACTCATCGGAGGACTCGCAAAGGTTGTCAAGGACGTTCTCCCCTATATGATCGTTGACGGCAATCCTGCAACATGTCGAGGTCCCAACATCGTGGGACTTACAAGAAATAAGGTGAGCGAAACATCGAGACGAGCGCTTAAGAAGGCCTACCGGTTGCTGTCTCAGTCGTCGCTCAATACATCGCAGGCGTTGAAAGAAATTGAGAAAGAAGTTGACAACTGTCCCGAGATAACCCATCTGATCGATTTCATTGGCAAATCTAAGCGAGGGGTGTGTAAATAGCCCAACGCACGAACGCGGTCCCACCGGCACGAACCGTGCCCGTGGAGCGACCTGCGTTCCAATTCGCCGTCGCCGGACGGGTTCGGGTATGTCGGGCTCCAGAGTATCCACTCATCGAGGAGAAACGCGAGAGCAGCGAACATGAACGTTGGCGTAGTAGGCGTCGGGCATGTCGGGTACCACCATGCGAGAGTGTACTCGCAACTGCCCGGCGTAACACTGGTCGGTGTAAGCGATACGGATGAGGAGCGTATGAATAAAACGGCCGGCGACTTCTCCACCGCTGGCTGGTTAGAGTACGAGCAACTGCTGGAACAGGCAGACGCCGTCAGCGTCGCCGTGCCGACGAGCCTTCATCACACGGTCACCAAGAGGTGCCTGGAAGCCGGTGTCAGCGCGCTCGTCGAGAAACCGCTCTGTACCGATTTGGCGGGAGCCGAGGAGCTCGTGCGACTTGCTCGGGAGAAAGGGATCACGTTGCAAGTTGGCCACGTAGAACGGTTTAACGGTGCTGTACGCAAACTGGCAGAAGTAGTTCACAACCCTAGGTTTATAGAATGTCACAGGCTGAGCCCGTACCCGAGCCGGGGAGACGATGTCGGGGTAGTGCTCGACCTGATGATACACGATCTCGATATCGTGTTGAGTCTTGTCAAATCTGAGGTGACGCAGGCTGAGGCGATCGGCATGCCGGTGTTCTCCCCGCACGAAGATATAGCCAACGCCCGGCTGAAGTTTGCGAACGAATGCGTTGCGAATCTCACTGCGAGCCGCGTGTCAGTCGACAGGATGCGGAAAATACGGATTTTCGAGTCCGACGCCTATCTCTCGGTACGGTACGACGACCAGGAGGTCAAGATATATCGGAAACGCGACGATAAGCTCCGGCAAGGGCTGGATCCGATGCAGTGCATCGAGATCGATGTGCTGCCCGTCGACAAAGAGGAGCCTCTCCGGGCGGAGCTTGCGTCATTCGTTCACTGTGTCCAGACTCGCGAACGGCCCGTGGTCTCAGGCGAGGACGGGCGCAACGCTCTCCGGCTCGCCCTGGAACTCAGTGAACAGATAAGGCGATTTCGCGAAGCATGACCACACGTACTATCTTTATTGTCGCAGGCGAACCGTCAGGTGATCTCCACGGCTCCAATCTGGTTCGGGAAATTCTGCGGGTGCAGCCCGACATCGCGTTCGAAGGGATCGGCGGAGAAAAAATGGCCGCCGCCGGCGTCACACTGAGGCACGACCTTGCCGGCGAGGCGATCATGGGGTTCACCGAAGTGCTGAGAAAGCTCGGACATATTCGCGCTATATTGCGCGACACAATCGATTGGCTGCAGCGCAACCGTCCTGATCTGCTGATACTCATAGACTACCCGGGCTTCAACCTGGAGCTGGCGGAACGTGCCAAGAAACTCGGCATACGAACGCTATATTACATATCCCCACAGGTATGGGCCTGGGGTAAAGGACGCGTGCGGCAAATCGCCGCCCTCGCCGAAAAGGTGTTGGTCATCCTCGATTTCGAGGAGAAGATTTATGCCGACGCGGGGGTGAGCGTCGAGTACGTCGGCCATCCGCTCGTCGACCATCTCGAGAACGTCCAACTGGACACGGAATTCATCGAGAACCACAGCGAGGGGGACTGCATCACGGTCGGGCTGCTTCCCGGCAGCCGTCCCCAGGAGATCAAGAGGCATTTGCCGCTGATGCTACGGACAAGCGAACTGGTGTCGAGACACGTCCCGGCGTCCCGGTTTATCGTGGCGTGTCCTCACGAGCGGACAGGTCAGTTGGCCCGAGAAATCGTGGAGACACACTCCGGCAAAGGGAACGCGCCGCACGTCGAGGTTGTCTCACAGAAAACCTACGAGGTGATCAATCTGAGCACCCTCTGTCTGGTTGCGTCC
>Ga0180433_10003839_pt1 | contig 21688 bp, 15 predicted proteins | sample SS_ome_8_FD_132980 | JGI IMG/M metagenome (GOLD analysis project Ga0180433, IMG submission 132980) | Hypersaline lake sediment archaeal communities from the Salton Sea, California, USA - SS_1_D_1 metaG | ecosystem: Environmental > Aquatic > Non-marine Saline and Alkaline > Hypersaline >... | reverse complement strand
TCCTCGCCGTGGAAACGGACCGCGTTGCTTTTCGTCGGGCATCTCCTCAACGACGGGTTTGCGAGCTTCTTTGCGCCGCTTCTGCCGCTGCTGATCGACCGGTTCGACCTCTCGTTGGCGCTCGCCGGCACGCTTGGGACGATCCGGATTGTCACCAACTCGCTGTTGCAGCCGGGACTCGGGCACTGGATCGACCGCGTCCAGCGACCCGGCCTCGTGGTCGCCGGTCCCCTTCTGACGGTGATCGCAATGTCCCTCCTCGGCTTGGCCGGTGGATTCGTGCCCCTGTTCGCGATCATGGTCGTCGCAGGGGTAGGCACGGCGCTGTTTCATCCCGCCGCGGCGGCGCTGGTCGCGGCCGACCGCCCGCAGCGACACGGCCTGTTGATGGCCTTCTTCTCCTCCGGCGGCACCCTCGGCGGGGCGATCGCTCCGATCGTCATCGTCGCGTTCGTCGAGCGATTCTCACTGGAACAGACACCGTGGCTCATCGCACCAGGGTTTCTGATCCTCGCGGCGTTCGCGATCCCGCTGCGCCGTGCACTTCCATCGATGGAGCACAGGGAGGTCCAGGGCGCCCGTCTTCGTGAGCTTCCATCGCGTCTCGTTCTTCTCTGGTTCGTGATCGTGCTCTCGTCCACCTGCTCAACGGCGTTCTCGACCTTCCTGGCCGTCCTGGTCACGGAACGCGGAGGATCGGCGTTTCTCGGTGGCGTGGCGATCTCCGTCTACCTGCTGACCGGCGCGCTGGCCGGGTTCCTTGCCGGAAACCTCTCCGACCGACTCGGGCGCAAGCGGGTGATCCTCGGGACGTTGGTCCTCGCGACGCCGTTCTACCTTCTGTTCCTGTACGGACCGGTCTCGGCGGCGATCGCGTTCATCGCAGCGGCCGGCGTGTTCGGTCTCTCAGCGGTGCCGGTTGGCGTCGTCGCGGCACAGGAATGCCTGCCCGGCCGGACCGGTCTCGTCTCCGGATTGGTCATGGGCCTGGCGTGGGGCGTCGGCGGTCTGGCGTTGGCTCCGATCGGCTGGCTGGCCGATCGATTCGGCCTGATCGCGGTGATGACGATCGTTACGTTCCTCCCCCTTGCCGCGGCGGGGTTGATGGCCGTCTACCGCGAGCCGCTTCGTCCGTCAGGCTAGAAGAAGATCAGCACCCCCACGGACGGCCACGGGACTCCCACGGTGTCGATCGTGCCTCCAAGGTCGATGTAGAACGAGCGTCCCAGGCGGAACAGCACGCCTCCACCGATGTGCGGGATGATGAACGCATCGGTTCCCAGCTGCGCGTAGGGCAACAGCAACGGCGTCGCCTCCTCGCGGGCTGTCTCCATCAGCGTATCCAGATCGGCGATTCCGCCATTCACCAGCCGTTCCGCCATTCGCTCGACCCGGTCGGTCGAGGGGGGGAAGTACAGCCGTCCCACCACCCCGAGCAGGATTCCGTTCACCCCGACCGTGAACCGCGGCACCTCGAACCCGTTCAGGACGGAGAAGCCGAGCTGCAGTCCCGAGTCCAATCCGAGGGTGAATGAGCCCGATCGCTCGTCGTACTGGCCGACGACGGCGTCCGCGAGAGACGCCGGGCCCGGCGCGACGACCGGCGGCGTCGGTTGTGCAGTGGGCTTGACTGTCTCGGCCACCGCCGCCGGCTCGAACCGGATTTCGACGATGCTATCCACGCTGATCGACTGGACGTCGCCGCCCTCCGTCTTGAGCCCGAACACATCGCTGATGCCGCCCAGCGTCCCGACGATGATGTTCCCATCGAACGTCTCGACCGTGACCTCGCGATCCTCGCCGAAGCGGACATGTTTCATGTTCGTCCGCTGCACCGTGAAGACATCGCCCGTTTCCGACGTCACGCTGACCGCCGCCGGCATGCCCGTCTCGATCACACCGATCAACACGGAACCACCGGACGTGATGATCGTCTCGGTGCCGTGGGCACTCAGAGCCATCCCGAGAACCGTGAGGAGAATTGCCACTCCGATCCCGACCGTACGCATGATTCCCTCCGTCCCGCCTTCCTGCTTGTTGTGGTGCGGACTATGATACAGGATGGTCGAAGAGCGACAAAGCGGAGCGATCGTGGTTTCGCATCCAATGGATGAGGCCGCCCGCCCGTCTGTGCCAGGCTAGGAGGCGTCCGGGCGAGGCGGCGAAGGGACACCGGCTCTGCCCTCAGCGTTCTCAAGACGGATTCGCTTTTGACCGCACACGACGCGCTCCCGCACGTCCCGATACATGTCGAACGAGCGCTTCTCGAGGATCCGGATGATTCGCGTATTCTCGGGAAGGAATTCGGCCACAACACGGCAGATCCCCCACGCCTCGGCGAGACGCAGACAGCAGTCGGTGAACGCGCTGCCGAGCCCTTTGCTCTGCCATGGATCGGCCACCAGCAAGGCGTACTCGGCCGTGGAACGCTGTAGATCGGTCAACAGCTGAGCGATCCCGACAACAGCGGGGCTGCCGTCCACCAAGGTCTCCGCGACAACGTTCAGTTCGCTGTCGAGATCCGGCGAGCAGAGCCGTTGTGCCAACTCCTCCAGGGGCCCATGGACGATCTGCTCGTATCGCGCATATAAGCTCTTCGGAGTGCACATGCCGAGCATCGTGCAACAGGCTGACGCGTCGGTCGGATCGATCAAACGAAACCGAACAGCCGTCCCGTCCTGCAGTCGGCAATGACCGTTCTCCTCACAGACGACTCGCAGTTCGTCCGCGATTCTCCTGCAACGTGCCGCAGCCGCTGGAAATGACTCCCTATCGACATCCCCCATGGCACCAATATAGGCGGGGATGCTCTTCAGGTCTAGTCCCTGGACCCACCGCCGGGTTCAGTTCGGGTATGATCGACCGACGCGGACGGCTTGAGGGAATGGTGGAGGAGGCCCTCGTGACCGAATCGATCACCGCACTGCAGCTCGCGTATCACATCCGCCGCGAACGTATCGGTCGACGCCGATTGGCGGACCGGACCGGCCTATCGGAGATGGCCGTCCGGACCGCGTTGGAACAACTGCGGGATCGAAAGCTGGTGTCGCTGGAACGCTCCGGCGTCATGCTGACGTCCGCCGGCCGTCGGCACTTCCTTCCATCGCTCGAGCCGATCCGATCGGTCTTTCCGATCGGTCTGACAACACTGCGTCTCGATCACGTCTCGATCGGAGCCGACCTCGCGCGCCAGGACACCGGACCCGCGTGGACCCTCCGCGACCGCGCGATTCAGGAAGGCGCGACCGGTCTGTTGCTCCTTCGCTTCGGCAATCGGGAATGGGTCTTCGCCCACGACGGGGAGCCCGTCCGCCGTCGCAATCCGGACGATGCCGCCACGATCGAAGCGGCGCTTTCCGACCCTCGCGATGGCGACCGGCTGATGATCGTCTCCGCGCCGGATCGCAGACGGGCCGGGCTCGGCCTCTGGCGAGCCCTGTCCGGCGTCCTCGAAGGCCGCTCGTAGCGGACCCCTTGTCGCCCGCCCTTCGGATCGGTATGATCGAGCCGGTATGTGGGATGTTACATCCCAGTTCCGAAAGGATGATCCCATGAAGACGACTCCCGCACTCATCGCCGTCGCCGCGGCGCTCAGCCTCGCCCTGGTCTGCACGGCAAACGTCTTCCCGGTCACCGTGACCGACGACCGAGGGAGGGAGATCCGCATCGCGTCCCGGCCCGAGCGGATCGTCGCCGTCGGCGCCCTGTACGCGCAGATCCTCGTGGACCTCGGTGGCATCGACCGGCTGGTCGCTGTCGGGGAGACGTCGGACAACCCGCCCGAGGTCCTCGCGCTTCCCTCGGCCGGGCCCACGTACGCGCCCAATGTGGAGCTTATCCTCGCGCTCGAACCGGACCTCGTCCTCGGAGCGACCGACTGGGGCGGCGAGCGACCGATGCTCGAGGCCGCAGGGGTCGCGGTGCTCACCACGCCCTATTTAACCAGCGTTGCAGCGATCTTCGAGACGATCCGCACGATCGGGAGCGCGATCGGTGCGGTCGAGCAAAGCGACGCCGAGATCGGACGGATCGCGACGCAGATCGTCCAGGCCGAGGCGCTCGCCATCGGCAAGCCGGCGGTGACGGCCGCCTTCCTATACGCCTCGTCGACGGACGATCCGCCGCACGTCGCGGGATCGGACGCGATCGAACACGAGTTGATCCTGCGCGCCGGGGGAGTGAACGTCTTCTCCGAACTCCCGTGGACCTCGCAGGTCAGCTTCGAGGAGATCATCGCGCGCGACCCGCAGGTTATCTTCGTCGCCCCATCTCAGATCGAGAACATCACGCGCCAGCCCCTTCTGCAGGGCGTCTCCGCCGTCATCAACGACCGCGTGGTCGGGATCCGGGCGAGCCTTGTCGCCTCGACGCGGATCGCCGAAGCGCTTCGCGCAATGATCGAGGGGCTTCACGGAGTGAGCCCGTAGGGTGAACATCCTGGGCCAGCGAGCCGTTTTCTGGATTCCGTTCGGGCTCGTCGTCCTCGTACTGGTCTCCGTGCTCGCCGGCACGGTCGTCGGTCCGGTGACGATCCCCGTCGGCGACGTCTTCGCAAGCCTGTTCGGCGGGGAGAGCGAATCCGTCTCCCCCATGCATCGGCTGATCGTCCGGCAGATCCGCCTCCCGCGCGTTCTGCTCGGCTTGCTCGTCGGGTCGGCGCTCGCCGTCTCCGGAGTTGCGATGCAGGGGCTGTTCCGCAACCCGCTGGCCAGTCCGTACATCCTCGGGATCGCGAGCGGCGCGTCGACCGGCGCGGCCCTCGCGATTCTGTTCGCCGCCGGCTCCCTTGTGTTCCTTCCGCTCGGGGCATTTCTAGGAGCCGCGGCGGCGGGTCTCATCGTGTACGGCCTCGCCCGAGGCCGGGACCGACGGACGTCGGTGTTCACGCTGATTCTGGCCGGGGTCGCGATCGGCGCGCTGTTCTCCGCGGTGACCAGCTTCTTGATCTACCTGAGCTCCGGCGGGGAAAAGCTCTCAGACGTGCTGTTCTGGATCATGGGAGGCCTCGGGCGGGCGCGCTGGACCTCGATCGCGATCCTCGGACCGATCTCCGCGGCGGCGTTCATCGGCGTGTTCGTCCTCGCGCGGGACCTGAACGCCTTGTCTCTCGGCGAGGAAGGCGCCTTCCACGTCGGCGTAAACCCGGACGCGCTCTACCGGTGGCTGCTCGTGCTGACGACGCTTCTGACCGCCGCCGCCGTCGCGATGGCGGGGACCATCGGTTTCATCGGCCTCGTGATCCCCCACGTGATGCGGCTGCTCGTCGGCCCGGATCACCGCCGGCTGATCCCCGTGTCGGCCCTCGCCGGCGGTTGCTTCCTCATCTGGGCCGACATGGCCGCCCGAACCGTCCTCGCGCCGGCCGAGCTGCCGGTCGGAGTCATCACGGCGTTCCTCGGAGCTCCGTTCTTCCTCTACCTCCTCAAGACGCGGGGGACGAGGCTCTGATGCGGATCGCGATCGAGGCCGTCTCGTTCGCCTACGACCCGGACACGCCGGCTCTGACGGACGTCGGCCTCGGCATCGCCAGTGGGGAATCGGTCGCCCTCGCCGGTCCCAACGGATCGGGGAAGAGCACCCTCCTCAGAGTGGTCTCCGGCCTGTTGCGACCGCAGAGCGGAAGCGTTCACATCGATGACCGCCCGGTCGACTCTCTCGGGGCGCGCCGGATCGCCCGATGCCTCGCGATGGTCGAGCAGGACCGATCGATGGGATTCGACTTCACCGTGCGGGAGGTCGTCGCGATGGGACGGATTCCCCACCGCGGACGGTTCGGCCGGGAGTCGCACGACGACCGGAGGGCGATCGCCCACGCGCTGGAGGTCGCGGACATCCAAGGCCTCGCCGATCGCTCGATCCGCGCCGTCTCGGGCGGCGAACGCCAGCGGGTCTTTCTCGGGATGGCCCTCGCCCAGGAACCGGCCGTCCTCCTCCTTGACGAGCCGACGACCCACCTCGACCTCCGGCACCAGGTCCGGTTCATGAGGATCGTCCGGGAACGGGCTGCCGATGGAATGACGATCCTGATCGCCATCCACGACCTGACCCTCGCCGCGCAGGCCGCCGACAGGATCGCGCTGATGCACGCCGGTCGGATCGCCGAGATCGGGCCGCCGGGCGACGTCCTGACGACGCCGAACGTTCGCCGCGTGTTCGGCGTCGACGCCGTCATCGGGGAACACCCCGACCTTCGAATGCTCTACGTTCTCCCGGCGCTCGCCGACCGCAACGCTCGATCGAGCGAGGAATAGGGGCGCGAGAACGCGACGTCGATCGGCGCTACGGAAGCGCCATCTGCCCGACATAGAGATCCGCGAACCGCTCGTCGCCGGACAGCTCCAGGTACTCGATCGAGCGGGCCACTCCCTCCGCTTCGTCGACCAGCCGTCGGTCGAGGAGGGCCCGCTTCGCTCCCTGTCCCGCCACGTTCCCGACAAGGCGAACCCGCGACGGATCGATCTCCGGGAGGAGCCCGGTCGAGACGAGATGCTCGCTCGACAGCCGGCTGGAGAAGGCGCCGCCGATCAGCACGCGGTCGATCGCCTGAGCCGCCAGCCCGGCGTGATCCAACTGGATCTCGATCCCCGCGCGAACGGCCGCCTTGGCGAGCTGGAACTCGCGGACGTCACTCTGATACAGGTGGACCGGCGCGTGACCGTCGGTCAGCCGGAACCGCCTCCTCTTTCCCTCCCCATCGAGGCGCTCGCCCCACCATGCTCCCCCGTCGGCGAACCGCCCGGACGCCTCGATGACCCCCGCCGACCGAAGCTCCGCGATTGCCGACACGAGCCCGGTCCCACAAAGCCCGATCGCCGGCGCTCCGCCGATCGTCCGACAATCGACCTCCCCGCCCAGGACGCGGACCGTTTCGATCGCTCCGTCCAGGGCCGGCATTCCCTCGACGACGGACGCGCCTTCGAAGGCCGGCCCAGCTGCAGTGGAACAGGCGATCCGTCGGCCGCCGCTCGTCAGGACGATTTCCCCGTTGGTCCCGATGTCGAGGAACAGCGTCGTCTCTCCCTCTCCGCCCGTGCCGACGGCGAGAAGGCCCGCCACGATGTCCGCGCCCACGTACGCCGAGACCGCCGCGAGGGTCTCCACGACGGCCCGTGGGTGGATGCCGAGACCAACCTCTTGAGCCCGGCAGCGGACGCCGTCGCGAAAGACCGGGACGTACGGACTTCGGTCGATTCCTCTCGGATCGACGCAGAGGAAGAGATGGACCATCGTCGGGTTGCCGACCACCGTCGCCCGACAGATCGATGTCCGGGGGACGGACGCCTCGCCTGCGACCTGCTCGATGAGCGCGTTCAGTCCGCCGATCGCGGCCGAGTGGAGCTCCTCCAGACCGTCGTTCCCGTGGTGGCGCACGTGCGCGATCCGCGCGATGACGTCCGCACCAAGCCGACACTGCGGGTTTCTCGAAGCGGCGGCGCCCAGCTGCCGCCCCGTGGCGAGGTCGAGCAGATGGACGGCGAGGGTCGTCGTCCCGACGTCGATCGCCAACCCGTAGATGTTCGCGGTGTGTCCCGCGCACGCGTCGAGGACCTCCCCGTCCGCCTCGATCGCCGTCAGCTGCCCGTCGCCGTCCCGCAGCTCGCCCAGCCGTCGCAGCGCCGCCAGCGGGACGCAAGCTGTGCCATCCAGCGCGGCCCGAAACCGCTCGGAAATCGGCCGCGGATCGTCCCGCGAGGGTCGTGCAAGGCAGATGCTCCGCGCCCGGACATCCGGATGCAGAGCGCACTCCGTCGTCTCCTTGTCGTCCCGCGCCTTCTGGTCCAGCGCACCCGATGCACGGGGAACTTCAATCCGCGCGTCCCCGTCGAGGACGTGCCGACACGCGAGGCGCCAGCCGCTGTCGATCTCCGACGCACCGAGCTGCGCGACGTCCGAGCTCGTCGGCTCCGGCGGATCCTCGACGAAGCGGATCCTGCATTCGCCGCAGATGCCCTGCCCTCCGCAGGAACCTTCGATCGGCACGCCGTTCTCCCGGAGCACGTCGAGGATCGTCGCCCCGAGGACGCCGCGGATCGTCCGACCGCCGGGAAGCAGCTCGATCGAGCCGCTGGTCGGATCGCCTTCCTTCTCTTGCGCGCTCGCCTCGTCCGAACTCATTTTGCCTCCGCCTTCATCGGCCACCTGCGCGCGCTCGATGATGCTTGATGTAGTCCATGCAGTACTCATCCGTTCCGAGCAGCGCCCGAGCCGCGCAGATCGTTTCGGCGATCCCTTCATCCGTGGGGTCGAGGATCGCGCCCGCGAGGCCGGCCTCAATCAGCATCGAGAGGAACACGCGATTGAGGAGGCGCCGATTCGGCAAGCCGAACGACACGTTGCTGACCGCCACGAGGGGCTTGATCGACAGCTCCTCCACCACGCGGCGGATCGACGCGAGCACCTCTTGTCCCTGCTCCGGGGAGCTGGCGACCGACATGCAGATCAGGTCGACGTACAGCCGCTCTCTCTCGATCCCCGCCGTCTCGCACTTCTCGACCAGGGCCGCGGTCTCCCGAACCCGGTCGTCGGTCGACTTCGGCATCCCGGCCTCGCCCATCGCGAGTCCGATCACGTCGCAGCCGCACTCGGCGGCGATCGCAATCAGCGGCCGCTTGGACGCCTCGTTGCTGACCGAGTTCATCAGCGGAAGGCCTGAGCACTTCGCGATCGCAGCGCCCATCACATCGGGATCCGACGTGTCGATCCCCAAGCGGACGTCCGCACCGAGTTCGTCTTCGACGACCTCGATGAGCCAGAGGAGATCCTCGAGCTCACGGTCCATCGACTGCCCTGCGTTGAGGTCGATCACGTCCGCGTCGGCCTCGTGTTGTCGCCGGGCGAGACGGCGCACGTGGACCTCGTCACGATCGGCAATGGCCTGTCCGACCCGCTTCCGGGTCGAGTTGATCAACTCCCCTACGACGAGAAACATGTGTCTCCTCCCCTGAAGTGGCTTCGCCCATCGTAGTATCAGGTCTGCGACAGAGCAAGGGATTCCCGCCACAGCCGGGGCTTCTGCACCGGTTCGGGCGACGCGTGCGCCCCTCCGTTGGATCCGGCTCCACGAATCCTGGATTCTATCTCTCCGCGTCGGTAGGACTCACTAGCCCCAAGGGAGGAGGAGACGTGGCGGAGTACGAGGATACCCTCGTAGACCCTTTCGAGCTGGACGGCACGGACGTCGACCTCGGGCTGCAGACCGTCTGGACCCAACTCGTACGCGGCGGCTTTCGGCGATCGCCCCGACTCGAGGGACGAGTCCGGGACGCCATCCCCCTCGGCCGATCCCTGATCGAGCCGCGGGGGATCGGGCATTTGGTGTCAGCGCGATCGCTTCCCGACGCGGAGACCGAGGCGCTGCCGACGCCGATCCGAAACGCCGATGTCTTCTGCTTCGGGCTGTGCACCGTAGGCCGGGCGGTCGACGACTACACGCGAGCGCTGTCGAAGCAGAGCAGACTGATCGACTCGATGATCCTCGATGCCGTCGCGATCACCGCCCTCTCCCAGCTCAGCGATCGACTCGCCCGTGCCGCCTTCCACTGGGCCGAGGAACGCGGCCTCTCCGCGAGTCGTGCATTCTCCCCAGGCGCCGGGTCGAGCGATTGGACGCTGGAGAACCAGCGGTTCGTCTTCGCCCACCTGCCAGGCCGGCCGCTCGGCGTTCGGCTTACACCCCACCTGTTGATGCGACCGTCCAAGAGCGTCTCGTTCGTCATCGGGATTGGGGAGCGCGTCGCGCAAGCGAGCCGCCCGTTCTCCTGCGCCGGCTGCCCGAGATTCGACTGCTCCTACCGCCACGTTCCCGAAGAGACGAGCCCTCCTTGCGAGCCTCGGTGAGTCCGGACGACGAGGCATCCAGCCGCCGGTTCGGGAGGTCGTCTTCGCGTCGACGCTACAACCCCGCGGCCCCCAGCACCTCGGGCACCCGCTTCTCCCAGCCGAGCGGCATGATATGGACGCCCTGGCAGAGCTCCCTGACGTCGCGGGCCAATCGCGCGGCGATCTCGACCGACTTCGCCGGCCGGTCTTCGGCGCCCGCCATCTCGTCGATCAGCGCATCGGGGACGTGGACGCCGGCGACGTTCTTGTTCATGAACCGTGCCATCCCGGGCGACTTGAGGAGGATGATCCCGGCCATCACCGGGACGCCGAGCGGCCTCGCCCGCTCCATGAACCGCCCGAACGACTCGGCGTCGAAGACGGCCTGTGTCTGGAAGAACGTCGCCCCCGCGGCGATCTTCTTCTCCATCTTGATCAGCTGGAGCTCGAGCGGGTCGGCCCCCGGCGTGACGACCGCACCGAGGCAGAAGTCCGGGCGACCGGACAGCTCGCTGTCTCCCATGTCGAAGCCGCCGTTGAGTCGCTTCGCCGAGGCGAGCAACGACACCGAATCGAGGTCGAAGACGGCCTTGGCGTCGGGGAAGTCGCCGAGCGTGACGTGGTCCCCCGTGAGACAGAGGACGTTCTCGATCCCAAGCGCCCACGCCGACAGGAGATCGGACTGCAGGGCGATCCGGTTCCGATCGCGACACGTCATCTGGAAGACCGGCTCGATGCCTCGTGCCTTGAGCATCTGCGATGCGGCGAGCGATCCGAGGCGCATCACCGACGACTGCTGATCGGTCAGGTTGATCGCGTCGACGCAGGGCTTCAGCCGCTCCGCGTTCTCGATCATCTCCCCGACTTCGGTTCCCTTCGGGGGGGCGACCTCCGAGGTGATCACGAACCGGCCGGCACGAAACAGATCGGTCAGTTTCATGAGGTCGCGTCCTCCGTCGTCCTCATGTCGACCGCCCACGTCCGCGTCCCCCGGATCGCGGTCGGCGGCCGCATCCGAGCCTGATCCTTGATCTGCAGCGGGGCGCGGCGGAGAAGATCCAGCCTTCCCTGCCGCTCGAGCCGTTCGTAGATGACCTCCCACGCGCATCGCCGGACCTCAGGCTCGACCTCGCACCGCCCGTCCTTCGCACCGCCGCACGGCCCGTTGACGAGTCCCTTCGCGCAGGCGGTCAGCGGGCAGATTCCCGCAGTGAATTCGAGGAAGCATTGCCCGCACTCGAGGCACCGCTCCTCTCCCTGCCACTCACCGCGCACCCCCCCGAGCGAGATCGTGTTGCACGCCGGATGCACGGGGAGGTCGAGAACCGTGGCGGTCGCTTGGATGCCGATCCCGCACGTCGAAACGACGACGGAATCGGCCCGCTCCAGCGTCTCCCTGTACGGCCGCAGACCGGTCCGGATCAGCGCTTTCTGACAGAGGAAGTCGATGACCTTCCAGTCGACGACCTCGATCCCGCGCGCTTCCAGCTCTTCCTTGAGCTCGCGGATCTCAGGCTCCCCACCCGTGCCGGAGGCGGCCGCACACCCGTCGCAACCGAGCAGGAAGACCGAACGCTCCCCGGCGAGGAACCCCGCGATCTCGTCGATCGGCTTTCGTTCGGTCACGAGCATTTAGGATCTCCTCTCGTTCCACCCAAGTTCCCGCCTGACGATCTCCACGACCCTCGGGATCGACGCCTCGACGATCGGCGACAAGTCGAGTCCCCACTCGATCGCCTCCGGCTCGACGCCGACGAGCACGATCTCCGGAGCTTCGCCGGTCGCGGCGATGTCGCGCAACGTCTGCAAAAAACCCACGTCATGACACGCGCGCCGGCCGTCCTCCGAATCCATCCCATCCTGCGGAGAGAGCCGATAGACCGTCCCCGGCGTCCCCCCGCAGCGCGCTGCGTCGACGACGATGACCCGCTCGACGCCTTCCAGGTCGAACGCGACATCGGGGTCGGTCCCCGCGTCGATGACCACGGCGTCGTCGGGAAGGGGCGCGTTCGCCAACGCCCGGGCGACGTGCACGCCGATCCCGTCGTCCATCATCAGGCTGTTCCCCACCCCGACGATCGCCGTTCTCGCTGCCATCGCTAGCTCACCACGTGACGTCCGAGCGCGTGCCCGCGCGGCGTCAGGACGTGGACCGCGCACGCGAGGCACGGGTCGAACGACCGGACGATGCGGACGATCTCGAACGGATTCTCTTCATCCCGAACCGCCGTCCCGATGATCGCCTGCTCGATCGGGCCGGGATTTCCCCGTTCGTCCTTCGGCGACGCGTTCCACGTCGTCGGGACGACGCACTGATAGTGATCGATCGCCCCGCTCTTCAGGCGGACCCAGTGACCGAGCGCCCCGCGAGGCGCAGCGACCAGCCCCGCCGCCTCGCCCTCCTCCGGAACCTCGTACGGTGCGTACACCGGATCGCCCGGCACCAACTCCATCACCCAATCGGCCATCGCGTCCGCGACGACCTTGCACTCGATCGCGCGCGCGGCGTGCCTTCCCAGGACCGAATTCAGCGCCGGCGGACCGACATCGAGTACGCCGAGCACCCGATCGACGAGGGCGACGATCGGTTCGATCCCGCGTGCGTACCCGAGGAGGACACGCGCCAGCGGACCGCCCTCGTACACGTCGCCCGCGTACCGAGGCGCCTTGATCCACGAGTAGCCGTCCTCCTTGGACGGTTCGGGGACCGTCACCCCCTCCGACGGATGCAGCGGATCCTCCTCGCTCGCGAACCACGCATGCCGGACCGATTCGGTGATCCGCCCCGCGTCGAGATCGATCGGTTCGAGATCGTCGGCGATCGTCCCCGCCTCGAGGAAGCGACCGGTCGCCTGCGGAAAGCCGCCGAAATCGAGGAACCGGCCCGATCCGGCTCCGATCTCGGCGTAGTCGCCGAACACGGAGGCCACGTCGATCACGTCCGGGAGGTACACATGATCGATGAAATGGCGGATCTCGTTCAGTCGCCAGAGGAACCCAGCGATCGAGTCGACCTCCGGGATCTGGGTCGCCCCGCCGGGGACGATCCCCACGTTGTGCGGCATCTTTCCCCCGAACAGCGCGAGCAGCTCGTGCGCCTTCCGGCGGATGTCGAACGCCTGTACGTAGTGCGCCGCCAGACGTCGAGCCGTCTCCGTCGGAAACCGGTAGTCCCCTTCGTAGCGCGGGACGAACGGGCCGAGCTCCCCCCGAGCGAGGAAGGCCTTCGCCACCAGGAGGCCTGGGTCCGTCCCGTCGTACTCGGCGACCTCGGTGATGTCGACATAGTCGAGCGCAGCCAGGTGGTAGAAGTGCAGCACGTGCGATTGGATGAAGTTGCAGCCGAGCATCAGGTTGCGAAGGACGCGCCCGTTCGGCGGGATCCGTTCCTCAATCCCGAAGGCGCGATCGAGCGCGAACGTCGACGCGGTCGCGTGGGCCGTCGGGCAGACACCGCAGATCCGCTGCGTGATGCGAGGTGCGTCGCGCGGATCGCGCCCCTTCAAGATCAGTTCGAGCCCTCGGAACAACGTCCCAGTGCTCCGAGCCTCCTTCACGACCCCCCCGTCCACCGTCGCTTCGATCTTGAGATGCCCTTCGATTCGGGTGACCGGATCGATGACGATGGTCCGCATGCTCAGGACTCCTTCCTCGGCACGAGAAGCGGGTCTTCCGGCAGGCGCTCGTAGAACGGCGAGATCAGGTCGGGGAACTCCGGTTCGACGCAGCCGTTGCACGGTGCGCCGCTGCCGATCACCCAGTTCGTCCCGTTGTTCCAGCGCCGCAACGGGCAATCGGCGTGGGTGATCGTCCCCTTGCATCCCAGCTCGTACAGGCAGCCCTCGTCGCTCAAGTGGGCCGCGAACTTCCCCTCGTCGAAGTACGCCCTGCGTGGGCAGTTCTCGTGGATCAACCGGCCGAAGAAGCGGACCGGCCTTCGGAGCTCGTCGAGCTTGACCGCACCGACCCCGCTCATCAGGATCGTCGCGACCGTCCCGATGAACCAGTCGGGATGCGGCGGACACCCCGGGACGTTGATCAGCGGCGTTTCGATCCCCCTCTCCTTCAAGAGCGCCCCGACACCGATGCACCCCGCGGGGTTGGGATCGGCCGCGAAGATTCCGCCGAACGAGGCGCAGGTCCCGAGGGCGACGATCGCCGTCGCCTTCTCCGCCAGCGCGACCACGCGATCGACCATCGCCCGCTCCCCGAGCGTCCCGTAGACGCCACCGCTCTTCGTCGGGATGGATCCCTCCACAACCAACACGTACGTCCCCGGGTCGCGCACCGCCGCATCGAGGACCTCGATGGCCGGCTCCCCCGATCCGGCCATGACCGTCGCTTGGAATCGAAGGTTGACGTGACGGCCGGGAATCACCTCGCTGAGGAGAAGGTCCGTGATCCTCGGCGCCGCTGCGTTGAGCACGGACACCGAACAGCCACTGCACGACGCGGCCTGAATCCAGACCACCGGGAGCTCTTCGGTCCGTGGCACGCTTTCGACCTCCTCGAGACGGGACCGACGCACGGTCACCCTATGGGAAATCCTATATACCGTGACTATACGGGACCCGCAGCAGGACATGCAATCGAATGGACCGATCGTCCAGAGAGACTTCCGATGGCGAGCCGTTCTTTGCGTAGCGCCAATCGCCTGCGGGTCCGTGGTGGAGTCCCTGCGAAGACCGCGCCGAAAGGCGAAGCCGAGAGAATGGATGGCTCGGCCGTCCATCCTCTCGGCTGGCTGAAGGTCGCCTACTCTCGTCTTAGAGGGTGATCGGTTCGGTCTGGACGCCCCACTCGAAGCCGCTGTAGGTTGTCCACAGGTAGTACGCGTGGATCTGATCGATCTCGGGCTCGATCGCCTCAGGCTCGAGCGACGTCGTCACGGCGGCGCCCTCGTCCGGAATACAGTCGGTTGGCCCCAGGAAGTCGCCCAGAACCGAACTCAGGTTCGTGATTCCATCGTCGTCGTCGAGATCGGTGAGAGGAATCGTGAGCGTCAGCACGTCCCCCGTGACCTCCGGCTCCGCGCTCCCCACCACCACGAGGGTCGCCGTCGAGACCACATCGTAGTTCCCGGCAGCGTCCCGCTCGAACAGCGAGACGAACAAGTCGGAACCGATGGCGGAGATCGGAGCGCACGGGCAGTACGTCGCGTTCGCTGACGCGAAACCCGTCGTGTCCGATTGATCGATGTCGAAGTCGATGAATCCCGCCAGATCGCCCGGCCCGACCACGTCGCCGGCGGCCGGGAGCACCGGAGGTGTCGACGAATCGAAGGCCACGGTGACAATCAGCGCCGTCGGGGTTCTCTCCGTAACGATGCCGGCGACATCGAACGTCGCGGGACCGAACATATCCCCGACCGCATCGACGATCCCCGCCGTGACAGGCGGAACGAGGGTCACGACCGCCGTGCCGGTACATGTCGCAACATCCGTATACGCGGCCGTGATGGTCGCAGTCGTGACGGCCGTCACGGTGGCGGGGGCCGTGTACACCCCGGCCGTCGAAATCGTCCCGGGCCCCGTATCGACGGTCCAGCTGACGGGAATGGGATTGCCAAGCTGATCCGTCGCCGCGAAGGCCACGGTCCCGCCTGCTTCCACGATCGCCGAGAGGGGAACAACCGTCAGTGTCTGAACGCGCATGCAGCCAGCCAGCAGAACCAGGGCCAGGACCAGAACCGGCCCCACAAGATGCGCTCGTTTCATTGCACTCTCCTCCGATTCCTCTCATCCAACAACCCGAAGAACAGACCGAGAGTAGCCGCCCCGTGCACCGGCCTGGAGGATAGCTGGCTATCCAGCAACGGAAATACGTTCCCTCCGAACATCACCGGAAAACCGGGCCGGTGTTCCACCCCGGCGTGCGAGGCGCGACGGCGCGCATGTCCTCTGCGCCCGCGTCCAGCGTCCTCCGCGGGACCGCTCGTCCAAGCTAGGCTGGTGGATCGCGAGCAACCGAGTCCTGCCAGGGCGCTGCCATTCCGGCTCGTTCGACCTCCGTCGCGGCGCCCCCGCCTTCGTGTTGTGATGCGACCGAACGATGTGTCCCGGGCGCAACCGTGGATCGCGGCGATTTGCGATCCTCACGGGACAGGCGCCCCCGGGTCCCACGCGCGCGACGGCCCTTGAAGAGAACTCGTGACGCGGACCCGACGTACGCTCGTACGCTCAAAGGAAAGGCCGTCTCGGGAGCCCTCCGGCCCGAGACGGCCGACGCGCATCCAGCGGACGCGGTGTCCTACGTGTTGCGGTCGAGAGCTACCGCATCGATGACCAGATCCATGTCGTAGTCGTCGATCGTCAGGACGATCCGCCGCTGGGTGACGCGATACAGAGCGAACGCGTACTCGACGACATACCGGACATCGTCCTCGTGGCCGTCGTTGTCGTAATCGCCGACCCGCACGTCGCGCGGCTGCACGATCTGGACGCGGATGTCGACGAGGATGTTGCTGTCGATGTCGATCACCACGGAGTTGGCGATCCCGCAGCACATCGTCGGCTCGAGCCACAGTCGATCGTCGAAGCAGTCGTCGAGGTCGAGGTTCATTCCGACGTACGGAATCGGGTGATCCTCCGGATCGTTCGGATGGGTCCCGGCGAGCAGCTCGTCGTCATCGGAGAACCCGTCGCCGTCGGTGTCGATCGGCTCGCCCTGGACCGGCCCGAGCAGCGGAATCAGCTCCGAGTTGCACGGGTCATCGTCGAGCCCGTCGATGAACCCGTCCGAGTCGGAATCCCGATTCGTCGGATCGAGCATCGGCACGAACCGGATCCAGTAGTCCTGCGGATCCTCATCGATCAGGCCGTCCCCATCGTTGTCCACCCCGTCGATCGGATCCTCGTCGGTCAGACCGTCCGTGTCGTTGTCGAGGCTGAAGTATGCGAGCTCGACGCACTCGTACTTCACCTCGTATCCGTCGGTGAGCCAGTCGTTGTCGGTGTCATGGTCGAGCGGATTCGTTGGATTGAACGGCGGTTCGACCGGATCCTCATCGACGAGACCATCACCATCGTTGTCTATTCCGTCGACTGGATCCTCGTTGTACAGGCCGTCGCCGTCGTTGTCCCAGTTGGCGTAGAACTCGAACGTCTGCGCCTGGTACCGCTCCTCGTAGTCGGTGAGATCGTCGTGATCCGTGTCCGGGTCGCACGGGTTCGTCTCCTCGGGGTCCGGCTGCGGCGCGCCGACGAGTCGACCTTCATAGTCGAAGTCGAAGTCGCTCGGGTTGAAGTCGAAGTTCCCGTCGTGGTTGAGGTCCTCGACCCCGTCGCTGAGCCCGTCCCCATCGGTATCGGCAATCAGTGGTTCCAGACAACCCACTGGAGACGGACAACGCGCACACGGATACACCACTGTGATGGGCCGGCCGAACAGGTCGTGGGTCGGGATCATGTGCTGGCGCGAGGTGGAGAACCCGAGCACCTCGATCCCGTCCCCCTCCGCGTCCCCATCGGTGTCGTACTGATTCGGGTCTGTCTCTGGTGAGCCCGGCTCGCCGTCGTTCCAGAGATCACCGATCGCTCCATCCCATGTCCCGTCGCCGTCCTTGTCTTCTCCGTAGCCACACGGATTCGGGTGATCGCCGATTCCATCTGCACTCCCCGTACGAACGCTGCCTGCGCCGCAGTCCCCCAGGCCGGGGGTGCTGCATGACTTGCAGATCGGGTTGACGATCACGCGGGTATCGCCGCTTGTCATCCACGGCGTTCCGGCACCGCCGTCGCACAGTCCGTCGCCGTCGGTGTCTGCGTTGACCGGGTTAGTCGGGTTGTCGCCGAAGACCTCCACCGAGTCGGTGAGCCCATCGTCATCCGTGTCCGGATCGAACGGATCCGTCGCAATGGGCCCTCCTCCTGTATGCTCGTGCCAGTCGCTGCGGCCGTCGTCGTCGGTGTCCCAGTCGTCGGGATTCGTGCCGATCGAGACCTCCTCGCCGTCGAGCAGGCCGTCTCCGTCGGAATCCGAGTCGCAGACGTTGCAGATGAGGTCGTCATACTGCTCGCCATCCGTGGGTGGAGTCACAGTGACCTTCGGGTAGCCGGGCGAGTTCACGCCAAGGGGACCCAAGTAGGGCGCCACGTCCCTGAACGCTTCGAAGTGGGTGTACGAGTAGTCGTAGAGGATGCTCGTCTGCGGGTTCACATAGATGACCAGGCCGTCCTGGAGCCCGTCATTGTCGGAGTCCGCGTTGTTCACGTACGGGCACTCCGTGTCCCGCGTGCCGCCGGTCTTGCCCTCGAGCGCACTCAACCCCGTGCCGAGGTAGATCGGGTTGCCGCACGTCCCTTCAACCGGATCGAACAGATAGTCATCATCGGTATTAATGTCCAGCGGGTCCGAATTCTGGTCGAACGTCCGCCGCGGACCGATGCCGTTCGCGGGATTGTATTCGAGACCGCCTGTGGCGATCAGTTCGTCGGCGTCCATGATCGTGTCGTCATCGGAGTCGGCGTCGAGCGGGTCGGTTCCCGTGATGTTGACCTCTTCGTAGTCGGAGAGGCCGTCGTTGTCCGAGTCGATATCCAGCGCGGGAATCGTTGCGGAAATATCCGGGCCGGGCGCGGGGGCAAAGGTGTAGAGCGGAGGCTCTGTCGGCCCGCCGGTGTAGTCCGGCCCGGTCGGGTAGACCTCCGAGCGTCCCTCCGGGATGACCTCCACAAAGCCCGGCGTGGCGCGCAGGTACGGTCGGCTGGGCGCAGTCGGCGCGCCGCCGATCAGGGCGACCTCTTCGCCGTCGAGGAGGCCGTCGCCGTCGGTATCGCAGTTGCAGAGATCCGTCTCGTAGTATCCGTCGCTGTTAGGGGTCGCCTGGGTGTTGAAGGAACCCGGATCGGCGTGAACGTCCTCAACCCCCCACGTGCCGTCGTGATTGGCGTCCTCTGTTCCGTCCTGCAGCCCGTCGTTATCGGAGTCGTCGTCGTTGACGTAGGGACACGTCATGTCGGGGTGCCCCCCCGTGCTTCGGGTGATGCCAAGGCCCGTCCCCTCATAGAGATCCTCCCCGGAGGCGTTGTCTTTCTTGTACTCGATGTCGTCGGTGAGTTCGTCGTCGTCGGTGTCGGGATCGAGCGGGTTGCTCACCTGATAGAACGTCCTTACGTAGAACCCGGCACCCGCTGCCGCTGGGCCAGAAGGAACGACCGGCCATGTACCTTGACTTTCCGCGATCAGCTCATTGGCGTCGCTGATCTTGTCGTCATCGGAGTCGGCATCGGCTGGATAGGTGTTGGTGACGTTCACCTCCTCGTAGTCCGAGAGGCCGTCGTTGTCGATGTCGTCGTCCAGTGCGGCGATCGTCTGTTGGGTCGTTGTTCCGGGGTCTCCCACGATCGTTGAGACTTCCTGGAACGTGATGGTCGTGCCGAACTGGCCTTCCTCCTCACCGTCAAGCAGGCCGTCGTGATCCGTGTCGCAGTCGCACGGGTTCGTCTCCGAAGCCGTGTCGCTGTACGTCAACGGGGCGCTGCTGTCGGAATGTCCGAGCTGGCTGTAGTCGAAATCCCAGACGCCGTCGCGGTTTCGATCCTCCCAGCCGTCCTGCAGCCCGTCGTCATCCGAATCCGCGTCGTTGACGAAGGGGCAGCCGGGCGTGAACTCCAGGTTGTCATTGAGCCCATCACCGTCGGTGTCGACTTGCAGGGGATCCGATTCGTCTCGTTTCTCCCCGACGAATATCCCTTGCGTGCTCCAGCTGAGCGCCTCCTCGCAGTCGGAAAGCGCCGCAATGGGCAATGTCCCCGTGTATCCGCCCAGCACAGGCGCCAGGTTCGGGTCGCGCGCGTCGATATTGCCATCCGCCAGGTCGTCGTCGGTATCCGAGTCGTTGGGGTCGGTGAAGTACGTCTGCAGCTCCTCCGAGTCGCTCAACCCGTCGTCGTCGGAGTCCCAGTCGAGCGGGTCGGTCCCGGTGTGGATCTCCTCCCCGTCGGAGAGGCCGTCACCATCGGAATCCGGGTCACAGAGCGAGCAGACCGGGTCGTCGTACAGCTCACCGTCATTACCGAGCGTCGGCGTAACACCAGCTTCTCCCACGTCGCTCGCGCCGAATCTTTCGTACTCCGCGCCGTCCTGTAGACCATCGTTGTCGGAATCGTCGTCGTTGACGTAGCCGTCGCGGCCGGATTCCACGCCGACGCCGCTGCAGTTGCAGCCCGGTTTGAACTCAATCTCATCTCCAAGCCCGTCGCCGTCGGTGTCCTTGCTCAGCGGATCGGACTGATCCCCGAGATCATCGAACGGGAAGACCCCCTCGCGGCTGACCGCCTCGATCCCATCCGATCCGAGTCTTACTCCATCCGTTCCGGGCGGCAGTCCGCCGTAGTAGGTGACCGATTGCGTATCATCCGTGTACGTGGGGGTGTTGCCGTCGAGCGTGTAGCGCTGGATCGTGATATCGACGCTGTTCGTTGTCCCAGCGTAGCCGGCGAGCGGGACCGACGTAGGGCGGTTGGTCAATGTGCACGCGACGCCGTAGACAAGGACCGCGCCATCCCCGTCGGTGTCCGGATTGTTCGGATCAGTGAAGTAGATCTGCAGCTCCTCGCGGTCGCTCAGACCGTCGTTGTCCGAATCCCAGTTCAGCGGAAGCGTGCCAATGTGGATTTCTTCTCCGTCACTGAGGCCGTCGCCGTCGGAATCGGGGTCACACAGACAACAGTCATCGTCGTCGTTCAGCTCCCCGTTTTGCACAACGTTGCCATTGCCAGTCGACGGAAGGAGATCCGCTCCAGCATCGAACAGCTCGTACTCCTTACCGTCTTGCAGACCGTCATCGTCCGAGTCGTCGTCGTTGACGTATCCGTCCGTGCCGGCCCCGTCGCCCCCACTGCAGTTGCAGCCGTACGCGAGCTCGTAGTTGTCGGTCAGCCCGTCCCCGTCGGTATCGGCCATACGCGGGTTCGCCTGGTTCTTGGCATCGTCGTCGGCGCCGCCGATGAGTCGGCTGAAGTACGTGGACAACGGAGGGGACAGGGAGGCTGCATCCAGGCGGGTGTAGATCTCGCTGTACCACGTGGCGACCTCGATGCTGTCCGCGACGCCATCGTCGTCCGTGTCCCAGTTCAACGGATCGGTGTTGTAGACGTTGATCTCCTCGTAGTCGGTCAGGTAGTCGTTGTCCATGTCCGAATCGAGCGCCGGGACGGTCGTCACGCTCCCCGAGGGTGTGATCGCCGTGATCGCTCCCGCGCCGAACAACCCCTCCTCCTCGCCGTCGAGGAGCCCGTCGCCGTCCGTGTCGGGATTGCACAGATCGGTCTCCCAGTCGAGCGACGCACAGGCGCCTGTCCGAGTTGCCTGGGTCGTGCTGTCTCCGACAGTGAAGCAGTTCACACAGGTCCACGGGAGTGTGTCGCCGGTGTGGGTGCCCCAGCAGCCATCCCGGTTCTTGTCCTCGATTCCATCGAGGATCCCGTCGCCATCGGAGTCCGGTTCGTTCGGATACGGGCAGGAGCCGCTCATGTAGTACTCGACGTCATCGCGGATGCCATCGCCGTCCGTGTCCTGAACCCAAGGGTCGCAGTGCATCCGAACATCCGTATACGGAGCCGTCGGGAGGGTCGCGCTCTCGTATCCGGTCCCCTCGAACGCCGCCCAGGTCCCCACCTCGATCCCGTCGATGAGCCCGTCGTCGTCCGAGTCTCCGTCACAACAGTTGCTGAGGAACGTGTAGTACTCGTCCCCGTCGGAGATCCCGTCGCGGTCGCTGTCGGGATGGGTCGGATTCGGCCTGGACCAGGAGAAGGCGGTATCCAGAGTGTTCGGGTAGAACACCCCTCCCGCGAGGGCGATCTCATCCTTGTCCCAGATTCCATCATCGTCCGAATCGGGATCGTAGGGGCTCAGCCCGGCCCAT
>Ga0180433_10003838_pt1 | contig 21691 bp, 17 predicted proteins | sample SS_ome_8_FD_132980 | JGI IMG/M metagenome (GOLD analysis project Ga0180433, IMG submission 132980) | Hypersaline lake sediment archaeal communities from the Salton Sea, California, USA - SS_1_D_1 metaG | ecosystem: Environmental > Aquatic > Non-marine Saline and Alkaline > Hypersaline >... | reverse complement strand
GAGATCAGGCAAACAAGTTGAGCAGTGGAGAAGAAAGCTCTGAGGCAGCCAGCAATGGTGAAACCATAGGCGGTGGCAGCGATGGTGACATAATCACTCGCGACGACAGCAGCAATGGTGATGATGGAACCACGGTCAATAGCGACAACATCGATGATGGCACAGATGACAGCACCAGCTCTACAGACAGCTCCGCAACTGAGGCCGATGACACAATAGAAACAGATGATACCGAGATAGGTAGTGACACTGATGACACTGAAATATAGGGCTTGAATCAAGAAAACAGCTAAAAAAAGCAATCCTAAAAGGAGTACGTAATGAAGAAACTATTAACCATACTGGCACTACTTTCGTTGAGCGTTGGCAGCTACGCCGTATCCGAATCGGAAACAGCGCTACGTGAACAACTGGAAGCACTCGATGCCAAAGCAGAGGCTCACTTGCAGGCAGATGCGGACAACGCCGCACTGCTCAGTGAAGACATGGACGAGTACACCAACATCGTGCAAAGCGCACCACGCAACTCCGATATACGCAAAGATGCGCACAAAAGTCGCCGAGAGTTCGACTGCGGCGTTGAAAGGGCTGAAGACCAACGTGATGAAATTGAAGACAGGGTGCACAGCGCCTGCTGGTGCAACGGCTGCAAATAGCAGCCCTACTAAGGACATACCAATGACTAGTGTCGAAGGGGCTTAACGTCTCCCTCCACACTAGAAAGAGAGGCAACATGAAGAAAATTAGTATCGCTCTTGGATTGCTCATGCTGATAATGAGTGTCCATATACGCCCTGAAGCAGATGCCACAATGCCAACAGAGACCGAAGCAAAGAAAGAACTTGCGTTGACCGACGCGGAAAAGGCATCCCTTGCACCAGCAAAAGAAGTAACCGTGTCCGAACAGGACGTGATTACCCTTGTCTCATCACAAGATGATAGCGACAAGGACGACAACGAAGACGACGATAAGGACGATGATAGAGACGACGATGATGACAACGATGATGACGACGATGAAGCAGAAGAGAAACAGGCTAAATCTTCAGATAAGGACGATCAGGCTCCAGTAGCCGCCACACCAGTAGAAAGACCCAAGAAGGCCATTGAAACAAACGTAAAACCCGAAAGCAAGTTTGATCTTAGTCCAAAAATCGAAGCTCACCTCAAAGAGGCTCACGACGCTATCGCCACACTCAAGACCGACGTAGAAGGCCTCAGAGCAAAATACTATGACGCACCACGCAATAGTGATGAGCGACGCACCCTACGTAAACACCTAGATAAACTCGACAAGCGCATCAAGAAACTCGAAAAACATGCCGATAAAATTGACCGCGTCTGGGATCAATGCGCTTTGTGCCGCAGCTAACACACACTCCACAAAATTTGAAGTTCTACGGGGGCACCGTCTGGTGTCCCCATATTTTTATCCATACGTCCAGTGAGCCGTCGAAGAAAAGGCATGCACACTAGGGATGTTGAAGCGAACGGGAAAAACTGACTGTTTGAAGGCGGTTGGCATTGGTGGAAATGAGGTACCCGCATCCTTAAACAGCGCCTGAACAAACTGATCCACTTCAAATACACCCGATGGCTGCACAAGCTGAAACATACCCAGCGTCCCATCACGATTAACCACCACCGCCACACTGATCTCTCGCTGATGATCAACCCGTGGTGCGCGATAACGATTGCGATGATATGACTCGATTACACATTGCAGAATTTTTTGTGCATATCGCCCGCGACGCAATTGATCTTCACTCGGATGACCTGTCGCCGCACCCTCCATGTTCATCTCACCTTCCTGGGCATCTTTCAGATGCTGCACAAAACCTTGGGCTAGCTGTGCAAGCGTTACGCTTGACTGCTGTGGTTGGCTCATCACACTTGTTTGTGGCTCATGCTTCTTGGGTTGCTCGTTTTTAACCACCTTTTTGGGTTGCTCTTGCTTCGGCTTTTCGATCGCCGGCTTGAAAGTATCCTGCGCCAGCGCAGTCGCTACCGGCTTGGCTTCTTTGGCAGGCAGTATCTCAACAACTTTCGGCGGCTTAAGGACATCTTCTTCAACCTGATCATGTTCTGCTGGCTCTGGCTGCGCTTGCGCCATCTCAGCTTCTTTATGTTCTGTTACGGCAAGCGGCGCTTGCTGTTCCTGCATCTGCTCAGGCTGTTCTTGCGGCGACTGAAACAAAATCGGCGCGCCGCCACCCGGCACACGTGTGGCTACCCACTGTTCACGCTCCTCCTCCTTCATACGGCGAAGCGTTTCTTCGTCAAGCACGAGATGCCAGATCGTATCAACCGGATCATGTTTCAGGGACAGAAGAATCAGAAGCAATGGAACATGAAACAATAACGCTGCAAATAACGCTATTGATCTGTTTCGACGCTCGGCAGGCGCGTTCATTGGCACTCCCACGCTTCATCAAACGGACTACACGCCCTTCAGGGTAGCCCATTGTGGGGCAAAGAGAAAACTGTTCTGTGAATTATGAAGCAGAGTCAACTACCCTGCCACGCACGATACGCGCATGCCCCGCCTTCTTGGTAACAGCCCATTCGTCATGCAGACGATGAACTCCCCCGCGCGGCGAAGAAAGAAAGCGCAGCAACTCATCAAAAAAAGCTTGCCCCGGTTTGAATGGAACCTGCTCACGACAAAGCCACTCAAGCAACAACCGATACTGCATTGCCTGCGGCTGCGCACACAAACCTTTCGCACAAATCATAATCCCGCCCTCCTGCCTCGCAGCCAACTGTGCAAACTTCTCCTGTACCAGCTGCGCCAAGAGCTGCTCAACATCCTGCAAGCGAGCAAGCGTAGCTGCAAAGTTTTGGTCAAAACGCTTGTCACATGAACGCAACGCCGGTACTGCAGTTTGGCGAACACGATTACGGAGAAATTCATCAGAATCATTGCTCGGATCCTGCAAGTAGGCAATCTGACGCTCATTCAGATACGCGTAGATCTCTGCCTTGCGCAAACGGAGCATCGGCCGAATGTAAATACCATCTCGAGGCTTCATGCAGGTCAGTCCACCCAAACTCGCACCACGCATCAGGCGAATAAAAAAGGTCTCCTGCTGATCGTCAGCATGATGTGCCAACGCAATACGACTGGCCCCGACATCCCGCGCAACCTCCTGAAAAAACTGTCGCCGCACCCGCCGCGCCAGCTCCTCGATAGAACCGTTAAATTTCAAGCCAGCCGCAAATTCATCCATATGACCGCCCACAAACTGCACGCCAAGCCCTTCTGCCCGCTGGCGGCAGCATTGAGCCTCCTGAGCCGACTCTAACCGCCAACCATGATCGAGGTGAGCAGCAACAAGCGAAAATCCCATTTTTTTTCGCAATGCCACCAACGCATGCAAGAGAAACATTGAATCAGGGCCACCCGAAAAACCAACCACGACAGTCGAACTATCCGACATCAAATGCCCTTCTGCAACGGCAGCTTCAACATGTTCGACCAGGCATTTTGTTTTCGTCGCTTTTTGCATACACCAGCCCCCAAAGCTATTACGTCATTCTCTGAGTGTACCCAGAGGCCAAAAATAGCGCAAAAACCGGAATTATAAGCTCAACGCCAAGCTAACCGAGATAGACAAATAGAACTGTCCGTGCTACCCTGAGGGCAGTAAAAACTGCTTTAATATGGAGGTTTCTTATGAAGCAGCTCTCTGCGAGCACGCTAATGCGTTTCCGTCACCTTGTACTTTTGAGTACCGGTCTGGTTGGTGTTTACTCGCCTGCCACCCGTACAAATGAAGGAGCCATAGTAAAAATAAGTCACATACAACTCTGCACACCACAACCCTGCAACATCCTGCTCTTTCATCTCATGCACTATGGCACAGACATTACCCTTTCTTCAGGCAAGAAATGCGACATACCAACGCTAACACGCACCCAGTTCAATGCAACTCGCACCTTCTTTGCAGAACGAGGAATCGACCCGTTTGCAAAACCTACCCGACAAATCACTACACCACAGACAGTCATCCTGCTTGAAGTAGACCCAAGACAACAAGCAACGGCCACGGCAACTCGTTCCGTTAATCGGAAGTCAGGCTACGAAAACGCTCAAGGACTTCGTCAATACCAAAACTTTTTCCTCGGCTATTTTGCCCATGCCGGATGCCCACGCGTGGGAAATGCTGTTCTCGATTGCTTCGATAACCGCGAGTCAGTGGAAAATTACCTCACCTTCTCAACCAACGTCCTAAAAGCCGCTGCAGCCATGAAAGAACATTTGATGCTAGGCGTACAAAGAGTCTTCACCGTTCAAACAAACGCAGCTATGTTCGGCTCACGCGAATGCAAACTCGACGCAAAAGGCTTGCTTGAACAAGACTATCACGTAGCAACCGAACAACAGTTACCCAACAATGTTTTATTTGGCCAGTGGTTTGATCGCATTCAAAAAAATATCGATCGCATGATGGGCGAGCTGGCACATCTATGCAAAAACCCGTCACTCATCGAACAGGTTCAGGCCGAGATAACGACGCAGGCAGAGGCCCTCAAAAACATTTATGCCTCATGGGCACAGATCTGCAGAATTTCCCTCAATCAATTCCCCATCCAGTATGGGCCAATGGTATTTCAACACCTTGATCAATTGAGCGCATCTGAATTAAAACAGGCCAGCGATGCGGTATACCAATTTCCACGCGCCTACACCGATCTGAACCTCTTGGTAACTACGCTGCGACACGCACGCAGTGGCTGCTCTACAATCATCATCCCTGCCGGCAGACACCACACTCAGCGAGCCGTTGAATGGCTCTCATTATTGCCAAGCACCTACATCAAGGAAGAAAGTCAGGAACTTTTTGTTTCAACCGGTGATAATCCTAATTCAAACAACCTCACACGCGTACTCAAAAGGCTCTTTAGCCCGCTTGCACTAGCACGCCTTTCATACGAGCGCCTGCCAGAACACCTGTTTTCTACAGGACGGCCTCTGGAAATCTATGCCCCTACCGCCGACAACCAAACACGCGTATGGCAACCAGTCAGCCAGTGGGCAACGCAGATATGTAGCGATGCCGCACCAGCTCAGCTGCATACCACACACCCAGCAGATGGGGCTGAGCCGCGGTAACATATGTTTTACAACCTCAACCTACAAGGCAAGCTTGGTGCTGCATTAACTGACAGCAGACATTGACTCTCAGCATAATGCAGATCACGACCGCATGACACGCACAGCAGCCTTCGTGGCCATCAAACAACCACACCGCGCAAATCAGTCCTTTCCTTCGCTCTTCAGGACAAAATGGCACTATGCCCGCACAGCCGCAAATTTCCATGAAGAAATTTTAAACCCTTCACTTTCTCACCAGTGGATTGATAGAGTTTTATCGACAAGAAAATGATCGCTAAAATTCTAGGGGGAGGGATGAAGAAACTTATAAGCTGCTCACTCGTGCTAACAAGCCTGATGTACACAACCATCGGCAGGGCAGTAAATCCAGAAAAGCCATGTGGCTCCGAAGCAGGCTTCACGGGACGCAATGCATTGATCATAACAACACGCACCCTCGCTAGCATCATCGACGATCTGTATACCGCAATGAACGACGCGGTAGAACTCCAAGAGGATACCACTCAGATAGAAGAGCATACGAAAAAATATAATGATGCGGTAAAATTTTTCCGCGTAAAGATAAATAGCTCTCTGAAGCTAACCGGCGGCGCAGAAGCAACTCCGGAGCAGAAAAGTCTCGTACTCGGTCTATGCGGCATCAGCAAAGATGAAACAACAAACACATACGACTGGTCTCGGCGCACGGGAGGGATGGATACCTTGACCGCAAAAGAAAGTGAGGCTTGCGCACTTGCAAGTGACGACAATGCAAGCAAACTATCCTTTGGCATACTCAAGCTATACAACGACGTATTAAAGCCTAAGGGCTACACAAGCGCAGAGCTCAATATGGCCTACGGAGCGCTGTCCTCAACTTCGTAAGCCCGCAAAGAACAAACTGGCCATAAATAAGGCTGTCTAATGCCAATTTATCACTCTAAGTCCCCCGTCTAGCGGGGGACTTCATTTTCTGGTAGTATAAAAATAGTGATGAATAGCGTCGATCCAGACACAGGATGGAGGGTCTGGCATGTCTCGTAAAATCGTTGTTCTGATGCGGGCAATTGGGCTCGCGGTACTATTTTTGGCCGAATTGCCGGTCACCAATATTGCTACTCAGCCAATTGATCATACAGATGCTCCCTTGACAGTCGTTTTCGACCTGGGCGGCGTCCTAATCGATACTGATGCACGAGCATGCACACGGGAACTAGGCATAGCCAATCTCATCCGCTATAAGCTATTTTCCGGTAAGCCAGAAAAAATAAAAGATGTCCTGTATACCGTGCTTAACGAATGTGAATCAGGCTGCACACCAACCTCACAGGCATGCGACCCAAACGGCAGCCCAATCCCCGGGCTCATGTGCTCATGGATGACGGGACAGCGCTGCTGCAAAGAACTCAAAAAACAGGTATGTGGCCAAATTGCCCAACATAGCGAGTGGTTTGCCGGTGGGCTTGAACAGAAATTGGTTCGTCGCACCGCACGCCTTATGTTCGACCCAATCCGCTTTGCCCATGCACAAAAAGTTGTTACCGATGCCTTGCCCCTGATACAACGCTGCAAACAGCGAGGGCATCGCCTGGTAGTGCTTTCGAATTGGGATAAAGAGTCGTTTGCCATTCTGCGTAAGCGCTTCAGCAACCTGTTCGAGTTGTTTGATGAAATCATCATTTCTGGAGAAATCGGTTCGATGAAACCGGAACCGGAAATTTTCAGCCACGTAACCTGCAAAACACCTGCATCAACCTGTGTCTTTATCGACAATCAACAAGAAAATCTCGACACAGCAGCCACGCTTGGCTTTCACACCATCCTGTGCCGCCCAACTAAGACTCGTCTGCTTGGATCACGTCCAAACCTCGCCGCGGTAGAAAGGAAACTCGTTCGACTAGAGAAAGAGCTGGTCAGCGCTCAAAAAGCAGCATTGACAGAAACAACAATCAGCTAAAATACAGCTCTACACAATGCTTTTCTCTTTACCGCTACTCTTCTTTTTTGGTAACATGAAGCCACCCGGAAAGCATTTCTTTTTTATCACGTTCAAGGAAGTTTTAACATGCAAAAGATCTGCAAGCATGCACTCTTTGCCTTCTGTTTTTCGCTGATATCCGTAGACAGCACACCAGCATCGGCTACAAATCAACCGCTAACCTTTGCGTTTGATCTAGGAGGCGTTCTCCTGGAAACAAATGAGCAAACCTTTGCACAAGAACTCGGCGAAGCTGACCTAGCAACATACCATCAGCTCACCGGCAAAGGACGCACACACCTTTGGTACCTGCTTTACCAAGTTCTCAAACGCATGGGCTATGAGAATGAAACAACAAGCGGCGCGAGCGATCCAAGCGGTAATCGTACGCCTGGCTTGGCATGCGCCTGGATGTGCGGCACACGCAGCTGTCGAGAGCTCAGACACCTCATCTGCCCGGAGATTGAACAACATCCTGAATGGTTTTCGTCAGATCTAGAACAAACACTGCTGCATCGATTCGTTAACTTAATTTTTAACCCCAAACGATTTGCTAGAATCCAACAGCTACAACCTGGCGCACGCAGCATTATACGATGGTGCAAGAAACGTGGCCATCGTGTTGTGGTGTTATCTAATTGGTGCCGCGCATCGTTCGACTACATGCTCCAACAACACCGAAACTTCTTCGATCTGTTTGATGAAATTATCATTTCAGGGCGCATCAGAATGATGAAACCAGACCCAAGAATATTCCACCATCTAACTCGATACGTTCCGGTAACATCCTGCATTTTCATCGACAATCAGCGAGAAAACATCGACGCCGCACAGAAGCTCGGCATTCACACAATTTTTTGTCCCACCTACAATGAGCTACCTGATCTGGCTACTGTCGAAAACGAGCTAAAGAAACTCGAAGCGTCACTCACACAAAACACTGTTATGAAAACTGCAACAGCCTAGCGCACCCGATACATACATGTAACGTCAGCCCGAAGAATCCTTAGCGTAAACACAGCGCCAAGCAATTGGTGCGAGCAGCAACAACACAAGCAGCAGGAATACTGCAACTAGCGACGGCGAAAAAAGATCGTTCAACGATGTGATGGTGTAAAGCTGTTGACCCGCAAATGCATACACCGCCGCGGAAGGCATTGCACCTACAACCGTCGTCCACATAAAAGTACTCAGTGGTATTTTCGTCAGCCCTGCAAGGATGTTCAGCAGGAAGAATGGAAAAACCAGCGACAGCCGACTAGCCAATAGATAACGAGCACCATCCCGCTCAACAGCATTGTTAAATCGTTGCAGCTGACAGGCATAGCGATGTTGTAACGCTGAACCGAATAAAAAACGAACTAACAAAAAGGCTAGAGCCGAGCCAAACGTTATAGCAGTTGTCGCCAGTACAACTGCCGGCAGCAAACCAAACAAAAACCCTCCCACCACTGAAAACATGGCAGAAACCGGCATGAATGCAGCAATTGCCACGACAAAGAAGAGAAAATAAATCATGGCGGCTAACGCATAGCTCCGATCTACGGCACCCCGCATACCATCTGCACAAGTACGAAGCGTCTGAAAATGGAAACAACCTGCGCGCCAAAGAAGAACAACGCCACTTACCAAAACAAGTGTCAACACCAACACTGCTGCAAATCGCAGATAAGCCGTTTTAGAAATTTTCACGTTTCTCTACCCGCTGTTGGATATGCCGCACAATAGTCGGCAAGAAAGCCAAAATTGCCAGCAAAACCAAAAGCAACACAATGTCGGCAGTAAAAACATCACGCGCCGATGTCAACGCAGAGAGTCGACGACCAGCCAGACTGTATAAAAAGAGAGATGGCACTGCACCAACCGCAGTTGTCCAAGCAACAGCATACAGAGGCACTCCAGCAAGCGCTGCCAGTGAATTAATCAAGAAAAAAGGAGCAACGGTCGAGAGATGCAATGCAACCAGATAGCTGTATCCATAGTGCGCAATTTGTTTATTGAAACGTTCAAGCTGTGCCGTGTATCGCCCTTCCAGAAGATTTGCTAATGCATAACGGGCTAAAATCACAAATAAAACCGAACCGATAGTTGAAGCAACAACGGTATAAAAAAGCCCTTCAAAAATACCAAATAAAAATCCAGCAACCATTGCAAACAAACCAATAATCGGCAATCCTGCCGTCACTGCAGCAATGCAGGAGACAAGATAAACAACAACCGACCACCAGTAGTTACGCGCCACTGCAGCCTCGAAATAGACAGTCCTTTGCTTGATATAGGCAAGCGTAAAGTAGTTGGGTATGCCAAAGCGATTAATAAGAATACCCGCAACCAAAGCTACCGCTGCAACCACGAGCAATCTTTTGTATAACGTCTTCATACATGTCCTGCTTGGTTAATCAGTCAGCTCCCCCTCAACAGCCTCACATAGTATACCGTAACACTCATAAAACAAAGTATACCACTAGAAAACGGCAAAAAATCACGCCGGTGAGCATGGAGTCAGACAGCAAAAAATTATTCAACAGCACGACCGGCGGAGTAGATCCGCCGGTCGCCAACTGTCACGTGCTTACTTTGACATCACTTTTGAACGCACACACTCTCAACTGCTTCGATACATGGACACCGTACCCATATGGTATCACCAGGGATCTTAGGATTCTTGACCTGTTTCCAACAGATGAAGTCGACATTGCACGGAGCAACCTCACATTTATGGGTATCCATTGCTGAACCCTTACGCGTTGGGTCAGGATGGCCAACATGGACTTCCTTTGCACCCTTCTTGGTCAACACCATCCTGGAGAATACACCACAATTCTTCTGAGGGCTTGCCGTGCAGCCAGGGTAATATTCGTGCGAATCAAGACGCTTGTTCTTTTTATCGGTTAGTCGTTCGAGCTTCGTACGCTGCTTGATACCAACAACAAGCTTGTCATTCACCCCAATCTTGCCGGTATACACACGCAGACGACCACCTGGCACAAAGGATGCATCACCTGCATTCTCTGTGCCAACATCAATAAACTCATAAAGTCGCTCATCTGGCTGATCTTGCAGATTCACACATGGTAGATCTACCTCATTGAGACAGATTGCCGAACCTCCACCCTTGCATGTGCTGCCACCCGGCGGACAAATCTTAGTCAGATCACAAAGCGTCTTCACCTGTGTGCAGTCGACATCACCTGGTGGACACGTACACGGTGGCGAATCTACTGTCGGACATGGCGGACACACTGACGCTGGTTGTTTTGGACATTTCGAACAATCAAGATCCGGGCATTCGCACGGCGGACAGACCGGCTTTGGACAAACTGGCTGCGGACAAACTGGCTCAGGGCAATCCGGCATTGGACAGTTCGAACAATCAATCCCAGGACAAGGTGGACACTCTACCCCTGACCCTGTTGCTTCCGGACATACGCACGGTGGACAACTCTTCGTATCAGCACACGCCCACATGTCCACATCAACTGCATCAGTACAATCAATTACCCCCGTTCTGTCATAACATTCGAAGAAGCCACTAAAATCTCCCCGTTCAAGCCCATAATTAGCGCGTGCCCGCGCTATTATATCTTGCAGCTTGGCAGCGGTTAGCAGCTTCTGATCATCCAACGGAAATCCACCAGCTGGATAGTCTGGCTCAAACGAAAAAACCAATCCTCTTGAAACATCTTGCTGCCCAAACGCAAGCGAAATGCCAGGTTTTTTTGCAGTCACTCGTACACACTGCCCATCAGGTATGTTTTTTGGTACAACCCGCAATAAGGTCAGTGGCGAGTGAGGCAACGTGACCGGATAAAACGGAATCTTACTCATATCACGCGGCATCGGACACTCTTCCAGTGGTATTGGCTCTGTCGGCTCCGGCTCTATAGGTGTTGGCATTGGTTCTGGCGTTGGCACCACCGGACCTGGTATAGGCTCCGGCATTACTGGAGTAGGTGTTGGCAGTGGCCCTACTGGCGTTGGCACTATTGGTTCTGGAAGTATCGGTTCTGGCGTTGGCTCCACCGGCCACGGCATTGGCTCCGGTACTACTGGAGTAGGTATTGGCATTGGCTCTGGCGTAGGAACCACTGGTTCCACCGGTCCCGGCCATGGAACTATTGGACTTGGCATTGGACCCGGCTCTATTGGTTCTGGAAGCATCGGTTCTGGCGTAGGCATCACTGGTCCTGGCGTTGGCTCCGGTACTACTGGAGTAGGTGTTGGCCTTGGTTCTGGCGTAGGCACCACTGGACCTGGATACATTGGCTCTGGCATTGGCGTTGGCATTGGACCAACTGGCATTGGTGCCGGCATAGACGGGCACAACGCTTGCAACATGTCAGCCGTCACTGGTGGCGGCGAGCAAAATGGCAACACACGCTGCGAACACATTTCTGTAGTAGCCTTATCTGGGCAGCGAACTCCCGGCGGATCTTGTGTGCAATCAAATACACACTTCGCACATGCCGACTTAACAGAATCATCCGACGCAGTAAACACTCCTACACAATCGTGAAAGTGAGGAAGAATATCTGGCACAAATGATTCGCTCGTAGAAACAGATCCCTTAGAATCAAACGTAAGAATGTTGAGATATTCAACCTCCAGAGGAAGCTGCACTCCATCGGAGCAATTGAATTCAGTCGCTTTCTCAAGACTCATTCCCTTCCTGAAGAAACGACACTGTGCATTACGGGCCTTGACCGTCAGCGCTCCTTGATCATTGACGATGGCAAAATCACCACCTTCATCCCTGAATACAAAGGCCATAGACCACTGAGTGTCACATAAATCAAGAATAGCAACACGAGGCAGTGACACTTTTTTCACAAAAATCACTGCGCCTGGCTTGGTTTGCGATGTTGGAATGTTTTTGCGCCATACAACAAAGGAATCGATACCATCGACAGCCAACGCCTGCTGCACAACGTGATTTACTTTCTGTTCCTCACCTTGCCATGCATAGACCGAAAGCCCCGGCTGATAATCATCACCAATTTTCTTACATATTTTAATGCCAGGTTCTGTTGGCCCTGGAACCACTGGTCCCGGCGTAGGTGTTGGCACTATCGGTCCCGATGCAGGAACTGGTACTGGACAAAGCGCTCTCAATGCATCAAGCGTTAGAGGCGGCGGCGGGCAAAACGGCCGCGCATTTTGATTGCACATAGTCATCAGAGCATTGTCCGAGCAAGAAAAAGTAGCTGGGTCTTGCGTACAGTCGCTACTACAACCACTACAGGCCAACTTGGTCATAGCATCTGGATAGGAAAATGCGCCCACGCAATCGGGAAAGTTTGGAAACAAACCAAGATCAAATGCTTCACTTGTAGACTGTAAGCCACTCGCATCAAGCGTATAGACATGCAGATAATCAGATTTCGATGGAATAACAACTTCCGCATTGCAATCTATGTCTTGCCCCGTACTGGACGGATCTGTCCCGGTCTGAAATTGCTGGCAACGAGAGCCGTTGCGCACCTTGACTTTCAAGGTGCCAGCATCATTGACTATGCTAAATGATTGGCGATTCTCACGGTTGCTTCCAGGAGCCTGCTCGCCAAAGACTATGGCCAGCGACCACGCCATATCGCACGCATCAATTAGAACTACTCGTGGCGTAGCAACTTGTTTTACAAAAATAGCACTTCCTGGAGCACCTGGTGCCGTGGGTATATTTTTGCGCCATACTGCAAAGGAATCTGACCCATCTTCAGCAACAACACGCTGCACAACATGCCGTGGCTCCTGAGTTTCACCCAGACGCCCAGCATACACAGAAAGACCTGGAAACTCGGCACCCCCAAGCTTCTTGCATACCCTGAAAGTTGGCTCTTTTTTGGGTTGCCCCCATGAGCTGCATCCTGCCTCGGGCACAGTAGCCCTTGCCTGAGCAGTCGCACTAACGTTGGTCGCCTGTTCAACATCAACCTGTACGGCACCAAATAGTGGCACCGCAAACATCAATACTGGAGACACAAAAAAAGCAATTCGCCTGCATCCCATGATCTCCCCCCGATCACTCCCCTAAACAACTAATCGCAACCAGTATTTCACACACGGCTCTGCAATAGCAATAGTTTTTACTATGCACGCCTCAAGAGCAACTCACGGGTTGTTTATTGACAACACCCTTTCATCGGTAGAATAAGGTGCCGAGAGTAAAAGATATGAAAAATACCTCAATCCTCAGGCCAGCTTTCCTCGCCGAGCCTTGCTGCGCGCACGACGATCACGTCTTTTTTTATGCTTACGTGCAGCTGTGCGATAACCAGCCGCAGTCTTGGGTAAAGGCGAATTAAAGTTTTGAAACGCTATGCCGTGCAAGGGAAACGGCACATCTGAATCTCGCTGCAATATCTCACGAGGGGCCCGCTCACTCAGCCGCGTTTTGCAGCTTGAAGCATCTTTGGTGGGAACAACTTGAGGCGCTATATTATGCATCGTATCACCCTCCAGCGCTACGTTGTCACTCGCCTTCAACACGATAGCCGACTCCACATCAGCCTGCGCAACCATAAGCGGCTCCTGCTCGGGCACCGACATGCGATGCTCCGCCACATGCGCAATTGGTAATTCCTCCGACAAACCTGGCTTAAGATCATTAGAGTTCAGTTGAACAGCAACTTCAGACCTTCTATCAGACAACGCAACAAGCTGCAGCTCTTCAGGCTTATCTGCACCGTCAATCGACACGCTAGGCAATGGCTCGTCTTGCTTGGTAACCTCAGCAGCAGATGCTGCTTCTGCATCTGCTACTGGCAACGCTACGGCAAGCCTCAGTCCATCACCGGCAGGCTCAACAGCAACCCGTTCAGGCGTTATTGCAACCGGCAATGCCTGCTGGTTATCAACAGCAGTTGCTACCGTTGCTGCTATGTGTGTTGCAACGCCAGCCGGCGGTACCTGTACGAAATCCCGGTCATTTGCATGAGATCTCTCAACTGCTAACTCCTGCACATTACGCACGCAAGGCGCCACCTCGAACTGCGATGATGCAACAACCGTTTTGACAACATCACGCTTTGTATCTACGTAATCATCTGCCTGCGTTTGAGACGAAGGCAAGGAAGCCTTCTTCGCCAATCTATCACTTGCAACTGCTGATGAGGCTGGCGTTTCCACTGTCGACACTAATCCATCACGTACCGAAGCCTTGGGTGGAAGCTTACGCAAAAACACTGACGACTGCTCAACGCCGCGACGTGCGCCAGGTCGACGAGGAACGGGAGCAGGAGGCCTGTCATCAGGCGAATAGGATGAAACACAGAAGATCACACCGTAAGCGACGCCACACAACAATGACAAGAGTATCTTTGCTTTCATCACAACTCCCAGACGAGGCTGACGTTATCGATTGTATCGCCAAACATGCAGATCAGTCTTTCACACGAAGCCGGGAAAATCAACGGCTGCCACGAAAGTCGTGTGGAGTTGGGCAAAAGAAAGCGGGCGGTAGCCAATTACGCCACCGCCCGCTCAATTATCCAAAAAAAGATCAAATCTCTACTGCCCCAGATAGTATGATGCAAAGTCCTCATACAATGGCTGACCAACCACAGGCTTTTTCACTACAGCTTCCGCCACAGGAGCAGAACCAAGAACTATCCATTCACCCGATTCAGGATCACGCACCGCGCCATCTTCTGGATCATACAGCTGATCAAGCTGCGCGTTATACATGAACTCAGTTCCAGATCCATCAGCTTTAAAAACTCGACCACCCGCATCATAACCATACCCAGTCAGCCCATGAATATTAGGTAGTGGCGTCGTAACAACAGGCTTTACTACTACAGCTTCCGCCACAGGAGCTGAACCAGGAACTATCCATTCACCCGATTCAGGATCACGCACCGCGCCATCATTTGGATCATACAGCTGATCAAGGTCAGCATCATACATGAAGCCACTTGCAGCCCCATCAGAATCAAGGACCTGACCACCCGCATCATAACCATACCCGGCCAGCCCATGGATATTAGGTAGTGGCGTTGTACCTGCAGGCACTGGTGCTGTAGCGGCCTGCTCGACCGGCGTCCACTCGCCATTAACAAAGATCAAAGTCTTTCCTTGATACGTCAGCTGACCAGTTGCCGCATCATAGACCATCTCTGCTGGCTGACCAGTACTCTTATCGTATACAATGCCCGCCGTATCGTAACCATATCCCTCCATGCCTGGCAGATCCGGCATCGACGCAACTCTTTCGGCAGCCTTCTTGTCTATCCATTGTCCCGTTGATGGATCGAAAGATCTGCCAGTCGCAGGTTCTTCCTTGGCCCCTGAAAGCATGTTCATCAGCTGACCTGAAACCGCATCGTACATCCAGTTCGGGATAACAAGCGCCGTATCCTTGTTGTAAACCTGTCCGTTTGCTGGATCGTGGACCCACTCAGCCTTGCCTTCGATTACCCCCATCTTCGCCATTGCCACTGGCGTCATTTTGATACCAGTTAAAGTCATCATCTGACCAGTTGCCACATCGTAGCTCGAGCCGGCGATCATGTTACCCGTTTCTTTGTTAAACACGCGACCATCAGCAATGAAGACCATATCTGCTTGCCCCGGCACTGGCTGCGCCGCTTCCAACGCTTCTTGTGCCAGACGAACCTGACCAGACCCCATATTGGTCAGCGTACCCATACCCGCATCGTAAACCTGCGGGCCAGGCGCTTTCAGACCGGTCTCTTCGATGTACACTGTACCAGGAGAGTAGGCATCAGCAGGGTCATATAACAACCCTTCTTCGCCAGGAACCGGCAACGCGCGACCCAATGCGGCTTCACGAGCATCAGCTTCCATTTCCGACTGGGATTTTGGCAACATCGCAAACGTTGGCGCAATACCAAGAACTGTCGGAACTCCCACTATTGCAACCTGCCCCAAGGTGGTCTGCAATAATGGCGTTTTCTTAGCAACCGCTTCAGCTTTAGCCACCTTGAATTGTTTCTTTAGACTCCCCGCTTGTGCAATCTGCTCAGAAGTTGCTGCTGCATATTTTCCACCAGGCTTCTTGACCGAAACAACCGTTTCCCCACCTACCTTCTTGACTTTAAAACGCTGAACTCCTCCGCCCTCAGTCGGGACATCAAACTTCGACACGCCCTTGGCAGACTTAAACCCCTTAACTTTTCCAACACCCCCTACCTTAAATTTGACAGGTTTAGTTTTGAACGTTTTAGCTGCACCCTTCTTGGCCTTACCTGCGGCCTCTCCAACAGCTGCAGTAGCCTTCTTGAGGGACCGTGCAAGGCTCGCGGCTAGCGAGCTCGGCATCGCGCTCGTCAATAGCAACGCCGTTGCTAAAAAACGTAACGTTATTTTTTCATACTTCTTCATGAACACATCCCCCTAAAAAGGCATACAAGCCAGACACTCTCTCCTTGTTACAGTATGGCCAATACCAATGGGATAAATCAAGAATATGACAAACAATTTCGACAGGTTGTCTTCGAGGGGCAAAAAGTACCAATTTCGCACACAAAAAAACAACCCTACATATCCATCAATAGCTCAATTACCGGGTTCCTACAGGCACTATCACCGTCCCTTGCACAACTCCTTGGCCAGCCGCGGCAAGAACACCCACTGTCGCGGGCACAGACTGTTCTGCCACAACCACACTTGGGCGCCACTAATCAGCCTATGGATCATATATCTGTGTTCCATCCAGCGACATGATCACACCATTTCTGAACACTTTCTTAGTGAACTCACCCGTCTGAGGATCGTAGATCTCACCATTCCCGGCTGGGTCGTAAACGTAACCTGGGTAGTCGGGAACCGGCTCGGTGTCCTGCGGTATTGCCACCATCGCATCGGCATGCGGTACAAAAAGATGAGTTCGTTCAGGCGATAAGATCTGACCATTAACAAAGAATCCTCCAGTATCTTCACCAGTCTGCGCATCCAGGACCTTGCCTCCCTGGTTCGGATCATACACCATCCCAGCACCAAACAACTCTGGCACCGCAGGAAGATCCGCAACAGGCACCGCCGTTACTGTTGCCATCTGAAAAGCACTTACCAAACCTGCAGGAGCAGGCGCCTCTTGCTCCACTGATGGCACAACTACTTCGGCAGCGCTTACACCTGCCTCAGTCGCTGGTACAGGTGCACTAATCTCTTCAGTTGATCCAACCTCCTGCGTTTCGATCACTGAACCCGCTGCAGGCATCGCGCGCTGCCCAATAGGTTTTGCACCCTCTAAGGCCTCTCCCAAAATACCAGTTGCCTCGTACTGCTCTGTTTCGGCATAGTCAACGGCACTTTCAGTCCCCGTTACCATGCCATGAACACCAACCATCATCTCAAACATATTCCACTTTGCACCGACGTTTTCCAACATCCCCCGGCCAGCCTTGCCGCTAAACTTCAATTTTGATGAAACAAACTTGTTAAATTGCCGCGAAACCCCCTTGATCCCACGAGCTGCATCATCCACTTTGCTGAAAAGCCGCACACCAAAGCGACTCGCTCCCTTGGCTATGGACCTGCCTGCGCGAGAGCCAACCCGCGCCGTTGATACTACGGCCCTGCCAAGCTTAGGCGCAGCCTTCGTCACCGCCTTGGCAACCTGCCCCCCCGCTTTACCCGCCGTCTTAACCGCCGATGCAATGGCACCTCCTGCGCATATTTTTTGGCTACCGCACAAACCGATCGCTACCGCCATAAGGTAAACCGTTGTATGCCCTGCCCACCTCATGATGCACCTCCCACCAATGCTGCTCCCAGTGCGCCTGCAAGTGAATCTTGCACATCAATAGTTGCTGATTGTACCGGCTCTGCCTCTGGCTCTACTGCTGATCCAGCAGGAACATCACCCGTAGCAGCGCCAGCCAAGGCTCCGGCCAAACCCGCTTCTGCCCCCGCAGGCTGCGGCACAGGAGCTACGTCCTTATTCGTCGCTGGCGCTGCTGATACAGCAGCCTCCAATGCACCGCCCAACGCTCCCGCCAATCCAGTAGCAACCGGCGACGAAGGAGTCCCAACCGTAACCGCTGATGGCGCAATAGGCATAGCAGGAGTCACCGCCGCACCAAGCACATCTGCCAATGACGCCTCTGCCGTATCGCCAGTACCACCTGGCTCAAGAGGCACAACGTACGTCTTCACTGACTTATTGCACTGCGGGTCACCCTCAAGTACCCCGCTACTGTTACCAAAGCAATACATGCTCTTAATTGAGCCCAGTGCACCTTCCAACTCGCGGCCGTCGGTTAGCACAATCAACATGGCACCATCAGCAGGGTCGTAATAGATCTCCGATGCTCCAACACCACCTGATTCAACAGGATCCGGCTGTAGATTGTAGTAACCCTCGGCATCCTCCATCATGAGAAAGAACCCCTTCGGAGTTTCTTCCTTGAAAACCAAATAGCGACCGCGATCCACAAACGCCTTCCAATAAGCCACGGAAAAGCGCTTAAGAATTTTTTGGTCAATGTTGCACAACAGTTGTTCAACCGTAAACGTTTTCGTGCCACGGCCAATGTTCGCCCGTATCATTTGTGACGCCTGGTCAATAGGACAACCGGCCGCATCAACAGTCAGCACATCCAGATCTTCGGTATCGGTAAACCCACCTATAACTTCACCAATTACGATCAACATAGGATCATTATCACCCGCACCAAAGAGTGGCACCGGCGCCACGAACTGCACAAATCCTACACCTATCTGAATGTTGGTGGTTAGCTGCTTGGCAATCTCCTCACCGAGTTTCTTATTGCCAACTTTCTCGCCAACAAAAGTCCCCACACCCTTGCCAAGTGCCTGAATATTACGCGTGGCTATGTTTTCGACCGAATCGAGAATGCCCATTAAAGCACTGCCCACCTGGCCCTGGCCAAATGCCTTGCCTACCTCGATAAAATCCTTGACCATGGCAACCTGGTTTTCATAAAAATACCGCTTGCCAAACTCGTATGTCGCCATGCCCAGTGCCTTGTAGTGCTCGATCGGATTTAAGGCCTGAAGAGGATCTTTGACCATCGTAGCAACTGTTTTGCCCGCAAGTTCCACCGTGTTGCCTGCCGCCTGACCGACCATAGTACCAATGGCTTGCACACCGGCTTTCATACCCTCAACAACTTTCCCAACGGGACTACCTCTCACCCCGGCAGCTTCCAACGCCGAATCAACCGTACGTGCCACTCCAATCAGGGGATTGAACTCCATAAGCAACGTACCGATATCACCCACCCCAGAACCGAGGTCCGAAAACGCAGCCCCTAACTGGCCTTTTACCAGACCTTTGCCAAAGTTCTCGAAACCCTTTGCTATGCCGTTGGCAGACTTGACAATTCCCTCGCCAACTTTCTTGGCTGTCTTGGCAACTGTTTCGCCAATTTTTTTGACCGCCTTGGCAATGCCTTCACCGAGTTCCTCAAAAAAATCGAAAAATCCGGCCTGTGCGGTGGAGTTCGCCACAAACACCGCAAATACCAGAAAAAGTGAAAGTTGCCGGCGTGTATTCACCATCACACCTACGCGCTACATCTTATTGAAGCAATCCCCTGTAAGCACCCTACCATTCTTGCAAATAGAAAATGAAGGCTCAGGGAAAAATCAGACAACTACACTGAACACACCATAGTAGTTGCCACATATCTATATTTCTGAAGCATTGACCTATATGCGCAATGCACTAGGATGGCCGACATGCACCACTATCCGCATAACACCATCTCAACCAACCGTAATAACGCAGGAATGGCCCATGAAAAGTCAATTTATTGTGATGCTCACACTGCTTACAATGCCTCTACTTTCTGCAGAACACCGCATATGCCAACGATCGTTGAATGATATTCGGAGAAAAATGGAACAAGAGCTAGCATCCGGAAAACTTTCAGAGCAAACCAAGGCTTTGCTGGAAGCTGTCAGAGCTCATGCGGAACTTCGCAAGCACCAAGAAAACAATGCACCACTTCGCATCTTTTGTTGTCCATTCTGTAGCACAGAGTTTCTCAAGGAGGTTGCCGAACATTACGTAAGTGACACGAACCGCACCTGCCCACTGTGCCACCGCATTGACTCGTGCAAGCAGGAGACAAAGCCTAAATATCAGAACCGCCCGACAACTACCAGCTCATCACAACAGGTCAAACCCACAAGCGGCAGACCGCAAGCCCAGAATAGACCAACCGCAACCAGGCCTCAGGCTCAGGGCAGACCGACAAGCACCAGACCACGCCCTGCAAGCAGCACATCTTCTGGCTATGCACGGCAGGAACAATCAAATGCCCGCATAAAATTTGAGCGTATTAAGGAGCGCGTAAAAACAACTCACAACTAACTACGCACTTGGCGATTGTGCCGTTGAATAGTACACTTTCAACCGATACGTTTGTCTAAAAACCTCAACGTATGGATCCACTCGGTGCTTTCGATCAACAACCTCTGCTACCTCATTGATGGACAAGCCATTCTCCAGTCGTGCAACCTAACGGTCAAAGCCGGCACCATCCATGCGCTCACCGGTTCCAATGGGTCGGGAAAGACAACGCTTGCACAAACCATCGCCGGCGCACCAACTAACGCCATCACCACCGGCATCATCCACCTACACGGCAAAGAAATCACAAGACTTAGCGCTAACAAACGAGCACAACAGGGTCTCTTCCTATCGTTCCAGCTGCCGCCAAGCATCCCTGGGCTCTCCATCGGCACACTGCTCCGCCAAAGCATGGCCATTCATGGGCATGAGATCGCATCGCCACAATGGCAGACACGTTTGCACCAATATCTAGAGCTGCTGGCACTCGAAAATGATTTTCTCGAGCGCCCTCTTGATAGCACCCTCTCTGGCGGCGAGCGAAAAAAGATAGAGCTGCTCCAACTCCTGCTTCGCCGACCTGCGCTGGCAATTCTCGACGAAATCGATACCGGTTTGGACCAAGAAACAATCACCAAACTTGCCCTGGCGCTTCGACAGATCCGCAAGAATGATCCAACACGCGCTACATTGGTAATAACCCACCAAGAAAAGTTTCTCGAGCTCCTTGCTCCCGATAGCATATCGACCATGCAGAACGGCACAATCGTCACCACCACAGCATGCCAATACATCACAACACCGATGCAACCAGGCACCTGTCCATGAAGCATGCCTACCGTGCGCCACGCGGCCTGAATGAAAAACTGGTCACAGAACTATCTGCCCACAAAACAGAACCTACTTGGATGCTCGAACGCAGGCTGCACGCACTCAATCTGTTTAAACAAATGCCGCTGCCACGCTGGGGACCAGATCTGACCGCCCTTGATATGACAAACCTACACTATTACCTGCAAGCAGTACCGCACCAACATGATTCATGGCATACATTGCCCGAAAAAATTCGGCAGACCTTTGACCAGCTGGGCATACCTGAGGCTGAACGTTCTTTTCTGGCTGGCACCGGCGCACAATATGAATCAGAAATGGTCTACAAGCAGCTACGCGACAGGTGGCAAAAACAAGGCGTCATATTCCTAAGCCCTGAGGAAGGATTGAGCGAACATGCCGCACTCTTTAAACAACACTTCGGCAGTGTAGTGCCAATTGATGACAACAAATTCGCTGCGCTTAATAGTGCCGTTTGGAGCGGCGGCACCTTTTTGTACAT
>Ga0180433_10003836_pt1 | contig 21706 bp, 9 predicted proteins | sample SS_ome_8_FD_132980 | JGI IMG/M metagenome (GOLD analysis project Ga0180433, IMG submission 132980) | Hypersaline lake sediment archaeal communities from the Salton Sea, California, USA - SS_1_D_1 metaG | ecosystem: Environmental > Aquatic > Non-marine Saline and Alkaline > Hypersaline > Sediment... | reverse complement strand
CCATCCTACCCCTCCTCCGTTATGAATAGAAACCCATGTTGCTCCCCTAAAAGAATCGCCAATAACATTTTGCACAGCCATGTCAGCAGTAAATTTCGAGCCGTCATAAATATTTGACGTTTCCCTGTATGGTGAATCAGTGCCTGAGACATCGTGATGATCACGCCCAAGTACAACAGGTGCGGATATTTTACCGTCTTTTACAGCTTTATTAAAGGCTTCCGCTATCTTTATCCTTCCCTCACAATCCGCATATAATATTCGTGCCTGTGATCCCACGACCAGATTATTTGAAGCTGCTTCTTTTATCCATAGAATATTATCTGCCAACTGACCTACTATTTCGCCCGGCGCTGTTTGTGCGATATCCTCAAGAACCTGTGTTGCAATATTATCAGTTACTTCCAGATCTGAAGGATCAGAAGATGTGCATACCCATCTGAAAGGACCGAAACCATAATCAAAGAATAACGGTCCCATAATATCTTCAACGTATGAAGGATACCTAAAAGTACCGTCAGGTTTAATTACATCTGCTCCTGCCCTGCCTGCTTCGAGCAGAAAAGCATTGCCATAATCCCAGAAATACATGCCCCGCTCTGTCATTTTATTTATGGCATTTACCTGTCTGACAAGGGACTCCTTCACTTTTTCCTTAAAATGGCCGGGGTGGTCAACCATCATCCTGTTGGATTCCTCAAAAGACAATCCTGCAGGATAATACCCCCCTGACCAGGGATTATGAAGGGATGTCTGATCTGATCCCATTTCAATGGTAATATTTTCTTTAACAAGCTTTTCCCACAGATCAACAATATTACCTTCATAAGCAAGAGATACAGCTTCTTTATTATTCTGAGCCTTAACAGTCCGTTCCAGTAACTTATCAAGGTCTTTGTATTTTTCATCGACCCAGCCCTGAGAATAACGTTTTTCAACAGCCATAGGGTTTACTTCGGCAACTATACATATTCCGCCTGCAATAACAGTGGCTTTAGGCTGTGCTCCTGACATACCGCCCAGACCGGAAGTAACAAATATCTTTCCGTCTAATCCGCTCTCCCCTTCTTTCATGATCTTACGCCCTGCATTCAATACAGTAATGGTTGTACCATGAACAATACCCTGGGGCCCGATATACATAAATGAACCCGCCGTCATCTGTCCGTACTGGGACACTCCCAGAGAATTAAAACGTTCCCAGTCATCAGGACCGGAGTAGTTAGGCACTACCATACCGTTGGTTACAACAACGCGGGGAGCATCCCTGTGAGAAGGATACAGGCCCATAGGATGTCCTGAATAAAGTACGAGCGTCTGCTCATCTGTCATTTCCACCAGATATTTCATTGTAAGAAGATACTGCGCCCAGTTCTGGAATACAGCTCCATTACCTCCATAAGTTATCAGTTCATGAGGATGCTGCGCAACTGCATTATCAAGATTATTGCCCAGCATAACCATTATTGCTGCAGCCTGCTTTGACCTGTGCGGATATTCATTGATACTTCTGGCATATATCCTGTAATCCGGACGAAAACGATACATATAGATCCTTCCGTACTGCTCCAGCTCATTATAAAATTCAGGTGCAAGTGCATTATGAAATTTCTTATCAAAATAACGAAGGGCATTCCTCAATGCCAGCTTTTTCTCTTCAGGGGACAATATATCCTTGCGTTTTGGAGCATGGCTGATAGTAGTATCATAATTTTTCAGCGCAGGTAGTTCGTCAGGAATACCCTGAAGTACTGTCTTACGAAATTCTTCTGCTGTCATTATTATTATTATTTTTGATCAGGCATTAAATAGCCAACCGGGAAAATATTCTATTTCTTCTTACCTTTATCCGATTTTTTTGCTGTAGTCCTGGTCTTGGTTTTGGCTTTGGGTTTAGCCTTTGTTTTTGATGCAGTACCTGTTTTTGAATCAGCCTTTGCTTTTGGTGTCGATTTTGGCTTCGTTTCAGATTTTTGTTTGGCTTTTTCCCTGGCTTTTGGTTTTTCTTTTGCTTTATCTTTTTCCTTTTCGATCGTACCGTTGCCAATATCTTTATCCGCCAGTATTCTTCCGCAATATTCACATACAATGATCTTTTTCCTTGACCTGATATCCAACTGTCTTTGCGGGGGGATCTTATTAAAACATCCGCCACAGGCATCCCTTTCAACAGTTACAATAGCCAGCCCGTTCCTTGCATTTGCCCTTATCCGTTTATAAGCTCCAAGCAAGCGCGATTCTATCATTTTTTCAATCTCTTTGGATCTGTTGGTCAAAACTTCCTCTTCTTTCTGATTCTCGGCAATTATCTCATCCAGTTCCGATTTCTTATGCTGCAGGTCATTATTACGTTCCTCAAGAGTTTTCTGCGATTCTTCAATAATCTTTTTCTTATCATTGATCTGGCCGGTGAATTCCTTTATTCGCTTCTCACTAAGCTGGATCTCCAGTGTCTGAAATTCAATTTCCTTGGAAAGGGAATCATACTCCCTGTTGTTTCTTACATTATTCTGCTGCTCTTCATATTTCTTGATCAGGTTCTGTGACTCAGTGATCTCATTCTTTTTACCTCCTATTTCCTTTTCAATGCTGACAACCTCATCATTAAGATTATTAACACGTGTCTCAAGACCGGCAATCTCATCTTCGAGATCCTGGACCTCAAGGGGGAGTTCCCCACGCAGCACCTTTATCTTATCGATCTCCGAATCAACCGTTTGTAATTCATACAATGCCTTAAGCTTTTCTTCTATGGATATATCCGATATTTCCCTTGTTGTTTGTTCTTGCATAATATTTTATAAATAATTTATTGGATTTGTATTAATTTTTGACAAATGAAACGCAAAGTTAGGGAATTTTTTATTAAGAATTTCATAAAAAATATCCTTTGAATACCGCTCACTTTCATAATGTCCTATATCAGCAATAATGATCTTGTCTTCAGCATTAAAAAAATCGTGGTATTTTATATCTGATGTCAGAAAAATATCAGCCCCCGAACTTATGGCTTCCTTCACCAGAAAGCTCCCTGCACCACCGCATACAGCAATTGTTTTTATCTTACGGTTTCTGAGCCCTGTATGTCTGATACAACCTGTACCAAATATTTTTTTCACCCGGTTTAAAAAAGCATCCTCATTTGTTGCTTTTGCTGTCTCACCGATCATACCAGAACCAACCATCATATATTTATTTTCCAAAGGATAAATATCATAGGCAACTTCTTCATAAGGATGTGCATTCGTCAAAGCCTGAATGACTTTTGGCATTATATTTTTCGGAAAGACTGTTTCAAACCTGACTTCATCTTCATAATGCAACCTGCCTTTTTCACCAACAAAAGGATTTGAACTTTCCGACGCCCTGAATGATCCCCTGCCCTCAACATTATAGCTGCAACAGTCATAAGCGCCAATGTGTCCTGCTCCTGCACCAAACACAGCTTCTCTTACAGCCGGAGCATGATCTGCAGGTATAAATGTAACAAGTTTCCGCAGTTCATCTTCACGTGGTTTTAATACCCTGCAATTTTTCAAATCAAGTTTCCTGCATATTGATAAATTAACACCTCCGGAAACATTGTCAAGGTTCGTATGTGATGCATATATGGCAATATCCTTTTTTATGGCTTTGATAATACACCTTTCAACATAATTGCTTCCTGTAATACTTTTAAGTCCTCCAAAGATCAGGGGATGATGTGATATTATCAGACCGGCGCCATTTTTAACAGCCTCGTCTATAACATCTTCTGTAATATCCACGGCGATCAGGACAGAAGATATCCTGCTTTCCGGTGCACCTATAATAAGACCGGCATTATCATAAGATTCCTGGTATGATAAAGGAGCGATATCTTCAAGACAGGTAATAATATCCCGGACAGTCATTACATTTCTTCTTTGATTTTCAGGAGCAGATCCTTAATATCATTTAATTTTTTTATCACTTCGAAATTGTTTTCCGTGTCTTCCTTATTTTCCTTAAGCTTCTGTTTTGCACCTTTCAGTGTCATTCCCCTTTCCTTGACCAGGTGATAAATAAGATGAAAATTATCAATATCCTTCTTAGTGAACAGGCGGTTCCCCTTTTTATTCTTTTTCGGTTTAATTATGTCAAATTCTTTTTCCCAGAATCGGATATGTGAAGTGTTAACATTAAAAATTGCAGATACCTCTCCAATGGTGTAGAAAACTTTTTCAATGTCTTTCTCTTTATAAGGCATTTGTCAATTTGAAAATTTGTTAATTTGTTAATTTGAAAATTTGTTGATTTTGCCGTAGGCATCCTCCGTAGGAGTCCTACGGTACGGGAGAAAATGAATCAAATTAACAATTAATCCAGAGACTGTCCGCTTTTAAATGACATCTCTATCATTTTATCATATTCTGCAGGTGTAATATCAAGAAAATAGTAGTTTATCGGATTAACCGGCTTATTGTTTTTACGAACCTCATAATGCAAATGCGGACCAACAGATTTGCCAGTATTGCCTACAAGACCTATCACATCCCCCCGTTTGACTTTCTGACCGGGTTTTACAAAGATCTTGCTCAGGTGGGCATATCTCGTGGTATAGGAAAAACCATGATCAATGATTATCAAATTACCATAACCTCTTCTTGATCGTTTTGCTTCAATAACCTTTCCGTCACCGGTTGCAAAAATCTTTGTTCCTACAGGTGCAGTAAAATCCATTCCCTCATGCATCTTGGGATATCCGTAAACAGGATCTATACGTATCCCGAAAAATGAGGCAACACGTGTAAGATCCTTATTTAAGATAGGTTGTATGGCAGGACGGCTGGCAAGCATCTTTTCCTTGTTTGTGACATACTCTTTTATTTTATCATAAGACTTGCTCTGGACATACAGTTTCTTAGATATCTTATCAAGTTTCCTTGCGGTTTCAATGACAATATCTGAATAATTATAACCTTCAAGATCCTCATAACGGTTTACACCTCCGATACCAGCCTCCCTTATAGATTTGGGAATAGGGTCCATCTCAAAGATAACCCTGTATATCTTATCATCAGTATATTGCAGGTCAGCAGAAACCTTATCAATACTTTCCAGCTTTTTATTCATTATTTCATACTGAACCAGTAACTGCTTATTTTCCCTTCTGAGATGCCTTTCCTTAGGGGAATCAAAAAATAACTGGAAGCATGTATATAAGATAATCGCACCAACTACAGAAGCTAAAAAATGAGGAAGAAAACCCAACAGCTTACGCTTAAAGCTTCTGTCTATTCTGTCATAGCTAAGAGTCTCAGTATTAAACCTGTATTTTTCTCTTGCCATAAGAATTTATTTTATTAAAATAATTTAAATTACGCAAATATAATCAAATAATATAAATTTGCAATGTAACCAATATAATTCCTAACATACTTGTTAACCGTTAATTGTTAATACTATATATTAGAAACAATAAGTATAATTAACTAATAAAAACAATATTTGTAAAATAAACCGGTAAACTAATCATATTATGCATGCGACCCAGGTAAGACAGGCTTTTCTGAATTTTTTTAAGACAAAAGATCATAATATCATACAATCTGCACCACTGGTGGTAAAGGATGACCCTACACTAATGTTCACCAATGCAGGTATGAACAGGTTCAAGGATATATTCCTGGGGAATACAAAACCTAAACATACACGTATAGCGGACACACAGAAATGTTTACGTGTCTCCGGGAAACATAACGACCTGGAAGAAGTAGGGCTTGACACTTACCATCACACAATGTTCGAAATGCTTGGTAACTGGTCTTTGGGTGATTATTTTAAAAAAGAAGCTATTGAATGGGCGTGGGAATTCCTTACTGAAGTGTGCGGTATAGATAAAAACAGGATATATGCCACTGTCTTTGAGGGAAGCAAGGCAGAGGGCACTGCCCCTGATGACGAAGCATTCACATTCTGGAAAGATTTTCTGGATGAGAGCAGAATAGTCTATGGTTCCAAAAAGGATAATTTCTGGGAAATGGGTGAGACCGGGCCATGCGGTCCGTGTTCTGAGATACATATTGACCTTAGAGATGATCGTGAAAGAAAAAAGAAAGACGGTGCAAGCCTTATTAACAAAGACCATCCGCTTGTTATCGAGATATGGAACCTTGTATTTATTCAGTATAAACGAAAAAGCAACGGTAAACTGGAAATTCTTCCTGAAAAACACATAGATACAGGAATGGGATTTGAAAGGCTTTGCATGATATTGCAGGGTAAGCAATCAAATTATGACACTGATATTTTCCAGCCTTTGATAAACGAAATATCAGTTATATCAGGATATAAATACGGCAAAGACAAAGGAAATGACATTGCAATGCGCGTTATTGCCGATCATATAAGGGCTATTGCATTTGCCGTTGCTGACGGCCAGTTACCATCGAATATAAAAGCAGGATATGTTATCAGGAGGATACTGAGGCGTGCAGTAAGGTACGGATACAGCTTCCTCGGACTCAACGACGGGTTCCTTTACAAACTTATACCTGTGCTGATAAAGATCATGGGAGATGCATACCCCGAGTTAAAGGCACAACAGGAACTTATTCAGAAAGTCATTAAGGAAGAAGAGATGGCTTTTCTTAAGACACTGGAAAAAGGGATAAAAAAATTCGAACAATATCATACTGATAAAAAAGATACTATAAAAGGGAAATTTGCTTTTGAACTATATGACACTTATGGTTTTCCCATAGACCTGACATGCCTGCTGGCAAAAGAGAAGGGGCTAACAGTTGACATGAATGGTTTTAATGAATATCTGGAACAGCAAAAAGATCGTTCGAGGCAGGCTACTGCTTTAGATGCAGAGGAATGGACAGTGCTCCTGCCTGATGACAGGGAGGAATTTGTGGGGTATGATTATACTGAAACAGATATAAAAATAACAAAGTACAGAAAAGTTAAGGTCAAAGGTAACGACCTTTATCACCTGGTATTCAACATTACCCCTTTTTATGCTGAATCAGGGGGACAGGTGGGCGATACAGGATATTTAGAATCGGAAAAAGGAAAGGTAAGCATCCTTGATACTAAAAAAGAAAATAATATCACCATTCATTACTCAAAAGAATTACCTTCTGACCTGAACAGTACATTCAGGGCTGTTGTTGACAAAGAAAAAAGGATGGCTACTGCCTGCAATCACTCGGCAACACACCTTCTTCATAATGCATTACGTAAAGTTCTTGGCGACCATGTAGAACAAAAGGGTTCACTGGTGGATCATGAGCATTTACGTTTTGACTTCTCACATTTCCGGAAGATGACAGATGAGGAGATAGAAAAAACAGAAGATGAAGTTAACAATATCACCAGGCAAAACATTGCACTTGAAGAAAAACGTGCCATTCCTTTCCAGGCTGCATTGGATATGGGGGCCATAGCTCTGTTCGGTGAGAAATACGAGGATATTGCACGGGTAATACGGTTTGGCGATTCAATTGAGCTTTGCGGAGGAACACATGTGCAATCAACAGGCAGGATAGGATATTTCAAAATAATCTCGGAAACAGCTGTAGCGGCAGGAATAAGAAGAATAGAAGCAATAACGTCCGTCAGGGCAGAAAAATATATAAATGATAAGCTTAATCTTTTAAAAGAGATCCAACAAATACTTAAAAATCCAAAGGATATAAAAAAAGCTGTACTATCCGTTATAGAAGAAAATACCATATTGAAAAAACAGGTCAAAGGGATATCCAGAGGTAACCTTAAAGATCTGAAATCAGAACTTCTTGAAAAAATACAAAAAGAAAAAGGTATTAGCATAATAGCTGAAACAGTATCGATAGATTCTGTTGAGCAAATGAGAGATATTTCTTTTCAGTTGAAGAAGCAGGTAAAGGATATGTTTCTTGTCCTTGGTGCTGCCATAAATAACAAAGCTGTTATTTCAGTAATGATCTCAGATGAGCTGGTAAAGAACAAGAGCCTTAATGCAAATAATATTATAAAGGAAATATCTGCAGAGATAAAAGGCGGAGGCGGAGGGCAACCGTTTTATGCAACTGCAGGAGGCAAAGATGTAGGGGGGATAGAGAAAGCTATTATAAAAGCAAAAGAGATATTGATAAAATCTTTATAGCAAATTACAAAGCACGAAGCACTAAATCCGAAATTCTAAACAATATCAAATGACCAAAATCTTAATGTTTAAAACAATAACATTAATTTTTATTATCTCACTAATATATTCTTTATCCTTTTCCCAGAGTAATTTCAGTGTAAAGGTCACTACATTTACATGCTTTCCGGCAGAAAATAAAAACCTGCATCTTTTTAAAAACAACCTGGATGCGTCCGGGCATTTTGCTTTTGAGCCTGGTGTTGTATTATCTTATGAAGCATTTTTTATGGAGGATCAGGTATCAATTAAATTCTGCGAAGGTTTTTTTTATGATGTTACGGGCAATCCTGCCGGATTTTCACATCTCGGTATAAGGATCAGGATATTGCAGCAGTTTAAACATTCGCTTAACGTGGGATTTGGTCCCACCTTACATTTTCGCAAAGACCGTAGCACTATCCAGGGATATGTGTCTGAAAATATTTATAATGAGGGTATGGGATTTCAGTGGATACTATCCAAACTCAGCGGAGGAATAGAATATAATTATCTGCATACAAAAAAAGGAGATTATACGGTATCGCTGTTCCACAACCATCACGAAGGGTTTGCCCTTTTTTTCGGATACCGGTATTGGTTCAGCAAGGAAATAAAGCATTGGAAATGCGCTACCTGCCCTGCTTTTTAAATTTTAAATAAATGATTGAACGAATCCTGTGTGCCGGCAGACAGACTGCCGGCTATCTTGTAAGTGTCACCAACCCCGCCCTCTCATGCTCTGCACCGGTCACATCCCTGTATATGCATAACCAGCTATATGTCGCTGTCTCTCCTATACCCCTGTTACGTATGGTACCATCCCATCCATGCCTTACCTCTCCGGTCTCCTCGTTAACATCATAAATATATGTTTCCCACACCTTCTCACCCCAGCGATCATAGATCATCAGATGCCAGTGATCAGGGTCAATACCATGCCCTACAGGGCTGAACAACCCGTTCATCTGGTCAAAATCAGGGGAGAATGCCGTAGGTGCATAAAATGTGATAACATCCTGAATGACTACTTCCGACCATGTCGTATCAACACAGCCATGTTCAGTCTCTACTGCAAGCATTACATTGTAGGTGCCCGGACTATCATATTTATGCTGAGGGTGAATTTCATTTGAGATATCACCATCTCCAAAAGTCCAGTTTGTTATGTAAAACGTGCTCGAATTATTCTCAAAATATACATAAGGCTCAAGTATGGTCGCTACCTGCGGATAAGGATAAAATGCCGCTAGCGGATCAGGCCATACAGAGATCATCTCGTACCAGATATATGTATTCGTGCAACCATACAACGAAGTGACTGTACATGTTATATCATACATCCCCGGATTCTCAAATGTATGTACAGGATTTTTTCCTGTGCCTGTAGTGCTGCCCCAGGGATCTCCGAAATCCCATAGATAGGTCTGGCCTGTATGCTGGTTGATCTCGTTAAAATGTACTGTCAACGGCTCGCATCCTTCATAGATATCAGCTACAAAATTAACCGGAGGATCAGGCATGACAACTATTTCCACATCACCACATGCCTGTGGAGTCGGGCATGCATCATCCACACATACTTCATATACTGTGGTCACTGCCGGAGTAACTGTATATGGCGTCTGAATAACTGTTGTACCATTCAGTGTCAATGTATAAGGCTCGCCCATACCTCCGCTGTAATTAGCATATATCGTTGCTGCCTCTCCCTCACAGATCGTATCATCAGGATATGCATTTATTGCAAGGGGAGGATAAACAAATACTGTTGCGTATGCATTTGCAATACAGCTATTAATATCCGTTACAGTAACGGAATAGCTTGTTGTTACTCCAGGATTTACATTATTCCATTCTTCCAATATTCCATTATTCCATTCAAAATTATAACCCGGTGACCCTCCCTGTACAGTAGCTGTTAAAACAGTCGTCTCATTTATACAAATACTATCATCCTGAATTGATACAATCAGTTCAGGCGGTTCTGTTATTGTCACTGTTATTGTATTCGTACAGCCATTCTGATCTGTAATTGTTATTGGGTATGTACCTGCTCCTAATCCCGTAAATATACCGCTTTGGTTGGTTATTCCCGGTATGGAATATGACAGAATGCCTGTGCCTCCCGATGCTTCAACTGTAGCAGTGCCATCAAAGTAGCCGTAGCAGGACACATTAGTTGACTCTTCCAGATCAATAACAACTGGAGGAGGCTCCTGAACAATAACATAGTCTGTTACTGTACAGCCATTATTATCTGTTACTGTAACATTATAAAGCAATGCATATAAACTATCAACAACCTGTGTGGTATGTGTTCCCACATCATCCCAATGGTATTCATACGGAGGAGTGCCTCCGTCAACAGTAACGGCGCCTGTTCCGTCAAAACCACCATAGCAGCTCACATCCGTTGCATTTGTATTTGTATTTATCTGTGTTGGTTGTGATATTGTGTATGAAGTTGATGCAGGGCAGTTATTTTCGTCTGTAACAGTAACATAATACGTACCTGCCGGTATGCCATTCAGATTGCCTGAATTGGGCTGCACAGGTATCCAGTTATAGTCATATCCGCCTGTTCCGCCTGATGCAGTAACAGAAATATTACCGTCGCTGCCTCCAAAACAACTTATATTGGTGCCTGAAATACCTGTAGTAAGTTCAGACGGAACATAAATCGTTTCAGTATGCTCTGAAGGTGTGCATTCCATACCCCCCTCATGGTTTATGACCGTAAGCATAATATCATAAGATTCATCGCATGATGGCAGAGAAACCTCTATTATACCGGGAACACCGGATCCGGTAAGAGTTCCGCTGACGAGCGTCGCAGCACCTATACTCCATGAATACGTAGGGTCTATAAGGTCAACTCCGGATATCGTTCCCAGACCGGGACCCGTATAATTAATGACCGCATTATCCCCGCAACATAACGGCTGTTCTATTGCAAACGGCACCGGAGGTGTTTCACAGTCACAAGGCACAACAACCACAGTAACTTCATCTTCACATATCTCAACAAATGATATATCGTCAATAGCAAAGTCATTACCTGCTTCAAACAGACACTGGTTTACAATACATATTTCAGCCGTCGTATTAGCGCCGGAATTCCATGTCTGAAAGAATTGCTGCCATACACATGAACCTCCTGTAGGTGAAAACTGACTTCCAAGTAAAACTCCGTTTATTGAGAACTGCAGATCGGCCTCAGTACCATATTCACAACAAACATGCATTACCCATGCAGAGAACATATAATTTGTATTCGGAGAAACATTTACCGTAGTACAATAAACATCAATACTTGGATTCATTGCCCCGTTGACTATCAGCATATTTCCCGCACCATTACCATAAGTATGATCGACACAATCAACCCAGTTTGAATGATTATATGAAGTACTGGTATGTACGGTATATGTTGCCTCCGGCCAAAGGGCATTATAGCTCGGTGTCACATAAGTATAATCTCCGGTAAATCCTGAATTCCCTGCTTCAAAATCACCATTTACTATGAGTTCAGTCCCTGGTGGATAATTGGATACCGTATAAGTTGTAGTTGTATTAGGGATTGCTATCGGATTTGCAATATCAGGGTTGCTAAGACCTGTTGTGGGAGTCCAGGTGTAGGCGCCGTTCTGGCTGCCCGAAGCATTCAGTTGCGTGGATTCACCAATGCATATTGTATCTCCTTCCCCTGCATTAATGGTACATGCACGAAAATCACCTTTAATAAAAGAATCATCATACTGCCCAAAAACACAAAAAAATGATGAGTATATGAAAATTAAAAGAAATATTTTCTTTATCCAGGGGGCTAACGGTTTCATGTTCAAAAAATTATATTTAAAAAAAACCAGCTACTATTCAATCTCAGGTAAATCGTTTTAGTAAATATAACCTGATATGAAATACGTTTCAATATTTCAGCTATGACAACACTATGACATTATGTGTTTTTTATAGGAAGGAACGATTACAGAATATTAAATACAGAAGAAACAAATACTAATCAACTATTACCTGATGATCAGCTTCTTCTGGAATATCTCATCTTTTGTTGTCCCAATAATAAGATAAATACCGGCAGGCAGCATACTGTATGGATCCACAGCTTCCAGGGCAGATCCTGAATAATTTGTAAATATTACTTTTGAATATAATTCATTTCCCATAATATCCCTTACTACAACAAGAACTTCCTCTCCCGGTTCCAGCCCCTCGATACTCATGTAAACATCAGAATTATCACTGGCAGGATTAGGAAAAACATTAAATGTCAGCGGTGTTGTTTTTTTACAAAAAAATACTGAAACTATATCCGAATAATCATATTTACCGTCAAAATCGGTCTGCTTAAGTCTGTAATATGAAACCCCTCTGTAAGGAGAAGTGTCTAATTCAAAGTACGTGATCGTATAACTGCTGTTCCCGGCACCATCAACCTTTGCTAATTCTTTGAACATATCTGCATCCTTTGATCTTTCCACTGTAAAATAATCATTATTCTCTTCAGTAGCTGTTGTCCATGACAACTCAACAAAATCATTAACAGGGTTTGCAGTGAATTCAACCAGTTCGATGGGTAGCGGGCTAACTGTTATTATTATATTATCAACTGTTGTATTACCGCATGCATCAGTGATAGTTACCGAATATTCAGTTGTTGCTTCAGGAGAAAGCGTTGGGTTATATATTGTATTATCATCAATTCCTTCATTCGGTGACCATATATAACTCGATGCTCCTGAAGCCACTTCTACCTGAAATGATCCACCCTGGCTGATACTTTGGTCTTCAAGCTGTGAAGTGGTTGCAGGGAAGGATGTTATCTGAACCTTTTGTTCATTATAATACAATCCTGTACCTGCAGAAAAACCCCAGTACACATTTGGTTTACCGTCAAAAATATCGGTTACAATATCCTTTGTTATTGATTGCCTTAATACTCCGTCGAAATATACTGTCAGGGTTGTTGTGGAAGCATCCCAGTCTATTTCTGATGTATGCCATGCATCATCCTCTACATCATAGTTGGCAGCAGTTTTTAAAGGAACCGGGCCTGTAGTGAGGCTTGTAGTATGATTAAGGCTGCCATCCTCATGAATATCAATATGGTCATATCTTTCCGGATCAGGATCATAATATGGAAATGCATCATTACAATATGTATCATATTCAATCACAAGTGACGGAGTGATCCCTTCACATCCCATTCCTGCTCCACTTCCTCCTGCACTGCTGCACTCATTCTGAAAGGCAAAACATATACCATCTGCACCCTCGGCTTTCAGGTCAGCTTTATCACCAAGATATATATTGAACTGCAGGTTAAAATCTTCTGCCAGGTCAAACTTATAATTATACCAAGCTGAACCGCTCTGATCAACGATATCCGGTGTAAGTATAATAAGGTCTTCATCTTCCGTAAGTTCTGCATCACCATTAATTGTAAATAATGAATTTGCATTTGAAGTAGTAATGATCTCCCTGTTGCCTGCAGGACTTGTGGTTGTTGGTGTTTCATCACTTCCGGCAACAGTTATCTGCGTACACCGGGCATCAACATAGTTTCCTGTCGTAGCATCCGAAGCAATATCAAATGACAGCCAGAAATAATTTGTTCCTTCTGCAAGCTCGCGTGTACCTGTAATTGTAAAGTCAGTAGTTGTAGGAGTAGCATAAGTTGAACCGAACTGGTTCATTGTAGCAAAGGTGCTGCTTGTTCCTGTGTACCAAATTTTGGCATTAAGTATATCTCCTGCATCAGTTGTACCTGTGGCATTTACCTGGAATTCCGTTACACTGACAGGGTTTGCACTGTTTGTTGTAACTATCTGTATGCCTATGATCTCCCGGCTTATGGTATTTACTTCAACATCATTTGTATTTGTCTGGGTGGTGGTTGATGAAGTATATGCCATGTCCGGTGGTGCAGCTATAGTACGGCTTCCTGACGGGTCTGTAGTTGTCGGTGTTTCATCGCTGCTGTCAACAGTGATGAGAGTACATTTTGCATCCACTTCATTTGAAGCTGTTGCATCTGAAGCAATATCATAAGTAAGCCAGAAATAATTTGTTCCTTCAGCTAATTGCTGTGTTCCTGTAATATCCATATTAGTCGGATCAGCCGGTGGTGTTGCATAGGTACTCCCGAACTGGCTTGTCATGGCAAATGTACTGCTCGTACCTGTGTACCATACTTTTGCATTTAAAATATCCCCAATATCATCCGTGCCCGGCGTACCACCTGTTGTAAACCTGAACTTAGTCACATCAATAGGATCTTCGGTTCCTGATGTCATAATCTGCATACCAATTATCTCCTGCCCTGTTGCTCCGACATCCACATCTGAAGTCTCTGTCTGAATAACCGAACTTGTAGTATATAACATTGAAGCCGCACCACTGGTAACATTAAGTGTATAGTCCTCAACCTCACCATATGAAGAAGTACCACACGGATCAAGACCCGAAGTATAACATATACGTACTCTCATTCTTGTATTACCCTGTGTCGCTCCTCCCGGGGGAGTTATTGTTGCAGTATAAGGTCCTACACCCGGTGTGCCTGTTATGGTAATTGTCTCATCAGTATCTTCAAAATCCCCGTCCTGGTTCCAGTCAACCCATATACCGCACTGGTCACTTGAATAGACAGTAGAGCCATTAGTAACAGTAATCCCGTATCCGGTTCCTATATCCACATTTGCAGCCTGGGCAGTGTAATCAGAATATCCGTCCACCAGTCCGCATCCTGTTGAATTATCAATAGTAACGAACTGTACCCTTGCTATATATTCATCACAGTAAGTGGCTCCTGCAGCACAATAGGATGGCCCGGCAGACGCTATAATAGTTCTGCTGCCTGAAGGATCAGTGGTTGATGGCGTTTCGTTACTGCCGTCAACTGTAATGACAGTGCATGATGCATCTACTTTATTACCCGCCGTTGCGCCTGGCTTAATATCATAAGTGAGCCAAAAATAATTCGTTCCCTCAGACAGCTCCTGAGTACCTGATATATCAAAGGCAGTCGGTGATGCAGGAGGCGTTGCATAAGTACTGCCAAACTGCGAAGTAGTGGCAAAGGCGCTGCTCGTGCCTGTGTACCACACTTTTGCATTTTCAATATCCGTAGAGTTATCTGTACCGGGAGTACCTCCAATGGAAAAAGTAAATTTTGTTGCATCAATGGGACTTGATGAGCCTGTTGTTACAACACGTATCTCTATGATCTCCTGGTTAGTTGTACCCTTTTCAGTATCACTTGTTTCATCCTGCACAACAGTTCCTGATGAATATGTCATTCCTGAACCGGCCGTTACTTCAACATTATAATCCTCTGTTTCGCCATAAGTTGAACATGCTGCTCCACAGTCCTGGGCTACTGTAGGAACACAGCTATATGCACATCTTACACGCATCCTCTTTGTTCCTGCAGATGTCCCGCCCGGCACAGTAATAGTGCCTTCATACAGTCCTGTGCCTGATGATGCGGAATACCATACATCCTCCCCCGTATCATTAAAATCACCGTCTGCATTGTAATCGATCCATATCCTGTATCCCTGTCCAAATGTGCCGCCTGATTGAACGTTAATATCAAATGAACCGCCTGCGGCAACAGTAACGGTCATACCTGAATAATACTTATAATTATTTGTTTCACCATTACATCCGCTGGACAGGTTACTTATATTGGTTGCACCGTTCTCTGTATAAAAATCATCAATATAATCACCACTGGAACACAGGTTAGTATATGTGGGGTCACAGTAAGATCCGGATGTTACATTAACAGTATAATCCTCCACCTCCCCATAAGAAGCTGTACCGCAGTCATCCAGACCGGATGTATAACAGATACGTACCCGCATTCGCGTATTTCCAGTGAATGCTCCTTCGGGAGGTGTAATTGTACCTGTAAATGTATCGGGGCCACCCGAAACGGTTATTGTCTCATCAGTATCATCAAAATCCTCATCCTGGTTCCAGTCAATCCATATCCCGCACTGGTCACCGGACCATGAGTTTCCATTAGTGACAGTAACACCATATCCTGTGCTTATCACCATATCTGTTGACTGTGCAGTATAGTCAGAATATCCGCTAATAAGTCCGCATCCTGTTGAATTGTCAATGGTACCAACCTGTATCCTTGAAATATATTCATCACAGGTAGTGGCTCCTGCAGTGCAATATGATCTGGAATCTATATTATGAATATCCTTATTAACTACGACATCTTTATCCTGTGAAAAAGAAAGGCTATAATTAAAAACAAATATGCTTAATAATAATAAAATGAATAAATATTTATCAGAAGTATATCTCATTAACTGCTTAATTAAGGTTGCTATTATATTATTTAAATGGGCTGATGGAAAATATTTATACCATTTAAATCACTACCCCCTATATTTATCTGGTAATTATCCCATCAGCCCTCTTTTATTTCAGAATATCTATTACCGATTTTAGATTTTGAAATAAAATCCAGATCAAAAATCGGTGTTCGTTAATCATTATTCTTTATTATCTTATCAAATTTACTAATCCACTCTTCTGGTGTTCTGCACCGGTAACATCCCTGTATATGCATAACCAGCTATATGTCGCTGTCTCTCCAAGGTTCTTTCCTTTAACCGTTCCGTCCCATCCGTGATTTACATGTCCCGTTTCCTCATCAACATCATAAATATCCGTTTCCCATACTTTCTCCCCCCACCTGTCATATATATAAAGGTTCCAGTAATCCGGATCTATACCATGCCCGATAGGACTGAACAATGCATTTATCTGGTCAAAATCAGGTGTGAATGCCGTTGGCGCATAGAAGGTATGGATATCCTCAATCACTACTTCTGTCCATGCTGTATCAACACATCCATGCTCGGTTTCTACGGCAAGCTGAACAGTAAATGTTCCATAGGTCGAATATTTATGTTCGGGATGTATTTCATTTGATATATCCCCGTCACCAAAATCCCAGTTACTTATATAATAGGTACTTGATGTATTATCAAAATATATTTCCGGGCTCAATATTGTAGCTACCTGCGGATAAGGCAGAAAACCGGCAACAGGATTAGGATATACAGTGATCATCTCTTCCCATGTATATGTGTTCACACAACCATATTGTGATGTCACCGTGCATGTTATGTCATAAGTTCCCGGGTTTTCGAATGTATGGGTTACGATCTTACCTGTTCCTGATGTACTTCCCCAGGGATCGCCGAAATTCCAGTTATAAGTCTGTCCGGTAAACGGGTTTGTTTCATTGAATATCACTGTTATTGGTGCACAACCGTCAACAATGTCAGATATAAAATCCACCGGCGGGTTGTCCATTACAACAATAGTCACATTAGCGCATGCCTGGGGCGTTGAGCACCCGTCATTGACACATACCGTATATGTTGTTGTAACATCAGGTGAGACTGTATAAGGAGGTGCCGAAGCAGGCTCCCCGTTAATGGTAAATGAATATGGTTCTCCCATTCCGCCCAGGTAATCGGCAAAGAATGTTGATGATTCACCGGAACATATCGTATCATTGGGATATGCTGTTATTGCCAGGGGTGGATGGACAAATACCGCAGCTCCTGCAGAGGCAACGCAGAAATTCGAATCTGTCACCAGCACGGAATAATAGCTTGTCACTTCAGGGTTGACAGTTATCGTCTGACCGTCAGCAGCAGGATTCCATGTATAGTCATACCCTGGTGTTCCGCCAGAGACATTTGCTGTAAGAAAGGCGGATTCACCGATACAGATCGAGTCCCCCTGCAATGTAACACTAAGTTGCGGCGGTTCGGTAATAATAATATTATCTGTTGCAGTACAGTTATTCTGGTCAGTTATAGTAACTGTGTATGTCCCCCCACTCAAATTTGCAATAGTCTGTGTACTGCCACCATTATTCCATTCATAGATATACGGAGAAGTACCACCTGAAGCATCAATGCCTGCTGATCCGGTGCCATCGCCAAAACATAACGGATCTGTGCCGCTTGTCTGTGTAATTATAGGATAAGGTTCATCAATAGTTATTGAGTCGGATTTGGTACATCCGTTGGCATCGGTTATCAGCACGAAATATTCACCGGAAGTAAGTCCGTTAATATCTTCGGAAGTTTCATTAGTCGGCTCCCAGAAATATGTATATGGCGGGGTTCCTCCATCCACCTCAACATCAGCTTCTCCTATTTCATCGCCTGCACATAATGCATCTGTTCCGGATACCGTTGAAACAAGCAACGGAGGCTCCCCAGGTGTGTATGAACCTGTTACTGTACATCCGTTTTCATCAGTAACAAGCACATTATATGATATGTTTCCGCAAAGGTCTGTTGCTGTTGCAGAGGACTGTGACTGGGGATCATCCCACAGATAACTATATGGATCAGTACCTCCTGTAGCTGTAGCCGTTGCCGTACCGTTATAATCCCCATAGCATAATACATCCGTTCCTGTAACATTTAATGAGATTGCCGGCGGTTCCGTTGGTGTCCATGTACCGGATTTTGTACAACCATTCTCATCTGTTACAACAACAGTATATGTTATTCCACCGCACAGGTCTGTGGCATCCGTGCCCGTATCACCGTTATCCCAGGTATATGATGGGATCCCTGTTCCTCCGGTAGCTACTGCTGTTGCAGTGGCATCACACACGCCGTTACAGGAAGGATGAGTGCCTGTTACTGATAATGTCATACCCGGAGGATCAACCGGTGTGTGTGATCCTGTTGCTGTACATCCGTTTTCATCTGTTACTGTCAAAGTGTATGTCATACCCCCACACAGATCAGTTGCATCTGAACTATTCGCTCCGTTATCCCATAAATACGAGTATTCTCCTGTACCTCCCGAAGGAGTACCCGTAGCTGTTGCATCACAATAGCCGCTGCATGAGGGGTCGGTGCCTGTCACCAAAACAGTAAGTTCAGACGGATCGACAGGTGTATGTGAATCTGTTGCCGTACATCCGTTCTCATCAGTTACTATTAATATATATGTTGTTCCGCCACAAAGGTTTGTTGCATCAGCACCGGTTCCTGCACCATTATCCCAAAAATAGCTATATGCTCCTGTTCCTCCGGCTGAAACTGATGTTGCTGTTGCATCACACGAACCGTTACATAACGGATCTGTTCCTGTAACAGATAAAGTCAGAAGAGGAGGATCAACAGGAGTATGGGAGCCTGTTGCAGTACATCCGTTTTCATCAGTCAGTGTTACTGTATATGTTATACCTCCACAAAGGTTGTTTGCAGTGGAATTATTTCCTGCACTATTGTCCCATTCAAATGAATGAGTTCCTGTTCCTCCTGAAGCTGTTACTCCTGCTGACGCATCACATACTCCAAAACAAGAAGGATCAGTTCCTGCTATTGTCAGGTTAATTGGTGCGGGCTCATTAATTATTACTGTTCCTGTTGCAATACAACCCACATCATCCGTAACCGTTACCCCGTAAGTTCCGGCTGATAATCCTGTTGCTGTCTGGGTTGCCTGTCCGTTATCCCACAGATAATTATATGGTGGCTGGCCTCCGTTCACGGTAACCGTAGCATCACCATCATTACCTCCTGCACATAGTACATCATTAGATGTTATTGATATTGTTGGGGCGCCTATATCACTGATGCTCTGACTCATTTCTTCAGTACATCCATTCTCGTCTGTAACAATTACTGTATATGTTCCGGCATAAAGATCTGTTACAACTGCACTTGTACTATTGCCGGGATCATCCCATAAACAGGTAAGTGTACCGGTACCTCCCGACGCATTCACAGACACCTGACCGTTATTATTCCCGCATGTCGGATCTAAACCGCTGGTACTAATAATTATTTCAGGTGGATCTGTCGGAGTATATGATCCTGTTCCTGTACAGCCCACATCATCAAAAACTGAAACTGTATATGTAAGGCCACCGCAAAGACCTGTAGCAACAGGGCTTGTACCGGCGCCATTATCCCATATATAATTTATTGCTCCTGTTCCTCCGTTAATAGTAACTGTTGCTGTTGCATCACATACACCGTAACACGACGGGTCTGTACCTGTCACGGAAACAGATAATGTTCCCACATTTACTGTGACATCATCTGTTGCTGTACAACCGTATTCATCAGTCACTGTCACTGTGTAAGTTGTTGTTGTATTAGGATTTACATTTATTGACTGTGAACTCTGACCTGTGCTCCATGAATACGACACTCCGCCGTTTGCTGTTAATGTAGTGGTCTGCCCTGTACATATATCAACATCAGTTCCTGCATCAGCAACTGTTTGAATAACCGTAACAAGCACATCATCAGTAATATAATTACCACATGCATCACCTATTGTTATCGTATATAATGTAGTGGCTGTCGGTGATAAGTAAGTAGCATTACTGTTAGGATTGCTAACGCCTGTAGTGGGGGACCATGAATAGCTGTTAGCTCCTTCGGGAAGTTCATAATAAACAGATTCGCCGGGGCATATCGTTGCATCCGGAAGCTCCGGAGTAGTAACACACACCGTCTGCTCATTGTAATAACCGCCTGTAGATGCAGTAAAGCCCCAGTAAACAAAAGGATCTCCTCCAAATATATTATTTACTAAATTATCCGAATATGTTAACCTTAATGATCCGTCAAAATAAACTGATAATGTATTTGCCCCTGCATTCCAGTCAATTTCAATTACATGATATATACCATCCTCAATATTTGCATTAGTTGCACTTGCCTGAACAGGGCCTGCGCAATTATATAAGGCATTATTATGATCACCGCTTCCGTTCTTTTGAACAGCAACATGATCATAAGCTGGGTCTCCCCATAATATCCCTCCGTTCTCAACATTATTAATACTGTTCTCATAAGTATCAAATTCAACTGCAAGGCTGGGATTAATATATTGATAACCTATCCCTCCTCCTGACGAACCGGTATTAAAGCATTCGTTCTGAAAAACAAATACGATCCCATCGGCTCCGGTACCGTCATTCCATCCGAACAGGGCATCAAAAGTTATATTAAAATTCTCATTCAGATCTATCATATAATAATGCCATGCAGATGCATATTGCCCGCCGCTGTTGCTTGTTAGTGTAATACAGCCATTTCCGGAAAAATAACTATACCCGTTCAGGGTAAATGGCTGTGCATTCAGGACATTGATCAGGAACAGTCCGGTTAAAACTAAAACGATGCACTTAAACTTTTCCATAGCTTTTGTGTTAATTTCAAATAGAATACAGGGGTATTTTCAGAAAAAATCGTTATTAGTTCGGAATGCAATTAGTTTTTGAGCGTTAAATCATTACAAATATACGCGATGTTTGCACTAAATATAAATTTACCGGTATGACAATACTATGACAAATTAATTATTTTGATCTAAATTATTAACAATTCCGGATAATTAATTAAATGACCAGGACAATTAATTCATAATTTATAAATATTTTCAATCAATCAAATGAATTAAATAACAATATATTTATTATTCAATCTAACTTTCAGTAAATACAAAAATCTACTTTATCGTTTT
>Ga0180433_10003834_pt1 | contig 21716 bp, 12 predicted proteins | sample SS_ome_8_FD_132980 | JGI IMG/M metagenome (GOLD analysis project Ga0180433, IMG submission 132980) | Hypersaline lake sediment archaeal communities from the Salton Sea, California, USA - SS_1_D_1 metaG | ecosystem: Environmental > Aquatic > Non-marine Saline and Alkaline > Hypersaline >... | reverse complement strand
ATTATTGAAGTATCAATATATAATTTAAGCTTTCTCATATTTTATATTTATAACAAAGATAATCATTTTTTCCATGATTATTCAGATTCATTGGCTTGCCGGTAACATGTCAATAACGTCTATGGCTTTTATTACTATTATAGCGCACTTGTTTGGTTGCTGTAAGTTATTGATCTAACGAAGATATCAAAAAAATTATGATATTTGATTATTTTGACGTGGAATTTTTCAGGTTTAGATTTTTTTAGGGTTTGGGAATAGGAAATTGAAATTTTTATGAAAGTAAATCAGGCATAAAACCAAATATATACCTGATTATTAAAAAAAATAAAATAACCGGACATACTCCTCCTGATCCTGAATGTCCGGTTATTTTAAAACAATATTTCTATTTAAAAAAGCTCTTTTTTCTGCCCGATCACGGTCCGTCACGGTTGCAACATCCTTCTGTTTTGTTAATCGGCAACCTGTCAAAAGGACTTATCACTTTACGTAAGGCATCATTTACTATATGGGTGTATATCTGTGTGGTCTTTAAACTAACATGCCCCATCAATTCCTGAACATACCTTATGTCATACCCGTCTTCCAGCAAATGCGTGGCAAAACTGTGACGTAACATGTGCAGATGGACACGCCTGCGTATCCCTGACCTGCGGGCTGCATTCTTTAATACTCTCGACATGCTTGTATAACTATACCTCGTCCCGGTCTTATTACCCTCAAATAAATACCTCTTCGGCTGTTTTTCTTTAATATATTCCTGCATAAGACCAAATAATTCCGGTGAAATTACGGTATGACGATCTTTCCTGCCCTTTGCCTTTCTTATAAATATTGTCTTTCTTTTCGTATCAATATCCCCGATCATCAATTCCCTGATCTCACTGCGCCTTAATCCTGCCGAATATATAAGTGATATCAATAGCTTGTGCTTTTTGTTCTCAAGACTGTTGTATATGGCAGCCAGCTCTTCCCTGCTGAAGACATCAGGGAGGTAAAAGCCTTTCCTGGGACGAACAAGAAAACGATCGGATATGTCTTTTAGATATACTTTCTCCATGAAAAATTTCAATGCATTTATCATGCTGTTCTGAAAAAATTCCGACTTATGTCTCTGTAAAACAAGATAATCCCTTATGTCCTCCTTTGATATAAATACAGGATGCCTGTAATCATAATCACTAAGAAATACCATAAACATACTCAGGTAAGTGTCTTTTGTCTGCTGTGCAAAAGGCGTCTGCTCAAGCATTAATCTGCTGTGCTCACGATATATATATTCCAGTCTGTAATGCCCCAACAAACGGTAAACTTTTTTCCTGATCTCATCAGGCTTATATCGCATACCCTTGTTTTCAAACATGAAGTGCTGACCATCAATCTTGTGCTTATGGTCATTTAGCAACTCAATATAATATTCATTGGAATAGCTGTTTGACTTTAGCAACCTGTGCTCATCACTTAAATCATCAGTTGTAAATCTCATCTTCGATATATCTCCAGGTGTCAGATTAAGATGATATGCAAGAAAAAGCAACAGCTTGTCATGCGGTGACTTGATATCTGAAGTTATCTCCTTGAATTTAGGTAAGTGAATAAATAACGCTTCGGGCTTTATCTTTATCATCTTACCAAGGTTGAAATACATCCGTTCATATCCCAGCACTGCCTCATAATAAAACTTTATTGCGGCTATCATCTGTTTCCTTCGGATCAATCCCATATTGGCAGCTTTCTGTTTTATATATTCGTATATCCGGTAGTATTCAAATTTTGAAATGTCCTCACCGGTATTTACATCAACATATTCCTTAAAAAATTCACCATATACAGTGATCGTGGTTTTGCTCATACGTTTTAACCGCATCATGTCAAAATAAACCTTTAAAACAGGATCGGCATTACCGGCAGTACTTTTCTTCTCCCTTTCAGGATCAGGATAATAATTAGGTGTCATCTTCAGTTCGCCGGTCACTTCCCTGAATTTCCCCACCAATTCACTACTCTGAGGGAACACCCATGCTTTCCGGTTACTACTGAAATAACAACCGCGGATACTGCGAGCCATTTCTTTACTGAATTTCCCGTTAAGGCTTTCAATTTTATACCGGCATCCTTCAATGGGAATGATCCGGAATCCGTTAATTATCTCACTCATTTCTTTAATATAAATACAGAGGCAGCGGAGTGTTGAAAGACCATTTCAACACCCCTGCAACCTAAATTATTAACATTCACAAAACAACACAAAGTGCCGCCCCTGGTTCAATCAGATATTACTCTGCATTTTCCGGCTTGCCGGCGCCGAACATCAGCATGTCGCTGACTACTATTTCGGTTATGTATTTTTTTGTACCGTCCTGTCCTTCATACGATCTGTGCACCAGCTTGCCTTCTATTGCAACCTCAGATCCCTTCTTTAAAAAATTCTCGGCATATACTGCCTTCTTTTCCCAGGCTACAAGATTATGCCACTGCGTCTCGGTAACTTTCTCACCATTACCGTTCCTGTAAACTTCGTTCGTTGCCATTACCATTTTGGCAACCTTTTTTCCGTTTTCAAATTCTTTGATCTCCGGATCCCTTCCGAGATTCCCGATCAGATTTACTCTGTTCCTTAATTTGTTCATGATTCTAAATTTTAAATTATTAATAATGATTCTACTATAATTTTTATGGAACCGGATTTTGAGAATTCGGAATTCAGGAGTCAGAATTCTCCCGTAGGGATGCCAACGGCAAGAATAATCTTACTGTACGCTTCCATTAATTTACTTACTTCTTTTTGCCACATAATTAAATCTGTAAAACTTTTTGCCGGCTTCCTTTTCATTCTGTATTCTGAATTCTGCATTCTATATTCTGGTTTTTGATTTTTTCTTCAAATAAAAAATAAAATTGTATATTTATCCGTGTATTACCCGGGTATATCCGGATATACTCGAGTAATACACGGGTTTACACGACTATTATTATTAAATATCGATGACCAACTACTTCGTTTTCACCAACTAAGAGCATTTTAAATACGAAGGGAGGAAATGACATGGCCATGGAGTGAAAGAGTGAGGGGGCGAGAGGACGAAAGGACGAGGGGGCGACAAGGCGAAAGAGCGATTGAAGAAGATTGAAAGAGATTGATTGATTGGTTGAAGGAACGAAGGGACGAAAGGGCGAGGGAACGAGGGAACGAGAGGACGAAAGGACGAAAGGACGAGGGGGCGACAAGGCGAAAGAGCGATTGAAGGAATGGTTGGATGATTGATTGATTGAAGGAGCGGGAGGACGAGAGGGCTAAATAACGAATACAAAGTAATAAACTTAAATTTCAGAAAGCTTAATAATAATGCCCATGAAAAAATTCGATAATGTTTGCAGCGTTTGCGGTACTGTCTTAAAAGGACGGCTGGATAAAAAATATTGCTCTGACCAGTGCAGGTATATTGCCAATAATGAGAAAAAACGCAAAACGGACAGAGCCATTATTACTGTTAACAGCATACTGAGAAAAAATCGCAAAATACTTAAAAGCCTGAACCCTGAAGGACGAAGTACTATACGTAAAGAATTTATGAAACAGGCAGGATTTAATTTTAAATACTTTACAAGTTACTATAAAACTAAAAGCGGAAATCTCTATTTCTTTTGCTATGAGTACGGATATATGCAAGTCACTGATAAAGAAAATATTGAAAGGGTAGTAATTATAAACTACCAGGATTATATGGATAAATTTACTCCTGATGATATTCCTGCATTTAAGGAATTATTGTAATAAAACTAATGATCTATGCCGCGAAAACTAAAAAACGAAGAACTGGATCGTAAATCTGTTGAAGAATTCAAAGAATCTGAAAAAATCCCTGTAATTGTTATTCTTGATAATGTCAGGAGTTCAAATAATACAGGATCGGTATTCCGCACCTGCGATGCTTTCCTGGTGGAAAAGATATGCCTGTGCGGGATAACATCAACACCACCAAACAAGGATATCCATAAAACCGCCCTTGGAGCTGAAGATTCTGTTTCCTGGCAATACTACAAAAACACAGAAGATGCTGTCAGGGAACTAAAAAATGCAGGCTATTTAATTATTTCTGTTGAACAAACGGAAGAAAGCATACCACTTCAGGATTTCCGGAAAAATCCCAAGCATAAATATGCTCTTGTTTTCGGACATGAAGTGAAAGGTGTGAGCCAGGGAATAGTGGATATCAGCGACTACTGCATCGAAATACCTCAGTTCGGGACAAAACACTCGTTTAATATCACGGTAAGTGTGGGGATTGTTTTGTGGGAACTGTTGGGCTAATTGTGTCAGGTGGAAACCCATTCGACGTAGTCTGGAGACTACGCCGAGCAGTGGTAGCAGATACCGGATACCGAATGTCGGATTGATAGGATTGAAAAAACAATCGAACAATCGAACAATGTAACAATGAAATTAAGGATTGTACTTTGATTTTTGGAGGATCTTCTGGTAGTCTGTATCTTCCATAAGTTGCTGTAATGTGACATCCGGGTTATTTTTCATATATGAACATACGATCCTCCACCCTATCCATACACCCGATCTGCCGGGCGATTCTTTTGTGAATGTGGTGGTGAACGGCGCCTCGTCAATGTACCGCTTGATATCCATATATTCGGTTGTGAACAGCATCTTCTTTTCAATAAGGTACATCCACATATTCTTCTCATTCCTACCGCACCACTGAAGCTGCTTTCCTGTAAAACCAAAGATCAGCGAATCAGGATGGTCAGGAAGCATAGCCTTAACAAAATACATTATCCTGCCCCTGTAGATCATATTGTTCAGCAAATTATCCTGTGGAGCATCAGCAGCATTACCCGCACCAGCCAATGTATCATCAGGCATGAACTCATAATCCCTCTGCGCAACAGCAGTCATACAATCCGCAACGACCATACCTCTGTGCATCCTGTACCTCATATATTTCGGAATACCAAGCTGAGGATAAAACCTGCAACTGCTTCCCAGGTATTTATCTAAACTGATACCTAAATAATTCCCTGAAGTAACAACGGACTGGTTAAACCCGGAAATATATGATATCACTTCAGGCACTTCTCTTTCCGGATAATAATACTTATAATGCCTGAATGCATCATTTAGCAGACCCTCAATATCTCCAATATCTTCAAAAACCTTCGAGCATTCCTCATTTATTTCCGATATCATAAAATCAGAAACAAAATCCTGAAGATAGGTACAATAAGCTTTTGTATTGTACCCCCCAAGCTTGATAATGCTGTAATTATATACTTCAAAAAAATCTCCGTATTTTGTAGCCATATCCGGAACATGGTTACAAACCTCTTCGGGATCATAAGCAAAAAGATCATGATCCAGCCTTTTGATCTCAATATCCACATCAATATCCGAAATATCCACATCAAAAGGATCATCCTTGCATCCTGCTATAAAAACATAAATAACAATAACAATAAAAATCAGTCTTCTGTGCATAATATAAGGATTTTGTCTGCCTTTTGTTTTTTTCATAAATTCAAAGTCAAACTTAAATAAATATTTCTATTTTTGCATATAACAAAATCAAAATTTCAAACTCATGAAGCGAACAATTTTAATTTTTGGTTTAGTACTTATTGCCGGTTACTCCTTTTCTCAAAAAGTTACCGGGGGGATCGAGATCAGTCCCTTAATCTCCTGGATGAAGCCAGACATAACACAAAATATTGAAAATGAGGGAGTCAAACCCGGATTTAATTTCGGATTTGTTTGTGATCTCAATCTTGGTGATAATTTTTCTTTTTCAACAGGTATTTTAGTAAATAATTTCGGAGGATCATTGAAATTTCTTGATTCAATACCGGCATTTACCATTGATAAAGGCACATCGGATTCGATATACAGTTTTGACCCGGGAGCAGTTATTGACTATAAATTACAATATATTGAGCTGCCGTTCTCATTAAAAGGAAAAACAAATGAGATTGGCTATGTAACTTATTTTCTGAAAGCCGGTGTCAGCCCTATGATAAAGTGGAAAGCCAAGGGCGATGTCACACAGGGCAATATCTCGGGTGAGAGCATTGCCAAAGAGGTTACAGGTTTCGGAATAGGATTTCATGTTGGAGGAGGTATTGAATATTCCCTGGGAGGCAATACCAAGCTGCTGGTCGAGATGGTTTATACCAACGGGCTGACAGATTTCACAAAAACCGAAACTGTAGCAGGTGATGAAAAAGTCATACTGAATGTTCTGGCGCTAAGGGCAGGAATACTATTTTAATTAATATATGATATTGTCAGGATCCCAATTCTTTAATCTGAATTGGGATTTTTTATAAAACAGCACAATGTATATTGCTTTAGCACAACTTAATTATCATATAGCAAACTTTGAAGATAATGCTTCGAAGATCATTGATGCAATATACAGGGCAAAGAAAAAAAATGCCGATCTGGTAGTTTTTTCAGAACTTTCCGTCTGCGGTTATCCTCCTCATGATCTGCTTGAGAAGAAAGACTTTATTGAAAAATGTGAACAAACGGTGGGCAGGATAGCTGCTGCATGCAACGGCATTGCCGCCATTGTAGGCAGCCCTACAATAAATACCGATCCCAAAGGAAAGCAGCTATACAATTCCGCATATTTCCTTGCTGACGGAAAAGTCAGGCATGTTGTGCATAAATCATTACTGCCTGATTACGATATCTTTGATGAATACAGGTATTTTGAGCCAAATACGGATTTCGATATAATAGAATACAAAGGAAAAAAGATCGCATTAACAATATGCGAGGATCTCTGGGATATCCGTCCCGTTGAAAATGCTTTCGGCAAATGTATTTTATATAAGGTCTCTCCCATGCATGAGTTAAGCAAGCTTGATCCTGACATGGTGATAAATATTTCCGCATCACCTTATGCATATACACGGGAAGATATTAAAGAGCAGATATTTATTGATAATGCGATAAAATACAAATTACCTGTTTTTGTTGTTAACCAGACAGGCGGACAGACTGACCTGGTCTTTGAAGGCGGCTCTATGGCAGTTGATGCAAATGGCCAGATCGCAAAGAAGCTGAAGTATTTCGAAGAAGACCTTGTTATACTCGATTCCGGCAACATGTCACCTTTATCTCCGCCAAAACAGCCGCATAATACAACAGCAATGATCTATGATGCTCTTGTACTCGGCATAAAGGATTACATTGGAAAAACAGGATTACAAAGTGCTGTTCTCGGGCTTTCGGGGGGAATAGATTCCGCTGTAACGCTGGCGCTGGCTGTCAAAGCCCTGGGCAGCGACAATGTCTGTGCCCTGCTGATGCCTTCTAAATATTCATCTGACCATTCTGTTACTGATGCTGTTGCCCTGGCAAAAAACCTTAAGGTCAGGTATGAGATCATAAATATCGAACCAGTGGTCGAAAATTATTGCAATTCTCTCAAGCCTGTATTCAAAAACATGCCGGAGGGTATTACTGAAGAGAATATCCAGGCAAGGATCAGGGGCAACCTGCTAATGGCTTTCTCTAATGAATATGGTAATATCCTTTTTAATACATCAAACAAAAGCGAGGCTGCAGTGGGATACGGAACTCTTTACGGTGACCTGAGCGGGGGATTATCTGTGCTTGGAGATGTATATAAGACGGAGGTATTCAAATTAGCCCGGTATATAAACAGGGACAGTGAGGTAATACCGGAGAATATAATAACAAAACCACCATCAGCAGAATTGCGTCAGGATCAGAAAGATACGGACTCTTTGCCGGAATATGACATACTTGATAAAATATTATTTCAGTATATCGAATTAAATAAAGGAGCAGAGGATATCATAAAGCAGGGTTTTGATAAAAAACTGGTTACGGATATTATAAGACTGGTGAATATTAATGAATATAAAAGATACCAGACGCCACCGATATTACGGATCTCTTCCAAGGCTTTCGGAGCAGGAAGAAGAATGCCGCTGGTGGCGAAATATTAATAATACTAATAACTCAATTGAGTATTTCAAATCAATGTCAAATTGTCCCAAAGGGATCCCTACGGGGATGATGTCAAATCGATGATGTCAAAAGTAATCGTATCTAAAATATGATAAAATACATTTGACATTTTACATTTTAATTCTGAATTTTGACATTTTTATGCATGCTGTCATCATTACTAAAAATATTACTTCGTTTATTCTACAGGGATTTTGATCTTGATAATAGTGATTATCCAAAGACCACCCTGCTGAAATACGGCATAAACCAGAGGATCCTGGGATATAACAGAAAAGTACCCTGGCCTGTGCACAAAACATCGGTTGTCAAATGTCCTGAAAAGATACAGAGAGGCAGCAAAGCGCCGGGATATTCCATGGGCTGTTATCTCGACGGCAGGAACGGGATAATCATTGAAGAGAATGTATGGACAGGTCCCCGTGTATCAATAATAAGCATGAACCATAACAGTTACGACTACACCAAATATGAGGACAGTCCTCCGGTGATCATAAGAAAGAATTCTCTTCTTGCCACTAATTGCGTTATCATGCCTGGTGTAGAGCTTGGTGAACATACTATTGTAGCTCCGGGCGCAGTGGTAACACGGTCATTTCCCGACGGAGACCAGATCCTTGCCGGTAACCCGGCCATGAAGACGAAAAAGCTCGAACCATATACCGGAAAAACCTAATGTGAATTCAAATATCAAAATGCAAAATGCAAAATGAAGAACATTGTTCGATTGTTAAATTGTTACATTGTTAAATGGCTATATGGTAAAATGGTTGGATTTACTGCTTGTTGCGATTGCAAATAATTTACACCTCCGAATACGGACAGAATACAATCGCCCCTGTTATTGATCATCAAACCCGGGGTTACACCCCGGGCTATTTATATTACGACCTTACAGGGCTAAAAAAATATCTAATTTTTTTATCAGTTTTCTATTTTCTGATTTCTATTACTAATTTCTATTACTAATTTCTAATTTCTATTTTCCAGCTTCAATCAATCAATCAATCAATCAATCAACCGTTTGTGATCGCCCCGATGAATCGTCTCAGAGCTCCAAATTCCCAAATTATCAAATTTTCAAATTTCCAAATTGTCTTTAGTCGCCGTGGGATTTGATTACTGAATCACGGTAAGTAACTGCTTCATCAAGGGTTTGTATGGTGATCTTTTGCTTTTTGATGAGGTCTCCCCTTGCTTCTTTATCCATGCCTTTAAGCACATCATCAATATCATCAGCTGTGAAGTTTATGAAATTCTCTAATGAATCAATTTCAATAATATGCTGAAGGCTGTCAGCTTTCATTTTCAATGCTTTCATCTCAGGAGATGCAGTTTCCTTTCCGGCTGCCTTGTCATTTTTCAGGAACATATCCCATGCAATATATCCTGCTGCGCCAAGAGTGGCAACAATAGCCCATATTAAAAATATGATATTCATTGAGGAAGAGCTTTTTTTCTCTCCTGGAGGTGATGTGCTTGTAGTTGTACCGGTCATAGCGATAGGTTTATTTAATATCAATAGATGTCAGGTGTTTCCACCTGACATCATTTAATTTATATAATTTAGGGTGGAAAACGGGATTCGAACCCGCGACCCCCGGAACCACAATCCGGTGCTCTAACCAGCTGAGCTATATCCACCAAATATTATTTCGCTCAATTTCTGTGTTTTCTATTGGTAAACTACAATCTGGTGCTCCCTGCCTGCCGGCAGGCAGGTAACCAGCTGAGCTATATCCACCATGATCTCAGGGTATTATCGTTTCCTGAGAGGACAAAGATAATTATTTATTTTTTTTCAGATATAATGATAGGGAAAATTGTTAAATACTTGCTTACGCACATGACCATTCTTGCCCCGACCCAATCGGGGCGCATTACTTTTTGTTTCTGCTTTGCAATCAAACCACCCCCTCCCGATAAATCGGGAGACCCCTCCTTAATTAAGGAGGGGAGCTTTGGGCACTGCATCTAACCAAGTCTATACAAGATTATCGCAATATTTATTTTGTCTATACGACATTTCGACAGCCCGCGCTATTTGTGGAATTGCCACACCACGCCTGGCCCGCTGTTTTACCAGGCCTACGCGCTTATATTAGTACTATAATTTGTAATCACGATTTCCACATTGAACTGTTTGCGCAGAATTGCCTACCTGCCTGCATCGCCTTCTCCGCCAGTTGGCGGATTCGGCAAAGCAAGGCCGGCAGGCAGACTGCCGACTGATTTTCACCCTTGCCTTTCGGAAACTGTGATATGCCTTTGGGAAAACAGGGATTTTATTCCGGTGGATAGTGTTATATATTGGTAATAACAATCACGGGTTTTAATACCCTCCGACTATAACGGGATTAATTCGACTAAATATTTCTATGCACGTTGTTTTAGAAATATTAGTCTCATTTAATTAAACAAATAAATCGTTTCATTATGAGAACAAACCGCCTGATCTCCGGGCTGCTGGCATTACTGCTGGCAGCCGGGAGCTCTGCTTATGCAGAAGATCCCCCGAATCTGACAAGTACAAACACCAATAACTCAAGTCAGAGGTCTGTTACGGCAGGCTGTGTTCCCGGCGCCACATCCACAGAGCTGGCTCTGAACAATATCAGGGCACTGATCCATACCGGAGGCGATATGTGGTGGGACCTGCAGGGAACTGCCAAATACGAGATCCCCAAAGGTTCTTTGAAAACATCACTGTTTGCCGGATCAATATGGATCGGCGGTGTGGATGTGAACGGTCAGCTAAAGCTGAGCGCTGTGATGTTCAGAAGCAATGGCACTGACTACTGGCCCGGTCCGCTGATCACCTCCGGCGAAGGTCAGGCAAGTGTTTCCTATGACGTATGTATGGAATATGACCGTCATTTTATTATTACCAGGGATGAGGTGGCTGAATTCAATGCATGGTATAATTCCGACCCTGAAACACAGGAAGAAGAATATCCGGGGTATTCTGTCCCTGACATAATCCGCGACTGGCCTGCACATGCAGACCATGCCTCAGGGTATCCCTATCACCTGGCTCCTTTTTATGATGTTAATGATGATGATTCTTATAATCCTGGTGATGGTGATTATCCATATTATGACCTTATGGGTGATATACCCTGTAATACAGAGCTCCGGATCGAAAGGTTATACGGGGATCAGACATTATGGTGGGTCTATAATGATAAAGGTAATATACATACCGAGACAGGCGGGGATGCCATTGGGATGGAGATCCATGCACAGGCATTTGCATTCTCCACTAATGATGAGCTTAACAATATGACTTTTTATAATTACAGAATAATAAACCGGTCAACATATACTTTACAGGATACATATTTTGGAGTATGGACAGATGCAGACCTGGGTTATGCATGGGATGATTATGTGGGTTGTGATGTTAACAGGGGTCTCGGATATCTTTATAACGGAGAAGCTGTTGACGGTAACGGGCAGATCAATGCTTATGGAGGACCAACACCGCCTCCTCCTGCTGTGGGTGTTGACTTTTTTGAAGGTCCTTACCAGGATCCTGACGGGCTGGATAACCTGTCTATGTGGGAAAGGGATGAAACCGGCAGTTATGTATCCAATAAGCCTGAATGTGATCGTTATTTTCATTATGTTCCTGAGACAGAAATATGGGAAGAAGTAACAAATCCCACGGAAGAGAATATTCTAACAAACGGTAATATCAATGGTCTGAACTTCGGTGATGGTGTGGTTGATAATGAGAGGTGGGGAATGAGAAGATACATATATTTTAATAACGACTTTACCATGATGGGTAATCCCGAGGAAGCAACTCATTATTATAATTATCTGAGAGGGATATGGAAAGACGGTACGAAAATGATGTATGGAGGAACAGGGCATATAAGTGATGCTGCCACTACCAATGACACCAGCGACTTCATGTTCCCTTATGACTCCGACCCCTGCGGATGGGGCACAGGGGGCATCCCTCACAATGATTACTGGTACGAACCGGGTGAGAATAATGCACCGCACGACAGGCGGTTTATACAGTCTGCCGGACCTTTTACACTAGAACCGGGAGCAGTGAATGACGTCACCGTAGGTATCCCGTGGGCACGTGCCATGGCAGGCGGTCCCTTCTCATCTGTTGAGGATATGAAACGTGCAGATGATAAAGCACAGTTACTGTTCGAGAATTGCTTCAGGGTGGTGGACGGACCCGATGCGCCGGAGCTTACGATACTCGAAATGGACAAGCAACTGATATTCCATATATGGAACAGAAAAAATTCAAATAATTACATGGAAGAGCCTGAAGACTATATTGAGAGAGATCCTTTCATTATCTGCCCTGATGATGATCCCGGTTGCGACAAGTTTTACCGGTTCCAGGGATACCAGGTATTCCAGCTAAAAAATAATGGTGTTTCCGTTTCTGACAGATATGATCCGAGCCTTGCCAGGGAAGTATATCAATGTGATATTAAAGACGGCGTCGGGCAACTGGTGAACTACTACTGGAACGAAGAGCTCGGGGGTAATGAACCTGTGGAAGAGGTGAACGGCGCTGATCAGGGTATAGAGCACACCTTTACAATTACTGAAGACCTGTTTGCAACCGGTGACGACAGGCTGGTAAACAATAAAAAATATTATTATATGGTAATTGCTTACGGATATAATAATTATCTGACTTATGACCAGAATGATCCGAACAGTATTGAAGGGCAAAAAACACCATATAAAGCAGGACGTAAAGGTGTGGCAGGATCAATAAAGACTTATGAGGTGATACCCCATATCAACACACCGGAGAACGGCGGCACGGTCATTAATGCAGAATTCGGCGACGGACCAAGGGTTACACAGATCGAAGGGCACGGAACAGCAGATAATTATGTTGAACTGACACAGGAGACTATTGACGATATTATGGACGGGGAGCCATGGAAAGCCACTACAGTGACTTATGACTACGGAGCTTCCCCTGTTCAGGTCAAAGTCATTGACCCGGCTAACCTGCCCCCAGACACATACCATATTAAATTCGACTCAGTGGATTATAATGATGCCAAAGGACATATTAAGGAATCTAAATGGTATATTTATAATACACATGGAGATACTGTGTATTCGGATAAATGGATCTCTAAAAAAATTGATAATGAATATGTTAATATAAATAATGAGCAGATAATACCCGAATGGGGAATATCTGTAACTATATCCCAGGTGGATTATCCCGGAAGGGAAAGAGATGACGGAGGGTACCTCGGCAGTTCAATGACCTATTCCGATCCTACAAAGCAATGGCTCTATTTCCTGCCTGACGCTGAAGGCGATGATCCGCAAAACTGGATCAGGGCAGGCACTTTCAAAGATCCGGATAATCCGGATATCGGTGATAATATATCAGGAGGATTCGTTGACCCGGACCAGATCTATGAGAAAGTGGTAAACGGAACATGGGCGCCTTATATACTGTGCTCTTCGCACAGACACGGTTTTGCTTATAATGAAGGGCAGGCTTTGATCGATCTAAAAAAACAAAGACTCTCAAGTTTTGACCTGGTGATCACTGCTGACAAAAGTAAATGGACACGAAGCCCTGTAGTGGAACTATGCGAGAACGATTCTGCTAATATAGACAGTGATCCCGACCTGGAGGCTGTTCCCGGACTGTCAGGTATAATGAAGTTTGACCTGAGGAATTCACCATCTGTGGATAAGGACGGTCGCAACCAGTATGATCCTGATTGTAATATTGACGAAGCTACCATGAACAGCACACAGGTCTTTACACAGGAAGATTATGATAATGGCATTATTGACGACCAGGATCTTATCGGAATAAGCTATACTATGGGGTGGTTCCCGGGGTATGCCATTGATGTGGAAACAGGTGAAAGGCTTAATATTATGTTCGGCGAAGACTCGTGGTATGCTGCGGAGAATGGTAAGGACATGATGTGGAATCCCACACCTAACTTATACACTGATCTGTATTATTCAACTGCCGGAGCTGAAGGGAATGTGCTGTTCGGAGGCAAGCATGCCATCTATATTATGGGACATAACAACTGGAAAACAACGGGATCGAATATTGACACATTGCCTTTATATGATTATGGCGATTTTATTTATCATGGCATGAAAAACCTTGACCCTGATGATGCTCTTGACAAAACAAAACAGAACATCTACAGGAATGCTATGTGGGTAGGTGTGCCATTTACAAATCCTGATCATGAACTGCTTGCCTGTGATATCACGATAAAGATAAGGACTTCCAATCCTTATTATATAGGAAAGAACGGTGTGATGGAATCGCCTGATCCACAGAATGATAACAAACCGATGTATTCGTTCTCCACCGCAGATATCAGCACTGTCACTAATAACCTTACTACTGCAAAAAGCGCACTTGACCTGATAAGGGTTGTGCCGAACCCGTACTATGGTTATTCGGAATATGAATCATCACAGATAGATAATGTGGTAAAGATCACTAACCTGCCGCAATTGTGCAATATATCAATATATTCCATAAACGGTGTTCTGATAAGGAAATACAAGAAAGACAGTCCGATAACATACCAGGAGTGGGATATGAAAAACCAGTACGGCATAGCCATTGCAGGCGGAGTGTATATTATTCATGTTGAAGCACCGGGAGTCGGGGAAAAAATAGTGAAATGGTTCGGGGCACAAAGACCAATAGACCTGAATAGTTTTTAGGTACTCGGTACTTGGCTTGGTTCTGGATGCTGGGTGAAAATTATATTAGTTACTTTTATTTTACTGAAATATTAACTAAATTTGAATAAAACAGCTATTATGAAATGTGTCCGGTTAATATTTCTTTTAGTAATATATTTTACCGTTATCTTTTCTGTTTTTGCGGATAAGAATCCAGGGGGACATAATAAAAAAACCAACGATACACAAAACACTAAACGTGATGTCACTGCAGGCTGTGTTCCCGGCGCAACTTCCACAGAGCTTGATATAAACAATGTAAGGGCGCTGATCCATACAGGCGGTGATATGTGGTGGAACCTGCAGGGCAAACCCGGATATGAAATACCCAAAGGGTCAGGAAAAACCTCATTATTTGCAGGATCAATCTGGATAGGCGGAGTGGATTTGAACGGGCAGCTTAAGCTTGCAGCAATAAGATTCAGGCAGGTTGGTGTCGATTACTGGCCGGGACCATTAATTACATCAGGACAGGACCAGGCTACAGTTACACATGATGTGTGTATTGAATATGATGAGCATTTCAAGATCACAAAACAGGAAGTTGAAACATTCAGGGATTGGTATAATGCTGATGAACAAACACAGGAAGAAGAGTATCCGGGCTACACTGTGCCTGACATTATTACAAACTGGCCTGCGCATGGAGACCTGAGCAACGGCTATCCATATTATCTCGCTCCTTTTTATGATGTGAACAATGATGACTATTATGATCCTGCTGATGGCGATTATCCTTATTATGACCTGGACATGGAACTACCCTGCCCCACTGACGAATATGTCCTGCGCGGGGACCAGACACTCTGGTGGGTATTCAATGATAAGGGTAATGCCCATACCGAAACCGGTGGTGATGCCATAGGTCTGGAGATCCATGCACAGGCTTTTGCCTTTTCCACTAACAATGAGCTAAACAATATGACCTTCTATAATTACAGGATCATAAACCGTTCTGTATATGTTTTATATGATACATACTTCGGAATATGGACAGATGCGGATATGGGATATGCTTATGATGATTATATAGGAAGTGATGTTAACAGGGGGCTCGGATATCTTTATAACGGAGAAGCTGTTGACGGTAACGGACAGATCAATGCTTATGGAGGACAAAATCCTCCTCCTCCGGCAATAGGATTAGATTTCTTTGAAGGCCCATACCAGGATCCCGACGGTCTTGACAACCCCTCTAGCTATGATCCTGTAACCGGTGAATTAATATGCGACGCCAATATAATGAACGGGAATATTAACGGGCAAAATTTTGGTGACGGTATAATAGATAATGAAAGATGGGGCATGAGGAGGTTTATATACTTCAATGGCTTTGGTGGTGGTTCTCCTTCTGCAATGACACAACCTCAGATAGCTCCTCATTATTATAACTACTTAAAAGGTATCTGGAAAGATACAACCAGTTTATGTTATGGAGGAATAGGTTATAACTCCGTGGGAGGTACAACTGACATACCTTCGGATTATATGTTCCCCGGTGATTCCGATCCGTGTGCATGGGGAACAGGCGGTGTTAATGTGCTGGACACTTACGGACCCTGGACAGAGGAAATCGAAAACAATGAGCCTTACGACAGACGATTCGTACAGTCTGCAGGACCTTTTACCCTGGAGCCGGGAGAAGTTAATGATATTACTTTGGGCGTGGTATGGGCAAGAGCACATTACGGTGACCAGCATACTTCTGTTGAGGAAATGAAACGTGCTGATGATATAGCCCAATTACACTTCGACAACTGTTTTAAAGTGATTGACGGACCTCATGCACCGGAACTTACTATTATTGAGCTGGATCAGAAATTAATATTCCATATATGGAATGATCCGGCTTCCAATAATTACCTTGAGGAATATGAAAAAAATGATCCGTATATCGTATGCCCTATATTTATGGATGATTGCGACAAATCATATAATTTCCAGGGATACCAGATATTCCAGGTAAAAGGTGACATCACCTCAATTGATGATCTTACTGACCCCGATATTGCACGCCTGGTTTTCCAGTGTGATATCTCTGATGATATATCGCAAATTATTAACTACGAATGGGATAAAGAATTAAATACAAATATTTCAGTTGAAAAGGTTAACGGCTCAAACAATGGTATAGTGCACTCTTTTAAGATCGAAAAGGACCTTTTTGCAGAAGGGGATGACCAGCTTATTAACGGGCATAATTATCATTATATTGCTGTTGCTTATGCACACAATGATTACCTGCATTACGACCAGAACGATGCAATGACATATAACGGGCAGAAAAGCCCATACTTGTCAGGTCTGACAGACCCCGACGGCAATATCAACATTTATCCGGCTACACCCCGTGATTTCAATGACTGTTACATATTGCCTGAATATGAAAACAGTCCTGTAATAACACAAATTGAAGGACATGGCAATGGCGACAATATCCTTGACCTGACACAGGAAACTATCGAAGAGATCATGTCCGGTGAACCATGGAAGGCATCTCAGCTTACTTATGAAAGAGGATATGCTCCAATACAGATTAAAGTAATTGACCCGTTTAATATCCATGATGGTGATTATACAATCAAATTCGACTCTGTGAATTATTATGTTGCAAAGGGATACATCAGAGAATCTAAATGGTATATATATAACTCTTCCGGTGACACTGTATTTTCTGATAAATGGATATGCAAAAATACAGGTTCCGAATATATAAATATATGTAATGAACAATTAATACCGGAATGGGGATTTTCCGTAACTATTGCTCAAGTTGAATACCCGGGCAGGGACAGGGAGGACGGTGGTTATCTCGGCAGTTCCCTCACATATCTAGATTCAACTAAACAATGGCTTTATTTCCTGCCTGACCTCGAAGGCGCTGACCCGCAGAACTGGATCAGGTCAGGCACTTTTGAAGATCCGAACTATCCGCAATGGGATGATAATAAATCCAGTAGTTTTATTGATCCTGATGAGATATACGAGAATGTACTGAATGGCACCTGGTCGCCATATACATTATGTTCACACGAAAAATACGGATTTGCTTATGATAAAGGACATTCTCTTATTGATTACAAGAAACAGCGTTTATCCAGTATTGACCTTGTGATAACTTCAGATAAAGATAATTGGACAAGATGCCCTGTGGTGGAAATGTGCGAGAACGATACGGATTATTCCGATCCTTATGATCCTGAAGTGATACCGGGTCCTTCGGGTATATGGAAATATGACCTGCGAAACGCACCCTCTGTGGATAAAAACGGATTAAACCAAAATGATGACGGATGCAATGTGGATGAGGCAACCATGAACGGAACACAGGTCTATACACAGGAAGATTATGATAACGGTTACATTGACGATGAAAGCCTTATCGGCATGAGCTATACTATGGGATGGTTCCCGGGATATGCTATTGACGTGGAAACAGGTGAAAGGCTTAATATAATGTTCGGCGAAGATTCATGGCTTACTTCTGAAAACGGTAGTGATATGTTATGGAATCCCACAGAAAACCTATATTCAGACTTGTATTTATCTACTAACGGTGAAGAAGGAGAAGTGCTGTTCGGAGGCAAGCATGCCATCTATATTATGGGACATAACAACTGGCATTTTACATCATATACTAATGACACTCTTCCTTTATATGACTATGGTAATTTTATCTATAACGGCATGAAATATTATGATCATACAAATATGGATAAAACAAAGCAATATATATACAGAAATGCCATGTGGGTAGGAGTGCCATTTACAAATCCCGATCATGAACTGCTGGCTTGTGATATTACTATAAGGCTAAGGATATCTAATCCTTATTATGTCGGTGTTAACGGTGTGATGGAATCACCTGACCCGCAAAACGAGAATAAACCCATGTATTCCTTTAACATGTCAAGTATTTATGATGATCCTTTGCCTGATCCTGAGGAACTGACACTGCTTAATGCATACCCCAACCCTGCAAACCGGTATATAGTGATAAAATTCAGGCTACCGGAAAATGCTTTATCCGGCACTTTGAGCATCTATGATATTAACGGAAGACTGATGTACAGTGAGGATATGGAAAAACCACAGGAGTGTGCATTCATATATGTTAATAATTATTCACCAGGAGTATATCTGTACAGCCTTTTAACAGACAATGGCGAGAGAAAAACAAAAAAACTGGTGATAGCAAGGTAATTATAATTATTGAGCCGGAAGTCCGAAGTCCAATTATGTAATTTAAATTTTAAAAAGTATCTTTGGGATCAAATTCCTGATGATATGAAAAGCTCCCGGCAACTGATCTTTTTTACATCTTTTTTAATAATCACATTTTCTGTTTTTGCAGATAAGAACCCCGACTGGGTTATCAACAGCGATAAAAATTCAGGCAACAGTTCCCGGGCTGTCACTGCCGGTTGCGTTCCGGGAGCCACATCCACAGAGCTGGACCTTAACAATGTCCGTGCACTGATCCATACGGGAGGCGATATGTGGTGGGATCTGCAGGGAGCGTCGCGATATGAGATACCCAAAGGATCGGGAAAGACAATGCTCTGGGCAAGCTCTATATGGATAGGTGGTGTTGACGTGAACGGGCAGCTCAAGCTTGCTGCACAGAGATACAGACAGGTTGGGCTTGACTACTGGCCAGGACCGCTCAGGACGAAAGGCGAAGAGATAGCCAGTGTCACTGCTGATGTGTGCCTTGAGTATGACAATCATTTTGTTATCACAAGACAGGAAGTGGAGACATTCAGGGCATGGTATCAGTCCGACCCTGAAACACAGGCAGAGGATTACGAAGGATATTCGGTTCCTGACATTATCAGGGAATGGCCTGCCCATGGCGACTATTCACAAAACTATCCGTATCATCTCGCCCCTTTCTATGATGTGAATGATGATGATTATTATAATCCTGATGACGGCGATTATCCGTATTACGACCTGAGAGGCGATGCACCATGCGGCACTACACTTGAACATCGTGAATACAGGCTTTACGGGGATATGACATTATGGTGGGTGTATAATGATAAAGGTAATATCCATTCGGAAACAGGAGGAGACGCCATAGGAATGGAGGTCCATGCACAGGCATTTGCATTCTCTACTAATGATGAGCTTAACAATATGACCTTTTATAATTATGAGATCATCAACCGTTCGACATACACATTGCTGAATACATATTTCGGTATATGGATAGATGCAGTAGTGGGCTATGGATGGGATGATTACATCGGATGCGACGTGAACAGGGGACTGGGATATGTCTATAACGGGGAAGCTGTTGACGGGAGCGGGCAGCCATGGTCTTACGGCGGTCCCATACCTCCTCCGCCTGCAGCAGGTGTTGACTTTTTTGAAGGACCATACCAGGATCCTGACGGTCTCGATAACCTGTCTATGTGGGAAAGGGATGAAGACGGCAATTACATGTCCAACGTACCTGAATGTGACCGCTATTTCCATTATAATAATGACCTGGGTATATGGGAAGAGGTACTGAGCCCGACAGAAAGCAATATACTTACTAACGGGAATATCAACGGGCTGAATTTCGGAGACGGTGTTGTTGATAATGAAAGATGGGGAATGAGAAGATACATATATTTCAATAATTATGGCAGCGGCGCCAATCCCGCCACTACAGACCCGCAAGATGCGCCTGACTATTATAATTACCTGCGCGGGATCTGGAAAGACGGCACGAAATTGCTGTATGGCGGCACAGGACATGCTTCAGGCACCTCATCAACAGACACTTCGGATTTTATGTTCCCTTATGACTCCGACCCGTGCGGATGGGGAACAGGAGGGATACCTCATAATGATTACTGGTATGAGGAAGGAGAAGGCAATGAGCCGTACGACAGGAGGTTCGTCCACTCAGCAGGTCCTTTTACACTGGAACCCGGAGCAGTGAACGATGTAACTATCGGGGTGGTGTATGGCAGAGCCAGGGCAGGCACTCCCTTTTCATCAGTAAAAGAAGTTATGCGTGCGGATGATAAAGCACAGCTTTTATTTGAAAACTGCTTTGAAGTGGTTGACGGACCCGATGCACCGGAGCTTACGATCATCGAAATGGACAAACAACTGATATTCCATATTTGGAACAAAAAAAATTCAAATAATTACAACGAGGAGCCGGAGGACTACTATGAAAGAGACCCTTTTATCGTATGTCCTGAGAATGAACCCGACTGCGACAGGTATTACAGTTTCCAGGGATACCAGGTGTTCCAGTTAAAAAGCAGTTCTGTTTCCGTAAGCGACAGGTATGATGCAAGCCTTGCCAGGGAAGTATTCCAGTGTGATATTAAAGACGGGGTCGGGCAACTGGTGAACTATTACTGGAATGATGAGATTGACGGTAATGAGCCTGTGGAAGAGGTGAACGGCACTGACCTTGGTATAGAGCACACCTTTACTCTTACTGAAGACCTGTTTGCCACGGGTGACGACAGACTGGTGAACAATAAAAAATATTATTACCTGGTCATTGCTTATGGGTATAATGATTACCTGACTTATGACCAGAATGACGCTAATACTATCGAAGGACAGAAATTCCCGTACCTTGCCGGCAGAAAAGGCGCAACAGGATCAATAAGGACTTATGAAGTGATACCCCATATCAACACACCGGAAAACGGTGGTACGATCTTTAATGCTGAATTCGGTGACGGACCAAGGGTAACACAGATCGAAGGACACGGAACAGGTGATAACTATGTTGAACTTACGCAGGAGACTATTGATGATATTATGGACGGGGAGCCATGGAAAGCGCAAACAGTGACTTATGATTACGGTGCTGCCCCCATACGGGTCAAAGTCATTGATCCGGCTAACGTCCCCGCAGACACTTACTATATTAAATTCGACTCTGTGGAGTTTAACGCTGCAAAAGGACATATCAAGGAAGCTAAATGGTTTATCT
>Ga0180433_10003832_pt1 | contig 21724 bp, 35 predicted proteins | sample SS_ome_8_FD_132980 | JGI IMG/M metagenome (GOLD analysis project Ga0180433, IMG submission 132980) | Hypersaline lake sediment archaeal communities from the Salton Sea, California, USA - SS_1_D_1 metaG | ecosystem: Environmental > Aquatic > Non-marine Saline and Alkaline > Hypersaline >... | reverse complement strand
TAGCAGTTCCATCAGTTAATGAACCACCTGTGATAGCACCAGATGCATTAATTGTAGTAGCACCCGCTAGAGCACCACTCGATAGAGTAGCAGTTCCATCAGTTAATGAACTACCTGTGACAGCACCCGAAGCGGTAATAGCAACAGCACCCGTTAGAGAACCACTCGAAAGAGTAGCAGTTCCATCAGTTAATGAACCACCTGTGACAGCACCCGAAGCGGTAATAGTTGTAAATGATCCGGATACTGCAGTGGTTGCACCAATTACTGTACCATCGATACTGCCACCAGTAATACTAACAGTATCTGCGGTAAAACTCTGACCACTTGCAACAGATAATCCACCATTTGCTGTAATACTACCAGATGCTGTAATAGCACCATTTGTTGAAATAGAAGCTGACGCTAAAATAGTTGTAAATCTACCCGAGTCGGCTGTAGTTACACCAATTTTTGTACCATCAATGTTACCACCATTGATATCGACATTAGAAAATGACGAAGTTCCCGATGATGTTACATCACCGTTTACATCACCTGTAAGAGTTCCTCCAGTTAATGTAGCAGTGCCATCAGTTAATGTAGCACCATAAATTTGACCAGTGGATTTAAAATCTGTATTCCCCGTAGTCCAATGCGGTCCACTATGATCATAATATAAACTTTTTGTTTCAGTTGTACCACCATTATCATATAAAAATTCTAAACCACCATATGTTGCGCCCCCAGCCGTACTGCCATCCCCTGTAGTATTTACACGAATGGCATTTTCAGATGTAACAGTTGTAGCTGTATCTAAAATAGTTTTATCGCCTTCTACAACAAGAGCGCCACGAATATATACAGTTCCACTATTAGTAGATGCAGCTGATGGATCGTCTTCTTTGTAAGGATCAATTATAAGTTGGTGATTAGTTCCATTGTTTGGATCAGTAAGTGCATATATAGATGCCTTAGGAACAGAATCTGTTGTAGCTTTGTCTGTAAATAGTAGCTGTTCGCCAATTGTAACTGTTGGAGCTGAAGTACTACCTGAAGTTGTTATTGTGCCATTAACTGTTAGATTATTGACAGATACAGAACCTTTGGTGATCGATGTATTTGATGAACTATCATCTCCACCAATTTGCATAACTGTGTTTGGAGACGTGCCATTATATACACTAAAATTAACCTCATCGGCTGAACCAGTACCATTTCTTACTACGTCTATAGTAGTAGATCCAATATTTGCTATAGATTTAGTTGTCGGCATGTTTAATAAATAAATTATATTTTTTTTTTGAAAATATTCCTTATTTATTAAAATTAAACACTATCGGTGAAAGTTATAGATTTTTCTGTTAGTTTTTCCTTTAAAATAGTATAAGCTTTTTCCCATAGATTTTCTACAATGGGACTGTCTTGTCGAATATTAATTTTTATTATGTCTACTCGTGTATCTTCTAATTTAACATGACAACTACACGTAAATACATAACTACTACTGGTACTGCTATTACCATTCGTAGAAGTTTCTTTATTAGTAGAAAGATCTCTTACATTTATATATACAGAATCAAGTGTAACCTTATCATTGTGAATTTTATAACCTGTTGCTGTAAGCCCCATTTTAATAAATGTAAAGATTATTTTTCAAATAAATTAAGCGCTTTAATTTCGAATGTTATATCATTATTTGTTGACATTGTTAATATTCCAGTGTCTGTGTTTAAGCTAATTGATGAATCATTATTGGTATTTTTCTCAAAAATAACAGTATAAACGGTTACATTCCACATTTTACCTCTTGTATACAATGCTATAGATCCTGTTAAATTATTACTATCTATTAAAGATACACATATATATCCAACATGAGCAGATGGTGAGGGATTTACTATAGATGATTGCGTATAAGAACTTGACTGTTGTATAGTATTTAGGTCGATAGTAACTGTGTTACTTATAAGGTTTCCACTAGCTAATACAACACCAGTTGAGTTTGTTATAACACTACCCGCTGTTAAAGTGCCGGATATAGTGGCCGAATCTCCAGATAGACTAGTTGCATTTAAACTACCACCAGCCTGTAAAACCTGCGTAACATTATTCCCGTTAACAATAAGATTTTCTGCATATAAACTATTTGTTGTTACAGAATTAGAAACAGTGATATCAGTAGCATTTAAACTAGTAATTGCATGAGACCCCAAGGTAGAACTATTAATAGTTATGGATGATCGTGTTTTATTTCCCATTATTAATTCTATAATATTTAAATTTAAAGAATTAATAAAATGTAGAATTAATGATACTTAGTTTTGATGTTGGGATTAAAAATTTAGCATATTGTCTAATTGATACAAGTGAAAACACATGGAATATATTAGATTGGAATGTCATAGATTGTACATCTAGTAATCATATATTGACTTTAATTAAAGAATTGGATACTTTACCACATTTATTAGAATCCACTGTGATTTTAATAGAAAAACAACCATCATTTAATCCTAAAATGAGAATAATTGGTGGATGTTTGTATACATATTTTACACTTAGAATAGCTCATGAACAAGATAGAAATGTTAAGATAATGTTTTATTCTGCAAAGCATAAATTAAAAAATGTTAATGTCGCACAAGTTACAGCAAAAACTAAGTATTCCCGTAATAAAAAATTAGCAATAGAAGAAACAAAATACCTACTATCAGAATCCGAATGGTTAAAGTACTTTATGAGTAATAAAAAGAAAGATGACCTTGCTGACTCTCTACTACAGGGTTTGTCTTACCTCTGAGAGTATACATATTCTTCGAGTACAACTTTGTACAGTAATAGAATTGTGATAACAATTAATAAAATTTCTCCATTAAAAGTCCCTGTAATTTTACAAAACATTGGAGTAAAAATAATTGGAATTGCCCATAGGATATGAAAGAGCCATGTTAATGGGTCTGTTAAGGGATAAAATTTAATAAAATACCCTACACATACAATTATATTTAATAATAAAGCAACTACAAATATTGTGATATCAAATCCACTATTAAAAAACAAGGCGTTAATAAGTAGAGTTATTAAAGATAATTGTAAGATTCTTTTGAGTGCTATATTACCATTAATAACATTTATATTCTTACCATTTATTATTTTAGTTATAAATTCATACCCAAATAAGAGATAGCAAATATAAATGAAAATGTAAATTTTGCACAAGTCATTCATTTATACTATAACAATATTAATATTCTACACCATTTACCGTAACCAATTTTTTAACTGATTTGTGGATTTTATAATCCTGTGCAGACTTATAGAATTCTTTATGACCATCGAGTAGTACTCGAAAGTACTTATATTCATCTTTTGTTTCTACATGATCATATGTGAATACTTGACGCCAGCATCCGTTACCAAATTCCCAAACCTTGATACTAGTCATATAGTATAGTATAGTACAAACCTTTAAGTTATTTATCTAGTTTTAAAGGGAATTGGATTACCCATCATTCCTAATCCAAAGTTTTTACCAAAACCATTAGCATTATTTAAAGGTACTATGCGTGAATTAATAACTTCACCAACGACGAGCCTACTTTCTCCTCCATTTGGAACGTTTACATTTATTGATGTAATTTTACCATTTTTAACATAAATTGGATAATTACCATCATCATCTGGGTTAACAATATATCCATTAGCAAGTTCTACTTCACTTCTTCTATTATCGTGTAATCTGTAATCAATTTGGAGAGTCATAGGGGGATGTCTTGGTGGATTCTTGGGATCTTGAATTCGCGCAGGTACTATGTAAACTTTAATATCGGAAACATTCACAACATATTTAGCAGATTCAGCATGTTTCTTGTACCATTTTTTTAGTAATTCCATATTAGTTTTTATAGGATTGATATCGGTAAATTTTAATTGTAGTTGTACAAGAAATCCCTCTTTGTGTCTTTTAAGAATTGCACACTTAACATTATCTACTGTAGCTAAACCATCATCTCTATGAGTATATATATCAGATACATTAATTCCATTAGCACGAGCTAATTTTTTTGCACTTTCAGAAAAGTAACCTTGTGACATTTATTAATTAATTATAAAGATTTTTTTTACGCATTATCTATATTTTGTTTTATAACATCAGTCATATAAGATGGTTTAACAGGAATATAATGACTGGCTATGTTTCTAAAAAATAAAAATTCTATTATACCGACAAATACAAGTATAATTATATTTTCTAATATAATTTCTCCGTACTCTACAGTACCACCTCGTAAATGATGAAAGATTATCTGTGTGACTAGTATTATAAATAAAAGTACAATAATAGTTACATTAAGTAACAGTAGCATAGAATTATTTTTGTTCTGTGTTATGTTATCTGTGTCATATATAGCTAATAGATAATCTTTAACCTCTTTTGGAACTGATTCTTTGTAATCGATATCATTAATACTTTTATCTAATTCTGACGTGAAAGATTTAGTTTCAGTCGGACTTATTACTGTCCAAAATAATATAGATAAAAATACAAACAGTAAAAATACATGTAGAGTTACACTTATTAGTAAGTTACTTGTATCCATTATTTAGGTACCAATATTTTATTTATAATTTTATATTTTACTTTATTAGGATCTATAGCTAAATAATTAGATGGGATTAAAAATAAAAATACAGTCTCAGTTAAAGCTACAAAAACTAAAGTTGTACCAGATGATATTAATATATACTGCAATTTACTTATGTCCCACTTAAAATAATAGTAAGCTATAAATACAAAAAAAGCTGTACCAACTAAAATAATGAATATTAAATTTGTCATATAATCTGTAAGCTCTTGATTTTTACTAGCAACCTCCTGATCCTCTTTAGCTAAAGAGTCTTTATTCTTATCTAAAGAAGAGTCTACCTTTTGCTTTAATTTAGCTTTAATGTTTTCTGGTAAAGCACTTACCTCGTCTTTAATGCTATCATTTAGTAAAAAATTAATTTGGTTTTCAGTAATATTCTTCTCCTGACGTGAAGCTATGGTAAAGAAGAATATGGTAAGAAAAATAGTCATAACAGAAACGTGAACAATTATATTTACTATAAATACAGGATAGTCCATTAATATATGGAAATATTATTTATTCAACAAAATTCTTAATAAGAATCTTCTTGAACGGTTCCAAAGGGGATCGAACCCTTGACCCCACGGCTAACAGCCGTGTGCTCTAACCAACTGAGCTATGGAACCATAATATTTTATGCATTATATCTTTAAATTAATTTATCTATAATTAAATGAAAATAGAAGTAATTTTATACTTAATTGGTACAGTTTTAAGCTTGGTATTTATAATATTAAATATCTGGAGAGCATATAATCACTATACTGAAGATAAACAGGTTAACTCGGAACCATTGGTTGTTATGTTTATACTGTATTTAATCATTACCGTTTATATACAATGACTAAACATAAGTAATTATGTTCTTTTTTGAGCCTTTCGAAGTCTGTTCCATAACCCAGAAATTTCATTCTGTTGCGCATTAATTTTTTGGATAAGTATATAGATAATTTCATTAGGTTGTTTAGACATTAGTTCTTCATAATTTAACATTTTATTATTCTTAGGTTCTACATTAGGTTCTACCTCCATTAATTTGTTATAATTAGTATCTTTAATACAGTTAGACCTAAGGCTAGGTGTCTATGGCAACAATTTTAGATCTAACATTAATAGGTGTACCAACTGTTTTCTGAGTTGGTTCAAGTTGTACTATATTACGATCTACTGTATATATTTGATGTACTTTACTTTTATATGGAAATGTTATATCGTCTACTTGCACACCTGGTGACAACTTACACGAAAATTGTATTAAATACATGTCAGGAAACATCGATGTTGTAACTATTTTTAATTTAATATTAGAAACTTTATTACCCATTAGATAGGGTAAATGATAATCGTACCATTCTTGTATAGATTAGCATGGTTTATATTTTTAACAAAAAATAATATAGAAACTTTTATTTAATCTCTAATATCAATATCAATAACGGAATCTTCTTTTTGTTTTAAGAATCCTCTTTTTTTGTAAAAGTTTAATCGTTTATAGTTAGAGTATGTGAAAGTAGAATAAAAATCCTGAATATCTATAACGAGTGGTGGATTTTCATTTTGTTTTCTTAGTATTCTTCCAACAGCTTGTTCTACATCACTTTTAGGTGTTGCTAATAAAAGTGTATCTAAACGAGGATTATCATATCCTTCACTAGCCATATTATATGTACCTATTATGATATCTTTTTTATTGCTTTCATTTAATTGTTCGATTGTCATCCCACCCATATAAAGACCTGAATTACTTAACTGAGAATGTAAGTATTCTGCGTGGTTTCTTATTTGTGTTAAAACTAGTATCACTCTATGTTTATTTTTATTAATGATGTCTAATATAAAATTATTTCTTTCTCTACTATTACACATGTTTACTATCATAGCCATTCTATTTGGTTTCCCGTTTATCATTACTTCTTCTTCAAACGGTACGGTTGGATAAAATGGACATAACTGAATATCAGGCTTTCCAGTGACCTGTTTAATATCAACTACCGTTTCTCCAAGAAACCAATTAATCACTTTAGATAATCCATCAGATCTTTTTAGTGTAGCAGATAATCCCAGTGAATATTTTATAAACATTTTGTAAAACACTCCAGAGAACATTTCACTTGGAGTATGATGAACTTCATCAAATACAACAAATCCAAAACCCTGTGTAACTTCTTGAGGATAATTCCTAATACACAATGAATGAATTATTCCAACGCATATCGGAGAATCTACTATAACTCTATCTTGTTGAATAATTCCGGCATCTATTCCTGTAAATTCTTTAATTTTAACTACCCACTGATCTAGTAGACTTCGTGTATGAACTACAACAAGAGTTTTACATCCCAATTGTTTAGCTAACCAAAGAGCTAAAAAAGTTTTACCCCATCCAGTATAAAGTGAACATACAGCAGAATAATTTTTGAGTATATGATCTAAAACCTGGTGTGACGGTTCTAACTGATAGTCTCGTGGACTGTTACTTATATTTATATTTACCTGTTCTATAGGATGATAAGATACTAATTCAGGTAGTCCTAGTTTATCTATCATATAGAAACGAGGTCCATATAAATATTTTTCACTTTTTCTAAATACTTTATACTGTTTAACTGGGCCATCAACACTAAAAGGTTTAACAGTAAGATCTTTTACTATTTCCTTTAATTTTGGATGGTCTAAATCAATTCTATAACCCTTTGGTGTAATAGACATTTTTTAATTATTATATTAGTCTTAAAGTGATTTTATAATATCATTTCAGCTCCCACTCGGATTCGAACCGAGGTTGAAGGATTCAAAGTCCTTAGTGATTACCACTACACTATAGGAGCTGATATGATATTAACTTTAAATATTAAAATACCCTTAAGTATATTTATGATATATTATAATTTTATACATTACTCTTCTATTCTTATGGATATAATGAGTTGTAAAGTCCCAACTATTAACTATACATTCAAAATTAATTGGACATTTAAGAGCTATAATTTTACAGTAAGTGTATAAATTTTCTATTACATTTTTAATATGAACACCAGAAAGTTCTAGTTCAGATTCCTTTTTACTCTTGTAATTAAGTTCCCATGGTGGATCTAAAAATATAATATCTTGCTTTAATGTTTTGCATATAGATAGATAGTCGTTATTGTAAAAATTACAGTTTATTAACCATTTTAAATTAGATTTTAACACTTTAAACGCATCTTTATCTATTTCTATACAATTAACTGTTTTATAATAATTAGCAAATATCACGGAATTACCTCCAATACCTGCTGTTGCATCGGTTATAATAGAGTCTTTAAAACAATACAATTTTATAATATCTAAAGTTTTAGTTCCCTGATCTTTAGAAGAGTATAACTTAATATAATTATAAGGAACATAAAATCCCATTACTAATATATAGGATATATTCTTAAAGTGATTTTATAACAATTTAAATAGTTCTTCGGTGATATTGGTATTTAATAAAACTTGTATTATAATATTCATATATTCATCATCAATATCTAAAAAGATACCCTCTGAAATAAAATTGGAGAAAAATATAATCATATATACATAAAATTTTTGTAAAGGATAGTCATATATTGTATTATCTTTAACGTTATCTAATAATTTATTCAGTAATATTTTATCTGTATCTGTAAGTTTATGACTCTGAACTTGTTTAGTAAACACTAACTGATTAAAAATATTGTAACAATTGTGTACTTTAGGAATACCGACTTTAAATTTATTTGCAATGGTGACGTCTATCATTCTTTAAATATATATAAGAATATCTCTAATATATTTATTAGAAAAAATGTTAAGATATAACAAGCAGATTATGAACAGTAGAAAGAGAAAGTATGACGACTCTTCAGGAGATGAGTTTAATATTAGTGAATATAACATATCAGATCTCGAATCGTTAATTAACATGGTAGAAGACTTCATGATTAAGCCGTGTAGTAAAAAAACTAAACGCCAATTACCTAAAAAATTTAATAAGTTAACAAATATATTAGATGAACTATATGAGCTAAACAATTTAATTGGTTTAAAAGTATTAAAACAGCAACTTATAGATCAAATCCTATTCTTTATAAAAGAGGTAGACGAATCTATTATGATGCATACGGTTATATATGGACCACCGGGTACAGGTAAAACATCGGTTGCGCGGATAATGGCAAAAATATATGCTGGACTCGGTATTTTAAAGAAAAACAAGTTTCGAGAAGTAAAACGGGAAGACTTAATCGGACAGTATCTTGGAGAAACAACAATTAAAACGATGGAAACCCTAGAAGAATGCAAAAACGGCGTAATGTTCATTGATGAGGCATACTCTTTAGGAGATGATTCGAAAGGTGACTCTTACTCTAAAGAGGCAATAGATGCAATAAATCAATATTTAACAGAACATTCTCACGACTTAATATGTATTATAGCAGGATATAAAAATGAATTAGAATATTGTTTCTTTGCTAAAAATCCGGGATTAAAAAGAAGATTTCCTTGGACTTTTTCTATTCATGAGTTCGATGTAGAAGAATTAATGAATGTTCTTAAAATTAAAATAGATTCTTCAGAATGGGACTATGAAGAATCATTCGATAAAGTAAGAAGTTTAATATTAAAAAATAAACAATATCTCAATGGTAATGGTGGTGACATAGAAAATATATTAGCAAAGGCTAAAATTATAAATATTAGGAAAAATTTTTTAAGTAATGATAAGATATTAACACAAGATGATATAATTGAGTCTATTAATCAATTTTTATTAACTAGAAAAGAGACTACTAATGAACCCCCATATGGAATGTACACATAAATTAATTATTTAAAATATTTAAGAAAATTAATGGCGAAGAAGAGATTATTATCTGAATTATCTCAGTTATCAAATGAAGATAATAATGTATTTGTTATTAGTCCAAAAGAAGATAAAATAACAAACTGGGAGGGTTATATAATCGGTCCAAAAGACACACCATATGAAAGTGGAAAATTTTATATAAATATTACTTTCCCGTCAGATTATCCATACAATCCTCCGTTAATTTTATTTAAAACTAAAATATATCACCCAAATATTAATGAAAATGGCGCTATATGTTTAGATATTTTAAAAGATGAATGGAGTCCAATTTTAACCATATCTAAAGTTATGTATTCGTTAAGTAGTCTGCTATCAGAACCAAATCCTGATGATCCGTTGGTAGATAGTATCGCGAATGAAATGAAATGTAGTCCAGAATTATTTATCAAAAATGCGAAGATGTTTACTGAAAAATACGCGACTTAACTGGCTTATATCTAAATGAATTAAAGAAGTCTTCTAAATTGTCTGGGATAGGTTCTGGAGTTACTATTTCTTGGGTTTTATTTTTTTCTATATAATATAATGCTAAACAAAAAGCGTCTGCTATATCATGCTTTCTAGATTCATTATCAAATACTAGGAAGTCTTTAAGATACTTAGATGTTATTTTAACAGTGTGCTGTTTTCGAGATTCATAGTCTAATTTGGAGATCATAAAATGTTTATGCATACTTCTTGGACATATTAATTTAACTTTAAATGAAAAGTTATATGCTAATATGTCCTGAATGTTAGTAAGACCTTGTGGTGGTTGTCTTTCTATCAAAATTAAATCAGCATTATTAAATAGATCTTTATATTCTGATATAAATTTAATCATTGACATATACACTTCTCTTTCGTTAAAATTAGATAGATCTATTTTATGCACACTATTAACTGTAAAATCTTTAAAATCTGTACTTAATTCGACAATAGCCATATTACTATAGCCAACATCAATGCTCACTAAATTTGTGGTCATTATTACATTTATTATAAATTAAATGTTTAAATATAATTTTATTTTTTATTAGTTTATATTAATGCTAATTCAGTACTCGAATTTATACAAAATCACAAATCTTAAAAATTTATGTAAAATCAATCATCTCAAAAATTACTCAAAATTAAATAAACCCCACCTGATAAATTATATTAATTATTTTAAAGCTGTTTGTTTTATACAACAATTTATCAGAAGAAAATGGATTGGGTCTGATGTATGCCCAATAACATTAGACTCACTAGAATATCCTTTTATTTCACTTAAAAATAAAAATAAACTTAGATACTACTCGATCGATGGTTTAATAGGTTATTACAATAGTTCTAAAGACTTTCGAGATCCATTCACAAAAGAAACTATAGCTCCAGAAAAAATTAAAGAAATCAATACATTAGCTAAATTTTATAAAAAGAAACAAATTAATGTATCTCAAAGGAATAACATATCTTTACAAAGACGAACAGAATTATTAACTATTTTATGCTGTCTCAATGATATAATTAACAATATTATGTCTACACCCGTTATAACATCAGAATATATTTATAATTTTGCTATTCCTCAAATTATGACATATGTATACTATCTACTTATAAGATGCAGACAACAAGCTCGTAGCATAGTACAACACTTCATCGATATACTAGAAAGACACAACGATATCAATAAGTATTATATTATTAACTATTTAGTAGGAATAATGATCAATGAAGATATCTGATGTTACGACATTATAAATAACTTAAAGACACTGTATATTTAATATAAAGAAATGTCGGATTCGTCGACACCTAGTTCCCCTGATGCTAGTTTTAAATTTTGTTCTTTATGTGACCCAAAAAAGAAGTACTTCAATTGTATTTGTGATGAAAACTGGAATACATTCGAAGAACATCTTAGTACTCTTAAAAATTTAGATTCTCCACTTATATTACAGCCGATGTCTATTTCTACAATGACACTCTGTTGTAACTTTAATAGTCATGTTGACTTGGACACATTAGCAGATCTTTACGCAGAATCTGTAAAATATTCCCCACATGCTAAAAAAACAAAGGAAACAAATAAGAAAGATTGTTTTTATAATAGTTTACTGATGAGAATGACAGTTAAATATCAGTGTGATAAGAATACAAAGAAGAGTAAAAATGATGTTTCTGTAAAGTTTTTCCCGAATGGAAAGATTCAGGCTGCTGGATGTAATAGTATCAGGAGTTGTTGTTACGCAATTAGAAAGGCATATAACAGAATATTAAACAATGGGTGTTTTATGGAAAAGTCTAAGATATCCGATGCTAAAATAGTCATGATCAATACAGATTTTAAAATTAAACAGAATATAAATCAAGAAGTTTTAACAGAAATTTTGTCAGAAAAAACAATTGATAAAAATTTTAATTTCTTACAAGTCGTTTATCAAAGTTCTAAGTATCCAGGCATTAACGCAAAGTTTATCACAGACTACAATCTATTAGACTACGCAAAGTTTCAGTTAGAACATGGATTTAAAAAAAAGTATCCTAATATAATTTCGATATTAATATTTAGACCTGGTAGTATTATTATTACAGGTGGAAATAAAATTTACGACTATATTTCAGCTATAAACAATATCCTTGAGATCATAAATCATAATAAAACTGAAATTTTAATATAAATAATTAAATAATGAATTATTTTAAACCAAGAGGTGAATTAAAAACTAAAATTAATTTTTTATTTAAGAGTCATAAAATAGAATATAGTTCTATCTTCTTAGGACTTTCATATATCCAATATTGTAAAAATATCAATCCATCTAATTTGCATAATTACACGTTATGTGCGATTATATTAGCAAATAAGTATATGAATGATTATAATTACAATATTCATGATATTACTAACAGTTTAGATATAAACATAAAAGAATATATTAAAATAGAATTAGAACTATTACAATCTTTAAATTGGAATTTATCAACACTAGATGACTCTGTAATAACTAAATACAAAAATTTAATCCAGTGCTGGTAACACATAATATTTACCCTTAGATTTTACTATAATGAAATCTTTAACTAGTGTTTTGGTACTATCATTTACAGCAGATGCAACAATCTGAGATTTTGCATTTTCGGCTTCGGCGTATGTGTTAAACCCATCTTGATTTAAAACAGGTAGTATATTTCTAATAACACTAACAAATTCGTTATTAGGAAACTGTCCATAACGACTATTATTGTTGTGAAATACAGAAATTGTTACATCTTTGTCGGGAAACTGAGGATGCCTTGGCATGGCTAAATAGTTAGTCATTGGAGACGCGTATAGTCCCTCAGATATTGGTTCGACAACTGGTGTATCTACAAAATGTATACCATTTGTAGGTCTCATACTATTTTTCATTGCGTTTAGATCTATGTCGCCGTTCTTCTTTAAATATGCCGGTACTCTATCTTTTGGTCTGATAAAACTAAATTGACTACCCAAAGCATTCTGAAACTTTGGATTAACTGTGGTAACGTTACTATTATACGTATTAAAAGTTGGATAAGGACTTGATGAAGTTTGAGCGGGCATACCTGTAGTAAATGCTTTTAAGTTTTGTCTGTGTGTAGCATCAACAAATGGAACAGCATCATGTAGAATAGTCTGATTAATAAAGTGTTGATGTCCCATTAGTGCTGGTGGAATAGAGTACACGTGTTGAGTTGAGTCTCGAAACTTTGCGTATGCTTCACCCTGTGGTGTATGATCTGTGTTTAAACTACGCTGGTTATATTCATAAAATGTTTCCCCATTTAAAAATTTAGGTTGTAGACTTGGAACTGATTCTAATACCATTTAATTATTTACTAATATTTTAATTTTAAAAATTAACTTCATTTTTTGGTTTTCTTCCACGACGAGGTTTAGATGAACCAGTTAATGTTACAGATACCTCAGATACATCATCTAATATTTCATTTGCTTGAACTGGAATTGTTTCTTCTTCTACTTCTTTTACTTCAGTTGTAATTAGACTTTCATTGATAATACTGGGTGATGGACTTATTTGTGTCTCAATTGTTCCATTTTTAACTAATGACGTGTGAACTACACCAGATAGATTATTAAATTGTTCTACCATAGCATTATAAGACTCTTGAATTTGGAAATTTGTTTGTGTTTGATCTTGTATAAAAGTTTGTAGAATTGTGTTAGGTGCCTTATCCATTTCTAAAACTTTTTTATAAATATAGAAACAGAATGCTACAGCGATAATAGCTATTAAAAGTGGTCCAAACTTAGCTACAATATCTAAAAATCCAGTTGAGTTTTGCTGTACAACAACAGGTGGTTCTGGTAGATCTACGGGTACAAATTCTCTAGAGCCCTTAAATGACCGTGACATATTAATAGTTATAAACATTTTAATAATTATATTCAGCCGAATAAATTACTCTGGAATCTCCGGTACATCATCATAGTTATCTCCATCATTTACTATGTCAATTCCAATAAAGAAAGTTCCGTGTACATAATTATCAGAATTTGCTGGATACTTCTTCCGTGATCTTTTCGTAACAGTAATATTATTATTCGAAAAAGGTCCAGAATAGAAATCAACTGTAAATTGAGATTTAGCTAAATTGTTTTCTCTACAGTGCTCATTAAATGCCTGCTTAAATATCTTTTCAGGTACATATACTTTTTCAGATAGTACCACCTTACTACTCTTAAGAAAGTTAAGTAAAGTATTTGTATTTTCATCCATTTCGTCTTGATTCTCTTGGAAGTATTTAGGTAAAATTTTCCAGATTCCTTTTTTCTTATATTTATTAACAGCCCATAAATATCCCATTACAGACATTTTCATAATCATCGGTATTTCCTTCGATAGTTCTTCTTCTAAATGTGTATTAGTATCTAACACTTTTCTCCAAAACTTCCAGATAACTGTTCTTCGAGACTGTTGACCACAGTTATTTTTATAAGCAGGAACACTATTCCCCGCCATAGGTACCGGCGGAACCCACGTCATTGTTTCCGCATTTTTATTCTTTTCTGCTGGAGTCAAAGTTCCACCCTCTGTAATTAATTGCCATTCTGTCTGCTCTAAAGAACAATCTGCCTGAATCTCTGGACCAATTACAATCTTTGCCTTGGCTAAAGGCTTAAGACCAAACTTTTTCTCAATATTATTTGATAACATTTTGATATCATCTGAATCATAAAACTTAGCAATAATCTTTTCTATTATAGTACTTTTACCTGCTCCAGCCATACCGAGTAAATACATGATTACACACCATCTTTCGATTTCATTAATATCAAATAAATTTCGGCCAATAAAAATTACTAACCACTTTTGTACATCTTTTGGAAACTTTTGATAATCAAGAATACTCTTAAAAACAGGACAATCTTTCATAATATCAAAAAAGTCTTCAGGTTGTACATTATCATAATTATTAAAGTCCTGATCAAAATATTTTGATGCAACTGTATCTGATGTTAGATATTCGCTCTTTTCTCCATATGGAATAAATTTATCAGTCCATAATTTTTCTTCTTCAGTTTCTATATTAATTTTAGATATATAGATACCGTTTCTAAAAGCATGTACATGCCTATCTTTTTCTAAACTTTTTAATTCTGGACCTGTGTAGTCCATAATATATTGTTCGGCCGACTTAATATTATTATTACCACCACTTGTAGAATTTTTCCACTGTTCATAATTTGTTTTCATATTACACGTTCGAATAATAAATGTTTTGATAGACTCTACTTTTTTCCATGAGTATGTAAAGTTACCATTGTACATAACTTTTTCATACAAAGTTTCATTGTATTTTGCATATTCTAATTCATTGATTTTACCAAATAAGAATAAAAGTAAATTTTGATAAGGAGTATTTTTTGATGTATCAATAGGTGTAAACTTAAATAATCCATCAGTATCTTCATTTAATGTATATTCATAGTTATCATTTGACATTCTATTTAGTAAATAACCAGTTCTCAAAAATCGTTCGGAATAGTAAAAATTCTCAAACACTTTTTCCCAACGAATTTTTAAAGAATCATCATTGATATCATAAAATTTAATAAATTTATTCTGAACTCCTGTGAGCTCCCATAAAATTTTATTCTTTTCTGTTTCTATGATATCAATGTCTATGGAACCAATGTCAGATATGTTAAAATTATGTAAAATTTTGTTAAATACTAAATCGACACCTTTTGGGATCTTCCATTTATCCTCTATCTTCTCAAAATATTCCATTATAGAATCATCATCAGCTTCCTCTAAAAACTGAGCTAAATCATTTGCCCAATTCCGGTTAACATCATAATCTGACATGTTAATTATATATGGAGATTATTTTTAAGTCGTTTATCTCGTACTTTTTTTAATAGTAATCTAATACAATGGATATCCTATTCATAGATCAGTTAGGACTAATCACAAAAATTAAAAGTCCATGGGAAAACGTGACTCTCACAGATTTTAAATTTACAAAGGGTAAATATACCTATAATATTATTAAAATTAAAGACGGTATACCATTAAAATTTAAATTCTCCAATACTCTTATTAATTTTAGTGGATATGTAGTTAAAACCAATAAGAATACTGATAAAATTTTAAATATTAAACTAGAAGATATAATAGATATAGAATTTCTAATAAGACAAACAACATACTACGATTCTGACGATTCATCAGATATAGAATATGATATCTGTGATAAACTTAAAGATAAAATTTGTTAATCTGAACCCTTAGCACGACGAAGAGTCGACTTTGTTGAAGATTCTCTATTTTTTTCATATATAAAATCTATAAGAGCTTCAGCTTTCTCAGAAGAATTAGCATCATCAAACGCATCATCAACCTCTTGAGTAAAAAACTTAATAATAGAATCTTTCACATCTGTCTGTGTAACAGGTTTAACAGATTTAGATTCTTTATATACTAACCGTCCAGATTTTAAATTACAAGTATCAATGTCATTTTTTGCCATAAACTCACAAATATTACCCTGTAGTTCTGATTTTTTCGTCTTTAACTCTTTAAGTTTAAGATTTAATGGTTTAATTTTATCCGTTATTTCTTTAATTTCTGTGTCAAGACTGTCGTATGACTTAACGTCAGTTCTGAAAAACTCTAAATCAGCCATTAAGTTTAAATATTTTTTTTCCTTAAGTAATTTAATATCTTTTTATCCATTTTTCTTTATTGTGATAATATTCTGCGGCTGGATTTTTTTAAATGTATGAGTTTTGTAAGGTTTTTTCCTTATACAGAGTAAAACTTCTATACATCTGAGAAAGTAATCCACTTGTACTAAAAATGGAATCCAAACGTAACGTTTAAACATACTCATGAACGTGTTATTATATAGATATTACTACAAAAAATTAGAAATAAAATAACAACGATCAAAATTATATAAAATTTTATAGGGAAAAGAATATTATTTACTAAATCCACACATTTAGCCTTATCTTCTGGTTCTAATTGTAGAAACATTTCTATAAAATTTACCATTTAGTTACTACTTATATTTTAAATATAATATTAACCCGATGATTTAATCACTCTTGTAGTCATCATCGTAATCGTCTTGTTCTTCTTCACTCTCAAATTCTTCTACATCTAGTTCATCTTCTTGTACAAGATTTTCATCGTCGATGCCACCAGTCTTAAAGTCTCCAACAATATTTGATACTATCTTTTGCCTCGTGCGATTGGTTGGTTTCACCTTAATAATTTTCTTATCTATAGTTAGTAACTTTTTAAAATATTCATACAGTTCTTGACTAGTAGATTCGTGGAAATTTTTAGGCCTTTTGCCCCTCTTCCATTTATAATTATCGCGTGGGTTTCCATTTTTAACAGATTCTAAGAAGTCATCAATTAGTGAATATTTTCCCACCGGAACAGGTTTCCGAATAGGAATTGGATTTTTAAGATAATAGTTTGCGATATTATAGTACTCTTCTATTGTATATTTTTCCTGAATATAAGGAGGAATATTCAATTTTTTTGACAAGTAAAGTATACGATTTGTATATTTATCAAAGGGGCTTCCTGTGTCTTGACACATTTTAATAGTATTAATTGTGGTTAGTAATTCTTTAATGTTACTTTCTCTTGTTTCTATGGGTCTATAGGGAACTATGACCTCTTGAGATTTTACTTCTTCGCGAGGTAGATCAGATATTTCTATTACTTCTTCTTCCCTGAAGTCACATTTCTTTTTCTTTTTGTTAATTTCTTCTAAGCTTCTATTGCACCGTCCAACTAAAGAAGTGCACCTCTTGCCATCGCGAGAATAAATTTTTGTAAAAGTAAAAGCTTTTTCGCCGCAGTGACAATTCATTATTAATAATATAAGTATAGATAATATGTTTAAGCACTCTTAAATGTCGTACAGATGTTTACGACAAAATAAGGTACTTAAAAAATTATCTCAAATTTAACATGAAGAAATGTCTATCGAGAATCTGAGACAGTTTCATAATTTTATTAAGGCATCCCTCATATCAATCTCTAAAAAAAATGGAGGAACAACTTTATTAGATATAGCTGTCGGAAGAGGAGGAGATTTATTTAAGTGGCAACATAACAATTTTAAAGTTGTTGTTGGGTTTGATCCTCACAGAGAGTCCATTGATGAAGCAAGACGACGACTTAACATACAACTCAAACAAAAGAAAAAATGTCCATACACAAAATACTTCACACTAGATATGTTAGATCAATGTTTACTACAAAAAATAAATAGTTTAGAAATGAATATTAAAGGTATAGAATCACACACATACGATGTTGTGAGCTGTCAATTTGCGTTTCATTATTTCGCTAACAAAATGGATCAAGTTTTACAATTTATTAGTGTAAAATTAAATAATGGTGGTATTTTTATTGGAACAGCAACAGACGGAGACAAAATTTACGAAATACTCCAAAAGTCTGATAATTTTTCTACAAATTTACTACAAATAAACAAAATTAACGATGAAAAATATACATTTAACATTACCTCAGATTCTACTAATACATACTTTGATGTAAAGGGAGTATCAGAGGAATACTTTTTATTTAAAGAAAAGTTTATAAATACAGCAAAATTATATGATTTACACCTACTAGAAATAAAATCTTTTAACGAATGGTACAAAGGATATGAACATCAGATGACAGAGTCTGAATGTATAGTCTCATTTTTAAATTTTAGCTTCAGTTTCATAAAAATTAAGACTTAACTAATAGTCTATGTAATTCTATAGAATCTCTTATAAAAATACTACGTAATATTTCTGATGCCTAAATAATAATATAAATTATGAGACTAGCAATCAATATGGCTATATTTGTATCTTTATCTTTAGCACTAATAACCTACAATAAGTAATTATCTATATCTTGTAATGTAAAACTCATTTGCTATTATCAAATGTTTTTTTCTCGAAAATTTGATTCACGTCTACTGTTTCTACAAAATTGTCTAAATTGGAACAAAGTGTTTTAAAATATTCATCCTCAAATACTCTAGCTAAAATTTCTATAGGATCATACTGTTCCTGTGAACCCTTGTAATCACTCACGTTAATATTATATTCTTTAGCAACAGTAGCCATACAAATCCGTTGATCTTTACAAATTTCTACTATCTTTTCTAATGAATTTAACATGTTTTCTCTAATTTTAGCTTTTTCTAAATCATTACTAGCAACCATCATATCATACTCTTCCTTCATTGGTTTCTCTAAAAGCTCCCAAGACTGAATAATTTTAAAAAACTGACTGTCAATATCTACAAATTTATCTATTGTTTCCATTAATAGTAATGAATATTTTAAAAGTAATATTATTAACGAACACGGCAGGATTCGAACCTGCGAGTGCATAGCACAACGGATTAGCAGTCCGTCCCCTTAACCACTCGGGCACGTGTTCCTTAGTAATATTACAATTTTGATTATTGTAATTAATGTTGGATATGGGGCTCGAACCCATGACTTTCGGCTCATAAGACCGACACTCTAACCAACTGAGTTAATCCAACATTCATTACAATATAATTAGTAGTTATTTAAATCTTTAAGTAAATTTAGTCATATTCCAAATTTTTAAAATTAATTCCACCACGAAGTCGTAGAACAAGATGAAGTGTTGATTCTTTCTGAATATTATAATCCGATAACTTACGCCCATCTTCTAACTGCTTACCAGCAAATATCAATCGCTGCTGATCTGGTGGAATTCCTTCCTTGTCCTGAATCTTAGATTTAACATTTTCGATTGTATCATCGGACTCTAATTCAAGTGTGATTGTTTTCCCCGTTAATGTCTTAACAAAAATTTGCATTCTTAATAGTAATATTGATTATAATTTTAAGTTAATTTAAATATTTTTAAAAAATAAATGGGTTTGTTTCGAGGAAAGAAAGAAGAGAAAAAAGAGAAAAAAGATTCAGTTGTTTTAGATAAGCTTGAGAAAAGTAGACAAGTTTCAGCGAAGATGTTTGATTTTATATTTTGTGCAGGTGTAGCGGTTGCGGTTGGGTATATGTATGCTAAGTTAAATATGTAAAGAATACTCAATTGTTAATTCGTCGGAGTCTTTTGCGTAATTTAATAAAGAATAATTGTCATCGGAGTATTCTAGATTTGCGTTGTGGTTATAATTTAAGTAAAATTTTAGGAATATTTTGACATTTTTGATTGTTGTATTAATATCTAGACTCAATGATATAATCGGTTCATAACCTTTACACTCTTTATCTCTAGGAATTAATAATATTTAATTAACCTAAAGAATTAACCTAAAATATTATAATAATGCCTCGGTGTCAGTGTGAAGTTTATGATATCCATGAAGACACTTATAGAAATTGTAAAAATAGTCAAAAATTTACAATTTACATGAATAAACAAGTTAAATATTGTCATATACATGCAATTATACACATCCAGAAATATGCTATAATTATTCAAAAACATTATAAAGCATACAGAACTAGAAAGAATATTAAATCATTATTTATAAATTTACCTGAAGATTTACAAAAAAGAGTATTATTTTATATTAGAGAACCATTATATCTTTGTAAGGTATATCAAAAAATATCATCCATAATCTACCCTAAAATTAATATTTTTTTAGAAAATTTAGACCATGAGGCTATTTTTTTTGATAAAGAAGCATCTCTATATCATTATTTATCTCCAGATCAAATTAACAGATTTTGTTACTTACTATATTTAACTTTTAAATATCATTCCATATTACCTAAAGACTTGAGAAGAGAAATGTATAACATTACAAATACTTTACATATTACCTATATACTATGTGATGTAGAAAATACCGTATATAAAAATGAATGGACTTCCCTGATACGACACTTCAATCAGCTTAAAACATTAAAACGTAAATAGAATATAGATGCGGTGTAAAGCAACAACTTTGTTAAATAAAAGATGTCGATGTAAGTCTTTATACTCAAATTTATGTTATATTCATATTAAAAAGTATCACTCAGATACTATCACTAAGATACAATCAGTCTGGAGATCATATTTAACACGCAGACGAATTAAAAATTTGTTTGTTAACTTACCTCATGAACTACAAAATCTAGTTTTATACTTCATGCGGGAAGATCACAGGATTTCACATCTACATAAAAGTTATATTAATATTTATAATAATAAAATATGTAGAATGAATATATGTTTGTCCGAATTATATTATCATTATCAAACTATATACTCTCTAGACTTTGAAGATTATATAGAAAGAAAAATAAGAATAATAGACAAAATTAAATACTACAAAGCTAGAATCAGTGAAATAACTTAAAATTCCTCCGAAGAGGATGTGTGTCATTTGCCATATCTACTATTAAACTTAAAAACTTAGCAAAGTAACAATTATCTGAAGTTAGTACTCGATTTTTCTTAATTAACGTGTTATTTTCTTCTTTTAATCTAAAGTTTTCTCTTTTTAACGCTCTAATATCTCTCTTAGAAGTCATTAATTAATAGTGTATCATTTCTCTAAGCAATTTTTTATTAAATCAACACCAATGGATAGTCCTAATTTTTTAATAAAGACTAAGTACAAATATTCTTCCTCTTTTCTTCTTCGAATATCCTAATCTGATACTTTAGATTTATAATTTTCATCTTATTTTTTGGATTAAAATCAGACGAATCAATATTGTACTTTTCAGCCAAAAGTCGAACAGCTGGACTTT
>Ga0180433_10003831_pt1 | contig 21736 bp, 15 predicted proteins | sample SS_ome_8_FD_132980 | JGI IMG/M metagenome (GOLD analysis project Ga0180433, IMG submission 132980) | Hypersaline lake sediment archaeal communities from the Salton Sea, California, USA - SS_1_D_1 metaG | ecosystem: Environmental > Aquatic > Non-marine Saline and Alkaline > Hypersaline >... | reverse complement strand
GATAACACAATCCCTAACCCCCCACCCCACCCCCCAAAAAAGGATGATCCAGACAGGATCCCTAGAAACCCCCCACCCATAAATACCGAGAGAAAAAAGTCACACCAAAGACACACAGACCCAGACCCCCTACCCCCGCCTGTCTCGAACACCGGCCTCCTCGAAGAAGCGGGGAGACCGACAGGTTTTAAACACCCCCATCCTAAAGATAGGTCGGTGGAAAAAGCAAGGCCCAGGTGGGTCCTCCCAGTCCTACTAGGCGTAATCACATGTGTGGTGTTCTCCTCAGAACTAGGCCGACTGCTAAACGCCTGGATAAACTACAAACCTCGGTCATTGACATCGTAATCAAAAAAACATAACTCACGGACAGAAAAAAAAGGTACTTAATTACCACGATGTCAAAGACCCGGGTGGAATAGACAACATCAACACCTTGCCCAATACTCCACCAAAACCTTGCCCAAGACAAACATGGAGAGTATACTTGGCACCAAAAAACATGCAATCCTAGGATTCCCGGCTCTCTAGAAAGGTTTCAAACCAGGTTTTAATAATAAAATCCGCAAAACGCGGTACCTTAATAAGAAAAACTTCCATGACTCTTAACAAGAAGAGAAGGCCACGGGGATGTGGAAAAAACGGGAAAAACTAGGTCACATACAGACATACAAACAGCACCTAGTTACACATCCCTTGAACCTTGCACTTCGACAACAGCGGAGCGCCGAGGTGGGGCGCGATGATGCAAGGAGAAAAGCTCTTCTAAATACCAATAAGTAGAAGGAGGGATCATATGAGAACACGGATTCTATCAATCACAACAACCTCTATACTGATGATCGCTCTCCTCGGCCTGGTAGTTACGGGCCACTCGGAAAGCGATCCATATATCACCGATCTATTAGCGGGCCAGGATATTGACGTGGGGGATGTAGAGATATGGAACGACGAAGATAATCTCTACATCAAATACGTCACAACAGGGAGCTGGGAACTCGTAGACATACACCTGGAGGTTTCCCTAACACTCGACGGTATACCACAGAAAAAAGACAACCCTATACCCGGAAAGTTCGAATACAAGGCCAAAGGCCTCTGGACCAACGAACACATTGTACCACCCATACCTCTTGAGGGAAACACGGGAGACGACCTCTACATAGCGGCGCATGCCAAGGTTGTCGACACATCCAGCACAGCGATAATCACAGCTGCAAGCCAACCCGGGATCGATGTCCACGGACCCATAGCGGCGTACGCATCGCTTGGGGACGTTGCATGGGGCACGGTTAGCTCTGCTGTAGCTGCATGGGTGCATCCATCATGGCCAAACATAGCAGATGCAACTTGGATATCGACGGCGTACTACACCGAGGATTCGGCTGATAGCTGGAGATGGTTCCAGGAACAGATCGAGATACCTGGATACCCTGTCTCGGGTAGCATAGATGTATCAGCCACCTCGGACAACGCAGAAGAATTCTACTTCAACGGAGCACTGATAGGGAGCGACGGAGAAGTACAGGGACCATTCACGGACAACCACGAATGGAACACAATCATAAATTACGGCATCGACCCTGAGAAGGGAACAAACACACTGGACTTCATCGTAAGAAACTACGGAGTTGCAGGAACCCCCACAACCAACCCGACAGGCTTGATCTACAGAGCAGAGATCGAGTACTACGACGTGGAGGAAACAGCGTGGGGAGACGGAACAGAATTCCCTGGAAAAAACTGGGCTACATACATAACCTACACAATACAGGGATGGCAACTCAAAGAAACTCTTACAGTCCCAGCAACCACAGACATCCCAACAGTTTCTACAACGGTGCTTGAATCAGGGAAACTCTACAAGATCGAGGCAGAGGGAACATACTTCTTCAGAAACGAAGGATCTCCCCTGGGCTATCTAGCCGATGCCGAATGGGCACTGAGATACGATGCCTATGGAACCGGTTGGACCAAGGGAGATACCTACCCCAACCCCAACGGACTGGATCTATGCGAATCCTTGGTCACCAACATAGACTGGGGCGACCTTGACGAGGCAGACCATAGGTACAGCATACAGTACATAGGGGCAGGCAGCACGATAAGCCTCTTCATAAGAGACAGCTACCACGGAGACAACTCAGGCCAGCTAACAGTGCGAATCTACGAATGGGGATAAATAAAGAGACCTAAAAAACCCCTAAAAAAGGGGGTGTCATAGGTCTTCAAATATCCCCTCTCCCTTTTTTTTAAAAACCTCTGATATAGGCTTTCATCCCTCTATCATGTCGATTATTTCCATTACCGCCTCGGTCAGCTCATCGGCCTGAGCCTGGGTGATCCTCCCGCTGCTAAGAAGGGCGTTAACCTGGTTGACGAATGCTCCCAACTTCCCCACCACGGCGTCTGCATTGTCTGTATCAAGTTTTGCTAATGCCCCATACAGTTTCTTGATGATAGCATTCTCGGTGCCAGCGGGGAAGGTTGTGGCCTCGATCTCCTCTATCACATCTTCTATGAGTTTCTCCGCGGTTGGGTAAAGCCTCTCGACATCGTTGACCCAGTTCAGCCCCAATCCCGAAACAGCCCACACCACATTACCCGCAGAATCCACCTCGACAACTGCGTTGTTATGGTAGGCCTCGCAGATCAGTGTGTTTCCGTTGGGAAGCCTCTCAGCATCCGTCGGAGAGACGGAAGCGGACTCCTGCCAAATGATGTTGAAGAGGCTATCGATCTCGAACGCCATCCCCCAACCAGGGAGGAAGGACGTAACCAGGGTATTACCGCTGGGCATTCTTTCCACATCCTGTAAAGAAAGAGATCCGCTCCAAGGCGTTACCCAGATTATCGTGCCCTCAGGGTTGACCTCAACCACCCGGTTATTACCAAGGTCCACTATCAAGGTGTTTCCGTTGGGAAGCCTCTCAGCATCCGCCGGGTTAACGAGATCATCGCTCTTATCCCAAACGACGTTCAGCAGCGGATCTACCTCTACCACACAACCCCCCCAGCTATCAGTGATGAGTGTGTTCCCGTTAGCCAATCTCTCCACATCCATCGGAAAGTCAAACCCACCCATCTGCCACACAGTATTACCCGAGCTATCGACCTCCACCACCCGTCCCGGCCCGAGATCCGGAATCCACTCCGCGATAAGGGTGTTGCCATTATCCAGTCTCTCCGCATCGTAAGGACGTGCTGCGCCGGCCGAGTACGTCCATAAAATGGTCGTACCCACACCATCAACCTCTATCACACGATGGTTACAAGTATCGCAGATAAGGGTATTACCCCTCTCTACAGCCTCTGTTGTCTCTGTTTCCTCTGTTTCCTCTGTTTCCTCTGTAGCCTCTGTAGCCTCTATTTCCTCTGTTTCTGTCCCCAAAGAAGTCCCAGATATCAGGACCGGAGACAGAACAAAAAAACCAACAACAGCACTAATACACTCACGTATATTCTTTCCATCCACAAACCACCTGCTCCCCACCCCGGGAGCTACCCCAGCAAAGACCCCGCTAAAAGGGGCCTGAACCGATTAAACCCAAATCTACCAATTATGTAATAAAAAGATTATGCACAAAAAAATGGTGCAAGGGATTGAAAGCCTTAAAATACAAAATAATGGCAGGGAATCCCCCACCCCCCCGTATAGAGGCTGGAGAGTTACCTCGTAATACATTTCCCTATGGGAAGCCATATGGATACAGACCAACCATTTTTTTGGCCGCACCAACCCATGCAATGACCTGGGAGAGGGAAGGGGGAAGGCGAGAGCCGACAGGTTTAAAGCCACCAGGATAAAAGATAGATCGGTGAAAAAACCAAGACCCGCGTGGGTCCTCCCAATCCTCCTTGGCCTCGTCACATGTGTGGTGTTCTCCTCAGAGATAGGCCGCCTGCTAAACGCCTGGATACATGACCCCTACACCAGGTACGGATTCCTCATACCCCCCATAACAGCCTACCTACTCTACAAAAAAAAAGAAAAACTGCCCGAGGACTTCTCCGACGCCTACACCGGAGCCGCCCTCGCCCTCATCTCCATACCCCTACTATACCTCGCCCGTACCTACGGGGACATATCCCACATCGCCCTCGCGTTCCTGCCCTTCGTATTCGGACTCAGCCTCACAGCCTACTCCAGGAAAGGTGTGAGAGAGGCCTGGTTCCCCCTCGCATACCTGGGACTGATGTTCCCCCTCCCCACCACGCTAACAACCAGGGTCTCGATCTGGATGTCGGGCCTCACCTACAACCTCACCATCGCCTGGCTCCAGATACTCGGAATAAACTACATGGATGTGGTGACACAGGAGGGCGCCACCCCGATCATCAGCGTCTGCCACCAGGGAGAACAGTTGGCCTTCGGCATGGACACCTCATGCCTGGCGGTCTACTCCCTCCTCGGCTTCCTCGCCTTCGGCGCCTTCTTCGCCTACACCACCACCGGCAAGATCTACAAAAGAATCCTCCTGGTGGGGACAGGCTGCCTGCTTCTCATACTCCTAAACGGCCTCAGAATAGCCATAATCCTGGGCATAGCCACCGCCTACGGAGAAGGCCTAGCAGTAGACCTATTCCACCTCTTCGGCGGCTGGGTGCTCATAGCGGTGAGCTTCCTCACAGTCCTGATGATAATGGAGAGATCCGGGGAGAAGATCAGGGTGTGAAGAAGTACAGAAAGGGTACAGGAAAAGGATATGCAGAAAGCGTACTCAGAATAAGGGAAAAAAGAAAAAGCGAAAAAATGAAAAAGCGAAAAAGCGGATCAACCGATTAACGGGGGAAGGCTTTGAGCACGGACGAGGAAGGCGAAAAAAAAGGTAATATGGGTGATTCCGGGGAACCAGTCACAGAAACCCCTACGCCGACCTCCCCCCTGTTCTGGAGGCTGGTGGGCATCATAATCCTCGGGGCACTAACCGTGGTGCTCCTCACCCCGATCTGGACCCTTCCATTCGGCAAATCCAGCCTCGTCGTCCAGGGACCCCCCGGCGACGCCTACACCACCCACTACGCCTCCCAGCGACCCATCGACTACGAGAACCTCTCAAAAACCATACCCTACATGGAGGGATGGAGCAGGTACAACGCCACACAGTACATCTCGGCCACCGACTACCTCGAACCCAGGGCCCAGGCCCTCTGGATCTACCAGAGACAGAACACAACCACCCAGGTCATGCTGGTCTGGTCCAACAAGATCGCCGAGCTCCACATACCCTCCGTCTGCTACACCTACCAGGGATACAGGGTGCTCAGCGAGAAACCCGTCCGGGTCATGGCCCTCAACACAACCAAACGCTCCATACACTTCTACGCCAACGAGCTCTGGACCCAGAACAGCGAAAGATCAGAGACCCGGGAGGTCTACTACTTCTTCGTCAAGTACGGGTTCGGCCGAGGGGGCAGGGAGGCGTACTTCGTCAGGATAGAGACCATCAACACACCCAGGGACCAGGCCCGGGAGATAAACACGGAGTTCGCCTCCCAGATATTCCTCAACATAATAGACATCTACGGCCTGGAAACCACGACCCAGAAAGGCTCAACAATCCTGGAATACATAACCGGGCAAGGACCAGCCACGGCCCTGGCCCTCGCGGCTATACTCGGGGCAATCCTCCTGGTGTTTTTCTGGATGCCCGGCAAATACTACGCCAAGGACCAGACAGATGATAGGGCGCTAGAGGAGGAGGGGAAGGCCGAAAACCCCGAACTCCACGAGGCCGTGGGACAGTATGACCAGGACGATGCTCCTGGTGCGGAAAAAAAGAAGGCCCAGGAAGAGCCCCAGGAGCAGGGAGAAGACGAAATACAGGGCTGAACCCCAGGGAACCACCATAATCCCACCGGCCAGCGAGGCAACACCGATCGCCGGGAACACACCGAAGTCCTCGGCGAGGAACCTCTGTAAAATCCCCCGCATCAAAACCTCCTCCGTAAGAGACACGAAGAAGACAAAAACCAAAAACAAGCGTAAAAGGGAAAGCGCATCCCCCGAAACACCCAGGGAGTCATGGGTGACCAGGGAGCTGGCCAGAAAACCAAGGGGTAGGGCAAGACCCAGGCCGATCACCCACTCAACCACCTCAGACCGCCGGGGAACATATCCAAGACCCGACAGCAGCCCGGGCTCACCCCGCACAGCCGTCACGATACCCACCAGGACGACCCCGTTGATGACAACCACCTGGAGAACCGGTGTGAAAAGATCCAGGGGAAGGGTCAGGTTCGCGACCCGGATGATCGGTATCAGTGGAAACGCGTAGAAAACCAGCCTAACCGACCCCTCCTCCCCCATCAACGCACCTGCGGCAATCGAGATCGATATCACCGCGAAATGCACCAACAGCCCCGTGGTCACCCCTCCCAGCAACACCGACACCTCGGCCAGAAGCAGCAGGGGCAGGTAGAGCGAGACGAAGAGCGCCATCCTCGACCCCACCGCCGGGAACCCGGGAAGAAAATCGAAAAACCTACCGACACCGCCCAGGGACACACCACCACCACTCTTACCCCCACCCTCGACCCTGGACCCGCCGACGGACCGGAATGAACCATAGATAATCCCCAGCTCCACAAGCGCCACCAGTACCACGACCACCGCCTGCACCAGGGGATCCGTGGCAACCACCCTGCCCGCCGAGTAGAGAAGGGCGCTGGAGGAGTCCAGCACGCCCCCCACCAGCCTCGCCAGAAACCTTATCCCAGAGACCGCCAGGGAACCCGAGAAGGACAGGGCACCGGACACGATATCGACCAAAAGGGAGATACCTGCAAACACCGCCGAGCCCAGCTCGCTGAGGGTGGATGCGATGCCTTCCTGCAGGGCCATGACTAGCAAAAAGATCCCCCTACAACCTGGGATCCTGTACTTATAACTAAAGCAAGGCGGAGGTATTGATCCGTTCCACAAAACAAAAAAATCACCCCTCCACGTCCACTCCATCCTCTGCGGGTGATACAAAATCCCTGGACGGCCTGAGCAGAAGGACAATCGCCAAGACCATAAGCACCAGGATCAGCGTGAAGGACTGCCAGGGCCGGAGAAACTCACTCCCTCCCCCAGTGCCACCACCTGTACCCAGCGCTGAGCAGACCAGCCGGCCGAAGGGCTCCCCATCCTCGGAGTACCACACCACCCATATATCACCCCCCAAAACCACGGAACAGGGATCCAGGTCCGGGCCCCACGAAACCGTGAGTTGCCTCGGAGACGACCATACCTCGCCGTCAATCGTCCTCCTGTACCAGATCTCGGGGTTCGGCCAGTCCAGGGGAGAGCCCCTGTCAGTCGGGCGAAGAGAGGACCAGAACAACCACAACTCCCCGCCCAAAGAGCAGACAGACGGATGCACATCGTAGACAGCGCCCTCCGTCAGGACAACTGGCTCAGACCAGTTACCACCCAGGGACGGCGTGTATGACATGGGCATGGGCATGTGTGTGGACATGGACATGATCCCGCTGCGGGACTCCCCCCCACCGCCAACCCAGTCCATATCTGTGAAGGAGAAGAACAAGAAAAGATCATCACCCATCCCCTCACCCATCTCATCACCCTTCCCCAGAACCCCGCCCGAGGCCCAGGCCTCGCCGCCACCCGAAATAACACAGGGATGGTGCTCCTGCAGGTCGTTGTTGGTGACCCGGACGACATCAAAGAGACCGCCCAGGCCCAGGCCCCCGGCCTGGATCTCTCCCAGGGGGCTATCCTCGTAGGAAACCCAGACAACCCCCAGATCCTCGCCGTACCTGAAGAGACAGGGATGGATGTTATTCCTGGAGGAATTGGTGAGCTGGACCTCCTCCCCCCACGAACCACCCGGGTCGCGGAAACGAGCCCAGAGCTGGGCAGTACCAGACCTGGTCGAGTCGTAGACAACCCAGAGATAACCCTTACCATCAACCATGGCGGAGGGGTTCCGGTCAAGGGCCGAGTGATTGGTGACCATAAACAAATCCCCCAGGGACAGAGAACCACCCCCAAACAGAAGAGAGCCGGCCCAGACCTCCCTGTTCCCGGTCCTCCTCGAATCCCAAACAAGCAGGGAGCCATCACCAGTTAAACAGATGCGGGGAGAGGAATCCATCTCAGCCCTCCGGTAAGAGGGAAAAACCTCCCCCGAAACCAGGAAAGGCTCCAGACCAGGCCAAAGATCCGCCATACCGGAGGGTGATTCGAAGAATATGTTCGCATATGTCGGGCCATCCGTGCCCATCAAGCCATCCACAACCGACCTCCCCACGTAAGAAACACCACCGGTCTCGTTGTGTAGACCCACCACCTCCAGCACAACCCCGCCACCCGGCGGATAAGAACCGACCGCAGCGGAGAACTCCTCCAGCTCAGACCCATTCCCGATAAAATACTCCAGGGAAACAAAACCCCCGATAGAGACACCCAGACCATCCGCCAGGGAAACAGGGAGAACAACCCCACCACTACCTACACCCCCACCCTTACCTTCACCCAAAACTTCAACTTCACCACTTGTATCCTCGCCTAGCCACCTTCCCCCTACAAGGAGGGGTTGGTCCGGGAACATTTCCCTGAAACCCGGTACATCAACGCCCTTAACCACCGACGGCGAAGAGGAGTTGTCGAAGAAGAAACGCGTACCCATGTGTGTCAGGACAACCCCAGAACCACCAGAACCAGCGGACACGGTGAACTCTACGAGCCTGTCCAGAACACCCCCCGGGATCACGGAGACATCGTAGGGCAGAGACAGAAACGGTGAGGGGCTGCCCGCCGGGAATGCCTCACCATCCACCAGGAGCAGGTGGTAGCTCAGGGATGACCAGGGCTCCAGGGAGGAAAAACCAGTCGAGGGATCGGTGAGAGACGAAACATTCCCGGTAAGGGCCAAGGCCAGAGGACCCCAGAGCAAAACCAGTACGAAAAGAAAGTATACCCCCGAAAAACCCTTGACCATGACGCTGAGACATCCCCTGCCCATCACAGGAGAAATGAATCCCAGACATAAAATATGATCGCACCCGGCCCGGTCCCATGCCCCCCTGCAGGGGCTGTGCTCAACGCCTTTTCCGCAGGAAGAGCAACGCACCGGGTACAAGAACCGCACCCAGACTACCGAAAAGATAGGTCGGCACCACGTTGACGATACCCGTCATGTCGTGGCTCTTGGGGTTCCACTCGTAACCCAGAACAGACCCATCGTCGTCGTACCTCGTGGCCCTCGCATCAAAATGCATGTGCTCCGTCACAGGCCCCGAAGACGAGGGATTCTCGACCCTGAAGAACACGTCCACGTAGCTACCAGATGAGTGCTTGGCCTTCTCCTCCGCCAGCTCGTAACAGGAATAGGACTTGCCCTCAGGGTTACCCACCGCGTCAGGATGGGAAGCATCGTAGGTATCCCAGTTCTCCCCCACAAGATCCACACCCGTATCGATGTCGGCGTAGTAAAGACCACCCGAGGATGACCATGGGGCGTGGTTCGAAACGATACCGGGCCCCGAGAAGGGCGAGAGAGACGTCCACGAATCCCCGGGGTCAAGCCTGTAGTAGATGTCTAGGTAGGAGTCGAAGTCATCGGAGAAACCCACGAAAAGATGCACATCTTCGTGGTCCTGGGAATGAGCAGCCACAGTCAGGGTGAACTCCGCGGAACCACCCGGCGCCAAGTTCAATGTGAAGTACGAGTCATCCACGGAACCCCAGAAGTCCATGGGGCTGGTGGTGTAGGAGTAATGCACCCCATCCACATCGCTGTCTATATCCTCGAGGCATCCGTAGAGCCAGAGAGACTGGGGCTCTATCTCCTCTCCCATAACAGGTCCGCAAAGAAAGACGCCCAGGACAAGGATAAAACAGGTGACTGCGAAGCTGGAACGCGACATAACCCAAACAACTCTCGGAAAAAACAGTAAGATTTCTCTTTAAAAATGTCCCGCTAAAAAAACCTCCAGGCAGGAAAGCACCGACTTCGGGGGGTTTAAGGATTCAAAACCTTACCTAAAAAAAACCGATCGCCCGGTATTACAGGTTTGCTGGGGAGAAATATGAAAATCATCGGATACCCCCCTAGGCCCGGGCTTCTTTTCCCACTGGCTCGTCATGATCCCCGGAGAACCGGAGCAGAAGGACAATCGCCACCGCCATAAACACCAGGATCAGCGTGAAGGACTGCCAGGGCGGAATGGACCCCTCCTCACCATCCCCATCCCGGTTACCCATGGAGGAGCAGACCAGCCGGCCGAAGGGCTCCCCATCCTCGGAGTACCAGACAGCCCATATCCTCCCGTCCCCTCCCTCGGCCAGGCACGGGTCGGCGTCGACACCCCAGGAGTCGGTCAGCTGCCTCGGCGGGGACCAGACCTCCCCGTCAATCGTCCTCCTGTACCAGACCTCGGGGTTCGGCCAACGGGCCGGTGAACCGCGGTCCGTCTGCCTGAGAGAGGACCAGGCCAGCCATGACTCCCCCGAGGAATCCAGGAGGAAGAAGGGCTGGGCATCATAGACCGAGCCCTCCATCACCACCAGGGGCGAGGACCAATCCATGCCATCGGTGGATGTCACTGACCCGATCCCGGTTCTTGGCGCACCGCCACCGGCACCCGCATCCAGAAACGAGTAGTAGATGACCAGCTCACCCCGTCCGTTGCGGGCGATGCAGGGGTTGTTGACGGCGGTGTGGTTGTTCCCCAGCACCCTGACCTCCGTGATGGAATCACCAAGAAGCCTGCCAACCGCTATCCGTCCCCGCGTCGAGTTCTCGTAGGAGACCCAGACCAGCCAGGACTCCCCGCTCCCATCATAAACGCTGGGCTGAACGTTCACCGATCCCGAGCCGTTGCCCGTCAGCCGGACGGCATCCGACCAGCCCTCCCCGGTCCTCTCCCTCAGCCAAACCTGGTAGTCCCCCGACCTGCCCGAGTCGAAAAGGACGTTGAGGGAACCGCCCTCACCCCAGTGGATACAGGGATAGTTATCGCTCCCCGCCTCATCCGTCACCCTCTCAACCTCAATAAGGCTCCCGCCTGACTCCTCCAGCCTCCCCACCATGACCTCCCCGTCCCCGGAATCCAGGGACCTCCACGCGACGTACAGGTCCCCCCCGGGCGACCTGGAGACGAAGGGGGAGGAGTCCATCTCCACCCTGCGGTGCACCGGGAAAACCTCCCCAGCGACCAGGAAAGGAGAGAGAAAGCCGAAAACCTCGTTGAAGGCCCCGGGGTCGGGTGCCCTCACATTCAGGTAGGTGACCTTTGAAACCCCGAAAAGTTCGTCAACACAGGAGCGCTGGACGAATATGGTTTCCTCGGTCAGGTTGTGGAGCCCACGACCTCGAGGACACAGCTGGTGCCAGGCAGGGTTGCACCCGAAAGACCGACCTCCTCCAGCTCCTCCTCCCCCAGCGGGCCGTAGGCCAGGACCACCTCCGAACCCACGGAGATGCTGGGGGAGAGGGAGAGGGGAACGACGGCCTCACTGGCACCGCCCGACAGCCACCTACCAATTGGAACCGTTACCCCGAACATATCAAGGTACGGGTCGGGGTCAACCCCCTTCACAACCCGGTACCCGGGAAGGGGCGGGTCCTGGACGGTGAACCTGGTACCCATGTGGACGGCGACCTTCACGAGGTCTTCCCCCGGCATTGTCTCCAAAAGCAGGGCTGGGAGGGCCGAGGAGTCGTAGGGCAGGTGTGAGCCGATGGAGGGCTGGCCGTTCGGAAAAAACCTCCCATCCATGACAAGCAGGTGGTACCGCAGCAGCTCCCAGGTGGCCAGGAACCTCTCCGAGCCAGTGTCCGGGGCCGTCAGGTTAGAGGGCTCAGACCAGCACCCGCACAGAGGCAGTAAGAAAAACAGGGCCAGTAAGAAAAATATGGCCAGTAGAAGCGCTAGCCTGTTCACACCACACCCATCCCGGTGCAGCCTTAAAGGAATTACGCCCGGGGGGGCCCTGTCTAGGCCCTCATCCGCCTCAGGACGAATACCATCGGCATCCCGAGCCCCAGCGCGGCGCCCAGGGCCAGGGGTATGGCCGGAAGCACCGTGACCTCGATGAAGGTACCCTGCTGCTGAATGCAATCCGTGTCGGCATCCAGCACAACGGCGTAAATCTGTCCGGCCACCGGTACGAATCCGTTATGAGAACCGGTGCCGCCGTTCAGGAGGTCCCATATCTCGTCCTGTACCTCGCTCTTCGTCATGGAGCCCTTGTTGTTAAGCAGCCAGTTCACCGAGGGCCAGTCAGGGTCAACACCAAAACGCGTGCCGCCGAGGTTGTAGCTGGACAGCAGCTTGACACCGTGGCTGCCCTCCGAGATGCTGATCAACTCATCAGCGCACCAGCCGGGGTAGGTCCCATCCGACACGTCGTGCCCGGACCCAACACCGCTAAGCGTTATGTCCCAGTAGCTCGATGTGCCCGGGTGGTCGTAAAACGCGTTAACGGTTCCCGAGGGAAGGCTCACAGCGGGGTCAGAAGCGTAAACCGAGCCAAGGGCGAAGACCATCAAAACCGGAATAACTACCAGAGAAAACCTGAACCTCATTCCAACCAATCCTACCAGAACTGGGATATACCCCCGTTTTATAGGCATCCCTGATGTTTAAAAATCTGACCCGGCCAGGCAGAAACCATGCACCTTCTGGGTCGTACAACGACCAAGACCTGCCTAAGAAAGGTTAAGCGAACGGGGTTTGAAACCCTGACCAAGCTAAACATAACCGCATGGCCCGCTACGACCCAAATGCCATGATCCAGGACGATCCCGGGGGAGTTAACACACACACACCATGACCACCGCAAAACGGAACTGGGCCCTCTGCAGGTACAGACCCCCCTGGTTTAGATGAATCCATAGAACCACAAAAAGCCTCGACGTACCCTGGCAGACAAGGCCGGAACCAGGACCATCTAGATTTATAGATGGACCGCGACCCAATCCAACCCCTACAACGACAAATACGACACCACACAGATCGTACCACTAATATCCACAGCCGGGGTAACCACACCAATAATCTGCCTACTAATACTCAGACGTAGAAAATAGACCAAGTATTCGGGGAAACAGAAAAGGTTACCATGTCTTTTTTTGGGCATAATCCGATTATTTATATAGATCTATATCTATGCCATGAGAGTAGGAAGATGAAAACAAAGGGGATTAGTTGGCAATATTAGTAATAATACTAGGGTATTCCGCACCCAAGGATCTTGCAGAGGGTTCCTGGGTTCAGTGTGAAACTAAAATATCCATTACCATCCCTTAACGAGGTCAAAATAATTGGAAATACCAACACTTGAAAATCAAAACCAGCCTTATTCTTACCCTGAGGATATGTTAATTGATATCGATGATTCTCCTTTAGTTAGTGTGATAGTCCCTATATTCAACGAAGAAGAATCATTACCCATTCTAGTATCTCGGCTCAATCAGGTAGCAAAAGGAAAATGGGAGATACTATTCATCGATGATGGCTCAACCGATTCTACAATCCAGGTCCTGAACGAGCTGGATAATGAGAAAATACATCTGATAAAGCACCCAGAGAATCTTGGCAAGGGCGCAGCGATAAGGACAGGACTTGAGCACGCCAGAGGCGAAGTTGTCATAATACAGGACGCTGATCTAGAATATGATCCCGCTGACATCCAGAGAATCATTACTCCTATTCTCAAGGGAAATTATGATGTTGTCTTTGGGAGCCGATTTCTAAATGGTCAAATCGAAGAGATGTCCGCGAGTCACCTACTCGGGAATAGGATTCTTAGCAAGACCACATCGATTCTTTTCGGAAAAACCGTAACCGATGTTATGACCGGTCATAAAGCCTTCCGGAGAGACATATTCTATTCAGAACAGATTAAATGCAGAGGTTTCGAATTCGAAGTTGAACTCACACATCTACTATTAAAATCAAACGGAACTCACTTCTTAGAAATCCCAATATATTATAAAAAAAGGGTCAATGGCAAAGCTAAAATAGCTAAGAGCGATGGCCTTAGAGGATTTCTTATGATCTTGAAATGCGTTTTAAATTTAAATCCATGAACCAAATTTATGATTCTCCATGCTTATTCATGGGCCATGGAAGATGCTGGTAATTGCTCGAGAACCGAGAGATATGCTGATTGATTATTCGATTTTGGTTTTAGAAATTTTATCAACTCGGCATGAAATGGAGGATAAACAGGAACACGACATTCTTGGAGGAGCGATAGTGTCAATTTTTTGGCTTGGTGTATTAATTGTTCTCTTATGGCCAATCGGAACGGCGATCTACATGTTGCTGCTTACTATTCTTGCCAACACAAGGGTTCAAAATAATCGACCAAAGGGGCAGGTACAATTCGTGACGGTTTTCATTCCAACACTTAACGAGGGGCCAGTTCTAGGGGACAAAATCGATTCTCTCTCTAAGTTTAAAATACTACACGACAAAGCCCAGATCCTGATTATAGATGGACACTCCTCAGATGATACAATGGAAGTCATACATGAGTATATTGAGCAACACCCTAATCTGAAAATAATTTTTCTGTTTCAAGACGGATTAGGAAAGGCTGATGCAGTAAACACTGCTCTCGCGAATATTGAACACGATCTAGTCATTCATACAGACTGCGATAGTCATCTAGGGGCAGGTGCCATTGAAAGAGTTCTTGAGGCAATGCGCGATCAAGACATTGGTGTCATTACAGGGCGGGTTCGATGTGAATCAGACAAGGGTCTGTTTGGCTCAATAGAGCGTGGATACAGGAAATACTTCGATTCCATAAGGAGTCTGGAATCGCGCTGTGACTCTGTTATTGTCGTCAACGGACCCTTGCTTGCGCTGAGGAAACATGTTTTCGACATCATACCGCGTGACAGTTTGGGTGATGATAGCTGGATAGCTGTCAGAGCAAGGCGTAAGGGCTATAGGGCCATCTTCTTGAGCTCCGCAGATGTCGTTGAATGGTTACCGGTGTCGTTAAGAGGGATGATCGAACGGAAATCACGTAGAGCCGCGGGAATCGCACAAACATTATGGCGAAACCAAGACATGCTGTTAAATCGTGAATTCGGGACCTACGGTACTTTGATATTTCCATTCAACTTCGCGGTCTACATCATATATCCTCCACTCTACGCAATGGGACTGGCAATAGCATTCCTGTCATGCCCTTTCCTTCTTCTTCTAGCTTGCGGATTTCTCTCTATCATTCTGACAGCAATACTTATCCTCAAACCGATGGCTCGAGTATTAGCTACTGCCCTTGGTTTCTTATTTTCTTTCGGTTTGCTCCCTCTTTTCTTATTATATTCCGAACTCAGGCTAACAAGGTCGAGACCCGCAGAATGGAAGAAGACAGAGGACACACACGACCGCAAAGCCTATAATAAGGAGACTTAAACAGAATACCATTAGGATACTTCGAGGCAGTACCTATCTGAGCAAGGCAACTTCATTGTTGCAGTAGACTTGGGATAATTCTTCTGCATTCTTATAAACATAGTTCAGTATTTCATGGTACCTAGTTTGGTTTGACATTGCGTAGAACCTTAGACCAATCGAATCAATCATCAATCCACGCCATATCCGACCAGTATGATCTGTTCTTGGGATCTTTACCAAAGGCTCGGAAAGGAATAGCGACCAAACTCTCTTCGGATCAGTAGCAGGCCAGAATCTGCTGTAGCTATCCGTTGCCTGCGGGTTATTGCGTAAGGTCCATTGGTACATTGCATCATTTGGGTGTACTGGCAAGGTCTGAAAATCAATGGAGGCAACGAATTCAACACCTTTAATATATGGAATCATTGGGTACTGAGAGGGTTCCTGGCCGTAACGTGTTAAGGGAGTAGTGAGCAATCCGTAAGCTAGAAATGCGTACACAAGCAATCTGACTTTGGGAGTCACTCTAGGATCCCAACCGCCTATTAAGATCGCTATTCCGAATGATAAAAACAAAAAGGATCTCTCAAGATACAGGTTTTCCGATAGCAGAAAACTGAAGACACCAAATAGAATGGGTGAAGAGACAAGTACGATCGACCAGCTGACCGATCTAGATGTATGCCTCCTGGCAAAAATCAGCAGGAATAGGCTGAGAAGGATTGCAAAAATTATAACACCAATTCTTAAGATATGGACAATCTCATAATTCCCCCCAAACATGAGCCCTCGAGTGATAGAAATACTTCTGCTTTGGGATCCGCTGATAATCTCTAGAATAGGTTGCCAAATCATTTGGAGGTATCTCTCGGAATTCAGAAACATCCAACTTAGGTAAATCGCGGAAAATGGGACGGCATACAATTTGATACCTGAAATCTCCAGGCTCTCCTTTGTTCCACGTAGTGCTGGTAATATTTTATCTGCAAACCTGACAGCTAACCCCCCGATGAAGAATCCACCAAGCACCATGAGCGGGGTTCCAGGATGAATGATGATCATTGAGGAATATATTAGAATGGACAAAAACCTCCAGACTCGATCCAATGTGAAGATCGACCGCATGATCGTAAACCACAGTAGTGCGTAAAGGAGAAGTGCCAAGCTCTGTCTGGATAAGTGCCATTCTAAAATCCATGCAGATGCTGAGATAAGCGCAAGACATCCAAATACCCACATCTGCCCCAGACGCCTTATCTGAACTAGAACGAATAGCATAACTAGTCCAACTATTACCACCGGGTAAAGCCTCATGTAGACTTCAACATCGACATTTGTCAGGATAACGAGACTAGCGACAAACGAATACATACCTGGGAATGCGCCAGAATCAGCGAACCATGTTGATTGAATTCGTCCCGTCCCGACGACAGCCTGCACTCCTGCTCCCATGTTATAGGTATCCAGAAATCTAGGATTATCGAACCCAAATACTTGGACGCCAAAAACGTATAGCACGACCAATACAACGACACCCGGCCATATTTTGGGATATGGTCGAACAGTCGCCACTGCGATTAGGAGCAAACCCATCCCAGCCCAGTAAGTTGCTGGCATTGATCTAGCAAAGTAAAGGGCATTGGCTTCCATAGCAGGCAAAGGCCCCATCCAAAGGGAGGTGATCGATACCGCAAATAAAACACTGCTTGCCAGCACGGAATACAGAGAAATTCTGCGTAAAACCCTAGGGACATTCATGGAGAACAGAAGTGAATCATATTATTAATTGATTTGGCCTAGATATAACATTCTTCCCCATGTTGGTATTGGCTAATGGTGCTCAAGACGTTGTGAACTCCTATGAAAGACCTCAGGTTCAAGTGTAGGGTATTCGGTCTCTCACCTTCTTTACACTTCTTCTACCTTCTCTTTCTTCTTTCACCCCTAAGTAGGTTTGGTAGTTCTACTGCCTAGTCAACATGTGGTCATTTTAGTGACAAGCTTCCAGGTAGGTAATACTGTGAGGATCCTCTCTATTGTTATGGATATAGACTATTTTCGTGGACGGAAATCAGCTCCCCAAGATAGCATTGCCCCAAAGATAGTATTTGGAGAACTCCAGTCTCCCGCCGGCAGTAAAATCCAGCCAAGATTCTCTTCGTTCAGGTTACTAATCAATCGATCCACAAAAGCCAGCGAAATATTGGAGTATGCGGCAGCGTAATCTCCGACTGCATCCGGTGGGGTTGACCAAATACCATAGAAAGCCCCCAACTCAGTCGTAAGAAAGGGTTTGTGATGTTTGAGCGAAACGCGTTGAATAACACTTGTCCACCAGTCAGCCTTTTCTCGGGCTGCGTCAACTGTCCAATCAGACTCCCACTCATAGAAGTAGTAGAAGTGATAATCCAAGAAGGTTCTGTTGAGTGGATCATTAACTGTGGGAAACCAGTCGACAGGGTCAAGCAATGAGTTGCCCCAAGCAGTGGCTGACACTATCAGCCAATGGGTATCTCCCAGTTGTCGGCACATGTTAATCCACCGTTGGTAGAGTCTCTGTAAAGCATCAACTGCATCTTGTCCATGTAGCTCGTGGGATCCGTCTCGATTCTGCATCACGGGCTCGTTGCATGGTTGCCAGACGAACTTTGTGTATTCGCTACCATAGGTGGAAATTAGTTCAGACCAGAATTCTATCCAATCGTCTTCCCACTCGTAAGGCTCGTAATATCCATGATAATCGACAATCATCCAAAGATCGTAAAACTTTGCCAGAGTCACGAATTTTCGGAACCATGTGTCGTTCCATAACCATCGACGCTCCCAGTCTTCGTCCCCCCGACCTGAATGGTTCGGTGGTTCAAAGTAAGCTCTAATCGTATTGTACCCATGATCAACTAGAAGCTGCATTGTGAGTTCTGCATCGGATGCTACTTCCCCAGGAAACACATGGCTTTCCGGCTGCTTTCTCTCATCTAGGTTATCGTCGTAGTAATTATCAACCTCGCAAAGACGAACTCCACCCCAGCCACGCAATGTCGGAACGTAACCTAACTCTTTGTATTCGGATTTTGTAAGGCTTAGATTGCCTTCGAAAATTACACCTCTCTTACACGGATTTGGAGCTAGAAAAGTAATATAGAGGTAGCCACCTGGCGAGTTAACAGTCATACTTTCATTGTCCATAATTACTCGAGGTTCTCCGGTCTCTAAAATCTCGAAAGGATCTGAATCATCATCTAGTATCAGGATTCCGCCGGGAACAATCTCAAGATCAGTTTTTTGTACGAAAGTGAGGGTGGAGTTAACATTGATGGCAAGCGTATAATGCTCTCCCGGATGAAAAAATATCGATGGTACTGAAAATGCTGTGCATTCCGAAATAGACCCCATGAACTGAGCCAACAAAATGACAATAATGGAAGTCAAGAAGGGGTATGATGCACGTCTCACGTAGAGAAGGTGCTGGAATATTCATATAGATATTTGCCCGCTTCTGAAACGAAGTCTTAAGATTATCGCATACAACTCTCAGAAAAGACAACCTATAACGATGTAGACCTCTAAGGGCAGGGTTATCAGGATTAGACAATGGTTAAATATTAACATGCTCTGAGATGTTGGTGTTGAGACCATGATACCACTTCCTTACTGTGCTTGGGCCGGTAACACTACATCTGCAGTTGTGATTATCGGTCTTCTTGTTTGGAGGGTTGCCGCTACTCCTAAACCCATAACCAAAGAGTCGTATTCTCTATCTATTCAGAACTCTACCGTGCTAATCTTTGTTATTTTCGTATTATCCAGAATCGTGATCCAGATTCTTGAGCAATGATGTTGATGAATGTGAAGCTACTGCATTTCATATATGATCATCTGAGGAACCCTTGGCTTGGAGGAGGCGGGTCAATAAGGGTATCTGAGATATACCGTCGTCTAGCTACCAAAGATTTTGATGTGACAGTTGTCTCTGGTAGGTATCCTGGATGTGTTGACTACTCGGAGGGCAATGTTAACTTTTGCTTTGTTGGAAGCGAGAAAGATTATCATTGCAGCATGCTTGGTTACAGTATTGAGGGTTTGCGGATGCTGTCCAAAATTGGAGCTGATTTCAATGTGATAGTAGAGGACTTCTCTGTTGGGGCACCCGTTTTCGGCTTCACATACTTAAAGAAACCAGTTGTTCTTCAGATACAATCTCATCTGGGAAAGGAAATGATTAAGAGTAAGACCACGGGGGTGCCACTTTATTTTTTTGAGAAGTTATATCCTCATCTCTACCATAATTGGGTGGTAGTGAGTTCTGAGTTGAACCGCAAATATCGTGTTGAGGGGATAGTAATTCCAAATGGGGTAGACAGTGTAACCGATCCTGATTATAAGGTTGGCGAGTATATTGCTTTCTTAGGAAGGCTGGATTTTCGGGGTAAAGGCTTAGATGTTTTAATCAGGGCTGTTAAGGATAGTGGCATTCCTTTGAGGATTGCTGGCGATGGTCCGGACCGAAACAGACTGTTGAATGCCATCACTGGATACCACAATATCGAATGGGTCGGCTTTCTTGAAAGAGCCCAGAAACTAGAATTTCTCCAAGCTTCCCGTATCTTGGTTCTACCATCGCGTTCTGAAGGTCATCCCCTTGTCGCTTTGGAGGCTGCGGCCTCAGGAAAACCGATAATCGTGTCAGATATCCGGGAGCTACAATGGATCGTGGAGGAAGGGTTTGGTGTTTCTTTCGTGGGTGGAGACTGGAAAGATTTAAAGAAAAAACTACAGGATTTATGGGAGAATCAAGACTTGTGCTCTACATTGGGTGAACGGGGCGCAGCTTATGCGAGAAGGAATAATTGGGATCGAGTTGCAGACATGTTCCGCCAATATATAAAATCCATAATTAGCTAGACGGATTATCTAGGATTTCCTACCATGACTAGCCAGTGCACTTCTAGCCCATTTTACGAGTCTATGTATCCCTTTAACTGGAGATGTTCTAGGCTCCCACCCTAACTCTTCTCTTGCCTTTGTGATGTCGGAAACATAGATTCTCTGGTCTGCAGGACGCCAGCCAGCATAACTGATTCTAGGGTTAAGTCCGAACTCACCATCAAGCAAAGTAATCAGTTCCCGCAGTGACAGGGTGTTCTCAAGGCCTCCTCCCACATTGAATACTCCGTGGTGCCGATCAGAACTGCGAAATGCTTCGATACATTCGACAAGGTCAGAAACATAAAGGACGTCTCTGACCTGTTTGCCATTACCGTAGATCGTTATGGGACTATCATTAAGGGCAGCCGAACAGAACCAAGATACCCAACCTTGGTCTTCAACACCGAATTGTCTATCCCCGTATATGCATGACATCCTGAATACCCCAGTCTTGATACCATATGTATGAGCATACTCCTGTACATATAGATCAGCGGCGAGTTTCGATGTGCCATACGGTGTATGATTAGTGTGGTCAACCGGGAAAGACTCATCAAATCCTTTGCAGCTGGGATCCCGGAATCTATACCTTTCTGCGGTCTCAAGTATTTCCACCTTATCGACATTATTCCCATATACCTTGTTTGTCGAGCAAAACAGAAGCGAAGCCTGCTGTCCCTCCTTTCTCAACGCCTCCAGAACGTTGAATGTTCCCAAAACGTTCACGCGAAAATCGAGCAGAGGGTCCGAGAGAGACTTGGTCACTGCGGTTTGCCCAGCAGTGTGAACCACAAAGTCTATATCCTTCATAACATCGATGAGAAGTTTAGAATCGAGTATATCTCCTTCAATTAGCCTTACTCCTTCAAGGCTATCATGGATGTATGACCAATTAGACTCAACCCGGAACCCCGAAGGTCTGAGTGATGAAGCCCTGGAAAGATTGTCTAGGACGGTGACTTTCGAGCCTTTCCGCCAGTAGAACTCCGCGACATAACTTCCCACGAAGCCACCGCCTCCTGTAACAAGCACATTGACTGGATCCAAAACTACTCCCTGGAGTTGCTTGGGAAGGAGGTAATATATTCATTCTATAACAATCAGCCATCAACGTTTCAGTACCATTCATTTCGACTTGTGACATATATTTAACCCACCCCATTCACCCGGATGTAAACTTCTCAATATGTAATTGTGTGTCGGAGAATCGACTGACCTTCATAAAGACAAAAGAACGAATAATAAGAGCAACTGTCTGGTGATTGGTGCAATCGTGAAGATTCTACATATTGTACCTAGATATTATCATCAGAATGGGGGGGGGGGGGGAGAAGGAAAAATTTTTTTTTAAATTTTTTGGGTGAAACCCCCAAAAAAAAGTTGGTTTTTCCTCTTGGGTTTTTCCCAAACGCACCTTTAATGATTTCACCCATTTTTT
>Ga0180433_10003828_pt1 | contig 21753 bp, 22 predicted proteins | sample SS_ome_8_FD_132980 | JGI IMG/M metagenome (GOLD analysis project Ga0180433, IMG submission 132980) | Hypersaline lake sediment archaeal communities from the Salton Sea, California, USA - SS_1_D_1 metaG | ecosystem: Environmental > Aquatic > Non-marine Saline and Alkaline > Hypersaline >... | reverse complement strand
CACCAGAGGATTTGGAAAACATTTCCGTCCAAATAACTCCGCAAGCATCTGAAACTGCTCCAGCAAATCGTATTTGTGTTGTTGGATCACATAAAGGTTCTGGTTGGTTTAGCAGAAAGTGGAATGCGCAGGGGCCATGGGTTGATTACGAAATTCATGTGCCAGAAAAAATGCTTTCATCAGTTTCGCTTGATCTGACAGCTGCATCTGTTGAAGTTGAAGATCTTGATGTACAATCGCTCAGTGTCAAAATTGCGAGTGGTACAACAAAAATAAAAGATATCGATGGAGATGTTGCTGTTTCTTCGTGCAGCGGCACAGTGGATGTTTCTGACATCGATGGTTCTGTCAAAATTTCTGTAAGCAGCGGTGCTGTTGATGTTGAGGATGTCAAAAAAGATCTGACCATTTCTGCTCGTAGTGGAAAAATTAAAATCGAAGACGTTGACGGTGTTGTTTCTGTTGATTCAAGCAGCGGAATCATTCATGCTGATGATATCAAGGGGCCTGTCAATGTGCGCGCACGTAGTGGTTCTGTAGTACTCAAAGATGTTGAGCAGTCTGTTGATGTCTCTACTTCTTCTGGAAGTGTTTCTATAGTTCGTGCAAAAAATGCACAAGGCACTGTTCATACGTATTCTCGGTCCGGAAGCGTTGTGATTAAAGATCATAGCGGGAGAGTTCTTGCGCAAGGGCAGGGACAGGTGACCGTAAACTAAACTTTTTATTTTTTAGATTTTTTGATGATCCCCGGTTTTGGCCGGGGATCAATTGTTTTATTGAGTTTTAATGTTCCTGTTTGTTATTCTTTTTATAAGAGGGACATAACTTTTTTAAGGGGGATGTATGGGACGTGTTGCACGGTTTTTGGTTGTTGCATGCATGTTTTTTCATGTGCAGGCATCGGCATTTATTTACGATCTTGTTGTTATGCGAGTTGCCAATGGGGCCGAGTATAAATACTTTATTGGCCTCAGTGATTTTCACGACAAAAAACATCCGGCAAATGATACGCAGCTTGCAGAGTTGCGTTCATTGCTTGCTACCTGTCCTCCAGAAAAAATAAAAATTGTGTCCGAAGATATTGGGTCGCCTGGCGTTAATCATGACGGTCAGTGTGGCCGTTTTTTTGTTATTTCAGAAGGTGGTGTACTCAATGGTTTTGCAGCGCTGTGCAAAGAGTTGGGGCTCCATTTTGATAATTTTGAGTATCGCTACTGTCGGGTTGCCGCACTTGGTCCGGTTTTGCACAACATAAATTTTAAGCCCGGGCAGTTTGCATCCGTTGCTACAACACGGGTTTCTGCATTGGTAGAAGAAATTCAAGCGATTTTGGGGGAACTTAACAGGTACAACGACCGCCCATTGCTTAAAGATCTGTACGCAGCAAGTAAGACGCGCATGCACAAGCTGATGAATGAGTTGCATCTGTTTGAACATGCAGACCGCACGGTTGAGCAATACTTGGCTGCGGTCACAACGGACCAAAACCGTCTTGCGTTTGTAAAAAAACTTTTGACCTTCGATAGCGTTTTGTTTGATTTGCGTGTGCTACACAGCATTTTGCAAAACAAAACAGACGTTGATCTGTTGCTTGCTGGCGGCTCGCACGTGACCAGGGTCGCAAAGCTACTTGCCAAATTTGGCTACAAATACGTGCAAGTGGGCAAACCAGGCTTTACTAAGGAGTACAATCTCAAAAATTGTGTCGGCAATCATGTTGTCGATGGTCAGTACTGCGAGCAACCAAAGCCAATAGATATCAGAGTCATAAAAGACTTTTTGTCCGACTCGCCTTAAGCCAATATTTCCTTATAATCGATCGTTTCGCCCCAAGCGCACTCCAGCGCTCTTTAATTATTTTTAATTTTATTGCGATTTGAATCGCAAAATTGCTATTTTAAAGATAGAAAGAGGAAGAATTCGGGAAAAATTGTTGGTTTATACCAAAAAATGAAGGAGAGAGAATGAAGAAGTTATTAATAGGCTTAGTTGCGGTTGGCTTGTTTGTATCACAAGCTCAGGCAAAAGTAACTCCGTTTTGGAAAAACATTTCTGCTCTAGAAATCCATAATAGGGTTAAAAATGAAGCTAGCTGGGAGGGTGAAGTGAGGCCTCAAAAACTGTATTTTTGGGTTGAAGGACACTGGAAATATAAGAACTTTAAAAATGCTTTGCAAATTCCTTATGGTGAATCAAGGCAGATACAGATTGTTAAGCGGTCTGCAAGGACAAGTGGAATGTGGCTTGCTCGAGGAGATGATATTAGACCAAGATTTCTAACGGGTGAAATGGGAAAAAAAGTGCCTGTAGACTATGCGGTTTTGCATTTGGTAAAGCATGCTTCAAAATTTAAAAAACAATTTGAAAAAAAGGGAACCGGTGGATGGAAGCGGGAATGGAGAATTGAAAACGTTGCAAACGAAGATCCATCATTAGGTATAAAAATCAGGAAGGGGAAAAGAGGGGAATATGACGATCTTATAATGGTTAAGGCTAAACGTTCTGGTTCTAACTTTATACCAGAAGTAATAGACCAACAGTATGTTGAAATGGATGAAGACCAAGTACGAGAGCTTTTGACCATCCCTTAAAATAGTTTTGCAAATAAAGTTTTACCTCCGAGTTGCGTTTTCATACGCAGCCCGGAGGTATTTTTTTTAATAGAAATTTTTAGTCAGATAGGCGCGTCCTGAGTCGCCAAAAATCATGACCGCACAATCATTCGGGTTTAAATTTTTGCAATATTCTTGTGCAACATACGCCACTGCACCACTGCTTGGTCCGGCGAGCACGCCATGTTTTGCTGCGAGGGTTTTGAGCATCGGCAGTGCATTTTCGTCAGAAACTGGAATAATTTCGTCAATAATAGAATGGTCCAAAACATCATTTTCAAAATCAATCCCAATGCCTTCAACTTTGTACGGCTTTGGATTTCCTTTTGTTGCGTACAAAGAGTTTGCGGCATCAATTGCAATTATTTTTACGTTTGGGTTTTGTTCTTTTAAAAATTTTCCTGCACCGCTGACCGTACCACCCGTTCCTGCACCTGCAAAAAAGTGAGTAATTTTACCGTTTGTTTGTTTCCACAGTTCTGGCCCCAGTGAATGGTAGTGACCCTGCGCGTTAGAAACATTAAAGTACTGATTTGGCATGAACGAGTTTTCTGTTTTTTCTTTGAGAGCAACTGCTTGTGAGTGATAACTTTGTGGGTTTTCTATAAATTTTGTTGCGGGGCACATGACAACTTCTGCGCCATATGCCTGAATGGTTTGTAATTTTTCTTTACTTATTTTTTCTGAAACCGTGATAATCACTTTATAATTTTTTAACCGTCCGATCATTGCGACTGCGATGCCATGGTTCCCGGATGATGCATCAATAATGGTCCCGCCCGGTTTTAAGATTCCTTTTTTTTCTGCGTACTCAATCATATACAGGGCGGAACGATCTTTCATGCTGCCGCTTGGGTTGAGATATTCTAGTTTGGCGTACAGTGACGCGGGGGTATCAAAATTTATTTTAACCAATGGTGTGTTGCCGACTGCTTTGAGCATGCTTTCATGCATCATGATGATTCTCCAATGCTTTGTCGAAATTTTATTTTAGTTAATGTGTTCAAGATCAAAGGTTATCAATTTATCTAAAAGATCTCTACTCCACCCCACCTTCCTGAGTGTTCTTCGTAGCGCGTAGCGCGAAGAAGAATGTATCGAAGGGCGCATATTGTATTTATCTTTAATTTTTCAATTTATATCACAGGTTAAAAAAAATAAGACAAATGTAATGTGTGCCCTTCGATACGCCCTCGTATTTACTCGGGCACTCAGGGAGGTGGGGGGGGAGAAGAGTTGTTTTTGGGGAAAAAGATAGAGGGGAAAGTAATGGCCCATAAATTAACAGTGAAGGTATGGGTGATCGGATATCAATGGAATTTAGAAAGATGATGCAGTTTTATTTTTTTTCCATTTCTGCAGGATGAAAGAATAGTTTTTCCGAGGACAGCAAGATTTTGTATTCTTTTTTTGTGTGCAGGAATTGTTTTTAGACAGTAGTTATCTTCTACGTCCCAAATTTTTATAGTTCCATCTTTGTGCCCAGAGACAATCGTTCTATCATCAATTTTTTCTATTGTCTGTACTCTGTTGTCATTGGTCTGGAACAGGTACCAACCTTCGCCGGAATTTTTTTCCCAGGTGACAATTTCTGTTTTAGAAGATGAAATTAATTTTTCTTCGTCAATATTGATAATGTTTTCGACAAGATTTTGATGACCAGAAAATGTTTGCATACATTTGTTTCCGGCTATACTCCATAGTTTTATGATGTAGTCTAAGTCTGTGGATACAAAACAGTCTTCATTTATTCTGTGAAGGTTGCTGATTGTGTTGTAGTGACCATCATCTTTATATCCTAAAAACGTAAGAACTTTTTTTCTTTGTGCCACATCCCATAGATATATTTTTGAAAGACGCAAAGAAAGTATTTTGTTTTTATTTATTTTACAAAAACTTTTTTTTGATGATCTGCCTATACCGTGAGCATGTTTTTTGACAACCGTTTTTGTGTAATTTTGTGTGGTAACATCCCATAGACCAAACAAGCCGAAGTCGTGAACAAAAACGGTTTTGTCGTCGAGTTTATTTACGTTTTCGGCGTAGGCATACTGTTCTTTCTTTTCAAACGTATGGTAGCAATGTTCCTTCATGTCCCACAGTTTTATGACGCCTGTTTGTGAGATAGAAAGAATTTTTTCTTTATCAAATTTTTGTACATCACCAAATGTATTTGATTCGATCCCTTGCAAAACAATTGCACCTTCTTTTTGTTGTGCGTTCCACTGTAAAAATTTTTCTTTAGAAAAAGAAAGTACTCGCTCATCATCAAACGGTACAATGCCGCGTACTTCATCAGTGTGGTTTGTAAATTCTGTTGTTTTTTCGACGATGATTTCTTTCATAGTTTTGGTTTGAGTAGAAAAAAGACAGACAAGCAAAACGATTGCTTGCAAAAAAGATCGTCCCATTTTGGCCCCTCCTTCTGGCCCGAAGAAGTCCGCCCAACAAGAGCGGACGTAGACGGGTGTGTTGCTCCCGGTGTTTACTCTGCTCCATTTGAAAGTCTAAATGCAAGGGTTTTGGGGAAAATGGCTAAAAAAGAGGGAGCCTTTTGCAGGCTCCCCAAAAAATAATCGTGTATTTTTTTCTATAAGTTAATCGTCTTCACCCATGTAGTGTTCGAAAGGAACGCTGGCTCCTAGAGGATCGGGGTCGCAGCAAAGTTGAACGAACTCTACCGCCGCCTTTGGTAAATTGCAAACGTGTTTAAAAATAGAATGTCCTGTTTTTTTTGCGATGTCTCCTACCCGATCTTCATTTTCTCTTATTTCAGGATGGACGATGTCTTCACTCATGTGTTTGAGTGCTTCAAAAAGACTTCCGACAAATTCTTTTACCGGTACAATATATTTTAGATGTATGTACGAGTCGGTAAAAATATTTATCTCTTTCGAGTTATAATAGGATGCAGACATTGATGTGGATACAAGAGACAATATTGTGATCATAAGAATTTTTTTCATGCGTTATTCCTTTGTAGTCGTATCAGGGTACCAGAACTCACCTACTTACCCCATCGCTTGCAGTGCGGAGTGAGCCCAGTGAAAGAGCAAGCCCTGTTACTTTTTTAGCAGCCCAGTAAGGTAGTTTGAATGGAGAAAGTAGGAGATCTTTCATTGCTTTTCTTGCAAGATCTTTGCCGTGTGTATCACTGTCATATGCTCTGATTCCGAACCCTTCTTCGATTTCGTTTGAAAAATCATTGTACCCTTCAGAAAGAGCAGTCAGAACTGTACCTTGGTTGGATGGCGTTTCCGATCCAATAAGTGTTGGCGCAGAAAACAGTAGTGCGATTGTAAAACAAATTGTCTTTTTCATGATCTATTCCTCATGTTGGTTATTATTGTTGAAAAGGTTGAACAACCCATATCCATCGTTATAGGGGGCTGCGTAGATTCTGTTTACGTAGTTCCAGATGCTTTTGGTTATATCTGTGCAACATTCGAAGGTGTCGCAGATCATTCCTTTTATGTCACAAGAATGATCAACCATAATGATTTCTTCTTCTATTTCTTCTAATTTGAGGTTGGAGCTAGCTGATGCAAAAAGATTGGATGTGCATAAAAGAAGAACAGTACATAAATAAAGAGATTTTTTCATGGGGAATTGTTTCCTTTTTTTCATATGAAACTTTTTGATTTTTTTTCAGGCTCAAGAGTAATTGGTATTGGTGTTTTGGTCAAGAAAGTTGTTGATACAGTTCGATGTGTTGTTGCACCATTTGTTTGCAATTAAAATCACTTAAATCTTCTTGGAACTTTTGGAGCTTGCAAAAGAGATTTTTATCTTGCATAACAGACAGCATGCCTGCCGTTAGACCACGTAGATTTTTTTGTTCGTACAAAAAACCATTTTCTCCATGAATGATAACATCATGAATACCGCCGGTGTTGTAGCTAATGACCGGTAGTTTAAGCAACCGTGCTTCAACAATTGTGCAGGGTAATCCTTCCCATAAAGAACTTAAGACAAATGCATGCCAGTTGAGCATAATCGGTGCAACTTTTTCTTGCCAGCCATGGAGCACAATTTTTTTTTCTAAATTATTTTTTTTGATCCACGTTTCTATTGCAGGACGCAAAACGCCGTCACCAATGAGTTCGAGACGTGCATGGTTGTATCGTTCGTGTACTTGTTTAAATGCCGTCAATAGGTCAAAAAGATTTTTTTGTTTTTTAAAACAGGCGACCGTACCAAAAATAAACGGATTTGTTTTTTGTGGAAACGGTGTTGCTTGGCGCGCCGGTTGGTAAAATTGTTTCCAATCAACAGCTGCACGAATAATTGAATGTTTAGAAGAAAAAAAAGGAAACAGTCGTATGCCTGTTTTTACGTCTGCTGATGAAACACAAACAAAATGAGTCGTGATCAAACTCGTAAATAGTTCAAGAAAATAGGCTACAAACCAGACGAAGAAATTTTGATTTTTATGAAACACGTATCCGTGTATGGTATGCACACGCCGTTTTACGCGTGCAAAAAAAGCAGCCCATCTACCTAGATGACCTGCCTTGGTGCTATGTGTGTGTACGATTAAATTTGGAAACTGTTTTTTTAGTTTTCTGATTTGCGCAAACAGTTTGAAAAAAACTTTTAGCTCGCGCCATGGTGCAAAAAATAAAATTTCGCGTTTAAAGCTCGGAAGCAAATATACATGTGATTTTTGTTTTGCTTGTGCAACCAGTGGTCCTTCAGCCCCAGAAATAAGCAGTGACGTATGTCCTAATTCGTTTAAACCATCTTTGAGTGCGAGACACACTTTTTGTGCTCCGCCAAGTTCTAACTTTGTAATGATGTACAAAACGTGTAATTCTTTTTTTTGCTTCATAGAGGCTACCCTCTGATTTTTTTTACTTCATTATTTTTTTATTTTGCGAACCACATTAATGCAAATGAAACAACAAGTGCGTAAATTGCACTGGTGTCAATCAGTCCTTGTCCAAACATACTCACACGGGAAATAATAGAATAATGTTCTGGTTTGAGTGCAATCTGTCTGGCCGCGGCCGATGCCGTTCTTCCGGAGCTTATGCCAGGGCCAAGTGTACCAAGGCCGATGCAGATGGCAGAAGCCAAGTATGCAACACCGGTAACAATGTTATCTGTTTTGGGGACGAGAAATAATAATCCAAATGCAACAACAAGCGCAAAAATAACCGGTGTTTCAATAATTGCTTCGCTAACAAACGTGAACGAAAGAATTTTTGTGTAACTTTTTTTATTAACACCAATTCCTTCACAGGCCGCACCACCAAACTCAGATAAACCGATAACCGGTCCAACAGAACCAAGACCAATGGCAAGACCACTTGCAAGTAAACGCAAACCGTCTGCAACGCTGTCTGCACTTGACGCCTGCATTTTTATAAACAGTGCGATGATAAAACCAAAAATGATTGGTGTTTGAATAATTGTTTGGGTGATCAGCATGAATTGAATAATTTTTTTGCTCGCAAACGGTTGACGTGCAATTGCCATACATGCTTTTTTTGCTGGCCATGCAGAAGACAGACCGATTGCAAATCCTGCAAAACAAATTGCAAGTGCAATGCCGATTTCTGCAATGCCAAAGTACAATGTTTTTTCTGCAGAACCGCCCAAAATAATAATTGAAATAGTAACGCCAATAATTGCAGCGGTTTCGATAAGCGCCATGCCCAACACAGAACAGTTTCTAATTTCCGAAGCTGCTTTTGGTTGTCGGTTAATTGCCGCAACGGCTGATGCGCTTGCAAGTCCTTCACCAATGCCGACCGCGATAGAGTTGATACCGATAATCAGTGCAACAATAAGATAGTGTACAAATTCTGCCATCTCTGACATATCAGTGTCCCCCTTCGCCTTGCAGCGCTATAGACAAATAGGTAAGCGTTAACATAGAAAAAACAAACGCTTGCAAAAATCCTTCAAATAAACCAAAGAAAAGAATCAGAAGCAAATGACCGCCGGCAAGCATTGTCATGGTTTCAAGGAAAAGATTTCCTTTTGTGACCATGATAACAATTTTTGTGATGATTACGCCGCCAAGAATATTTCCAAACAAACGGAATGCTAGTGAGACAATGGTTGCAACTTTACCAACAAGGTTGAGCGGTAACATTATTTTAAACGGTTTAAAGTAGTCGCCAATGTACGAACCAAGACCATGGGCACGAATTGAATAATATTGCACGTACAAAAATGATACCAACGCAAGTGCAAGTGTTGTGTTGATGTTTGCAGTTGGTTCTTCAAGTTCTGGAATAACGGCAAACAGGTTGCACGAAAAAATAAATACAAAAATAGTGGTTACAAATGCGATGTGTTTAAAAGAAAATTCGCCAAGTGTTTGGTTGCATAGTTTTGCGAAATAATTTACAAACGAGGTTCCCAATAAATAGGCAACGCTTGTTTCTCTTCGTAAAAACCAATTGACTACTAATAGACAAACCAACAGGAGGCCAAGAATAATCCATGTGTAGATAATGGTATGCGAATCGAGATTGAAAAATGGATGCGTAATACCCAGGTGGGCAAGCGGTCTCCAGGGTTCTTCGGAAAAAAGGTCAAAGCCTTTCATGTATTTTGGCCTTCCTATAGAAAACAGTGAGCCAGAACATAACTAAAAAAGAGGGCAATAAAATTATAAAATGTATTTCTGCCAAGCGCAACAGGTAAAAGAATAACGCACCCAGCGCAGAAAAGCGAATAATGGTTCCGGCAAACGAAAGGGCTTTCCCTTTCCGTAAAAAGAAAAAGGAAAGCCCGTATACTATACCGGTACAAGAACCGAGCAAAAATGAGAGCAACGCTGTTGTTGGTGTCATGATATGTTTTAAAGTTTTTTCATACCTTTGTAATCTTGCCAATAGTCGGTGACAATAGCTGGTGATCCGGTGATAACAATTAAACCGTGTTTGCTGTCAACTGTTTTGCACGCTGTATCAAATGCTTCTTTAAATGTTTTGCTTGCGGTTGCTTTAATTTTCATACTGCGCAAATCGTTTGTCAGTTTTTCAACATCCCACGATGTTTTGCCAGACTGTCCAGGTGCTGATTGTGTTGGACACACAACAACTTGCCCAGATGTTTTTTTGAAAAAGTAGCGCAGTTGTTTGAGCAACTCTTCCATGTCAATTGCTTCGTTGGTTCCACCAAGAATCATTGTTAATCCTTGTAGTGGGCGTTGGTAGTGCAATAATCTGATGCCAAGTAGTAAATTTTTTATTGCGTCAACGTTATCTGCAGTGTCGAGCATAACGGTTGGTTTTTCTTTATCAAGAATTTGGAATCGTGCGGGAAGAGTTTCGTGGTGTTCTTTCCAAAATTGTTCAAGTGTTTTTTGTGGATTGAGTTCTGCTTGCCGTTTTGCCTCGAGCGTTGGTCTGCCGCGTTGTGCTTTTGGTTTTGTCAGTAAAGAGCTGGAAACAATGACTGCATCTTTGTGTGCAATTTGATTTACAAAAATATATGCGATTCGTTCTGCAAGTGCAGCGCACCGTCCATGCAACTGTTCAAACGGATAGTTAAGTGGTGCAAGTTTACGAATCGGCATTGCCCACTGCGCACCTTTTGCGTTGGTCAGTTCAAGCATTGTTTGCAAATTTAATTTGCTCTGATCTGCAGAAACAACCCATGAGCCAGTTGGAATATTTTTGAGTATCTCTGCAACTTGTTCTGTCGCTTTTTCTTGTTTGTCTGGTGTGACTCGGGTGATAGCGGTGATATCTGGTGTACATAGCTTCAGCGTGTTGACATGATCTTCGCACCCTTCAAGGAGTGCAACGTCAACATTGTTGCGTGCAAAATAAGTCAGTGCAATTAACGTCAAAAGTTCAAATGAGTTTAGTTGTACGTCCTGTAATGCAGCGGTGTCTAACACTTCATTTGCAATGTCAGTAAATGATTTATTTGAAATTGTTTCGCTGTTTACAGCAATTCGTTCGTTGTAGGTCAAGATGTGTGGAGCATAAAACGCGCCAACAGAAATTCCTTCTTCTTTTAAAAGCTTTGTTGCAAAATGCATGGTCAAACTTTTTCCGTTTGTACCAGCAACTAAAACAGATTTTATTTTTTTAGAAGGGCTTTCTAACGCCTGATCGATTTTTGTGATCTTCGATGAATCGTTAGACCTGTGCCAATTTTGATCAAGAAGTTCAACGATGTCGTTATAGCTACGTTCTTTACCTGGTGCGATGATTTTTTCGACCGGTGTTTTTTGGTTGATTTGGTTCATGACTTGTCTCCATTATAGGTATGAGACCGATTTTTCCAGATATATTTCATGATACAAAAGGGGGCAAAAATGTCAATCAAGAAATTATGTGGATCCGAATATTTGTTTATTTACAATAAGGAAAAAAGATTGGTGGTGATCAATAGCTTTGTGGGGGGCAGGTATTGGGGTTGCAGCGCACAAAAAAACCGTTGGTATCCAAAAACTATTGCTATTTTTTTCCGTCTAGCGTGATACTGAAATCAGGAAAGCAGGGGAAATAATAAAGGGGATGTGGGGATGAAAAAATTGAGTAGAGGTTTTACGCTTATCGAATTGATGATCGTTGTTTCGATTATTGCATTTCTTTCTATTGTAGCTGTTCCGAATTTTTTTAAGTTTTTAGCAAAAGCAAAACGTTCAGAAGCGTACATGAATTTGAGTTCAATTTACACTGCACAAAAAACCTATTGGGCAGAGCATGGACGGTACACCGATGTGTTGAGTGGTGCTGGTGGTGCAGGATGGCAACCGGAAGGGTACAAAGGTGGTGGTGCGCAAGAAAAATTTTATTACACGTATGGTTTTGGTTCTGGCTCAGAGGGGGTTAATCATTTTACGGGGAAATTAGAATCGTCAGCATCGCACATGGGTATGACCCGTGCAGATAAATCTGGATTTGTCGCCGCAGCCGTTGGAGATATTGATGGCGACGGCGAACCTGATATTTTGGTGATCGATCAACATGGGGACATCAAAATTATTCAGGACGATTTAGTTTAGCTATCTCTTCTTCACACCATTTTTTCACTGCAGGCTTTACTGCTTTTAGTTTCTCTTGATATTTTTTTCTGTTCCAATTCCACGGAAGTAACTTGGAGCCGCATATTATAAACTGAAGACTTTTGAGATCTATTTGTGAAAGGTTATCTAAGAGTTTGCGTTCCGGAATTTTTGTACGTGTGTTTTTTTTGAATTCTTGCCAGAGGATTTTTCTAATAAGGTGTGCATATTTTCCAGAAACCTCTAAATAAGAGAACGAGCCATCTATTAGAGTTATTGTTTCCGTTTCAATTTTGCAGGTTGCCGAAAGTTGTTTTTTTACTTTTTCTTCAATTGTTAGTTTTTCTTTGGGTGTTAACTCAACAGGTTTTTTTCCAGTAGCCCCTGCTAAGGCAAAACAAAGGGCTATTGCGGCAATCGTCATAATTTTCCCTATTTTTTTTGATGTCAATTCCATTTTTAGGGTTTTCACCCTTTGTCTTCTAAGAATATCCTTTGTTGTAGGTGTTTTCAACAGGGTGTGCTGACGCTGCTTCTAGAGGCCAAATAGGAAAAATAGTAGTCGTTCGTGAAATAGAGCGTACAGGATAGCGCCGAAGGCCAAAAAGGGGCCAAATGGGATCCGCATCTCTTTGCTTTTGCCAGACAAGACAATGTAGATAATACCGCATATAGAGCCGATAATTGCACCCAAAAACAGACTCACCCAACAGCCTGCAAGACCAAGAAATGATCCAATAAATGCAAGCAGCTCAAGATCGCCTTGTCCAATGCCCTCTTTGCCTGCGATCAAGAAAAAGAGTTTAGAGGTTACGTACAAAGACCCGTACCCTAAAAGCGTGCCGGCAATGCTGCTTGCCAAACTGATTGGCAAAAATCCAGTTGCGGCAAACAAAAAACCAAGCGGAATTAAAAAGACGGTTGCGTATCGGGAGATTAACATTGTTTCGATGTCTGTTCTGATGGTGATAATCAATGCAGAAAAAAAGAAAAAGTAAGCGATATGAAAATGTGGTTCAATGTACCACAGCGTTAAAAAGGCGAGTGTTGTTACAATTTCAATTGCCGGATACAAAAATGAGATTGGTTGTTTGCAGTGGCGACATTTGCCACGCAATAAAATCCAAGAAATAATGGGAATGTTGTCGTACCACGAAATGACTTTTTTGCAGTGAGGACAAAAAGAGCGTGCTCCAAGTAGATTGGCTCCACTTACTAAGCGATAGGCAATAACGTTTAAGAATGATCCCCAGCACAAAAGCAGTGGGATTACCAGTAATGTTATAATTTGTTTTCTACCTTGAGTCTATCAAATAATTTTTCTATTTTTTGTTGTTTTTCAAACTGTGTATCGTATTTGAATTTTAGTTCCGGTGTGTACCGAGATTTGATGGCTTGTGAAAGAGCCTTTCTGAGTGATGGTTTGTACAAAATAAGGTCCTGAAGCCTTTGTTTGAAATGGTCGTGACCATCTTCTGAGTAAAACAAAACGTTGCAGACAGATTTATCTGGAGACAGCACAACTTTGTTTACATGCAGACCACTCAAATTTTTATCTTCAAGTGTCACTTGTAAAAAGAGTTTTGATATCTCTTTATAGTAGAGCGACTCTTTTTGTGCTCTACGAACACCTATTTGTTTTGAATCTACCATAACCCCACCCTATAAATTGTTTTATAGTTTTAGAAGACCCTGACCTGCCATACGCATGAAATTTTGTTTGATTGCACGCATAAGACGCTTACGTCTTTTTTGTGTTGGAGGCTCAAAATAAACCCCGCGTTTCATATCGCGTACAACACCTTCACGCTCAATCTTTTTTTTGAGTTGTCTGAGTGCTCGTTCTATGTTGCTGTTGACATGGATCTCTATGTTCGCACGTTTTTTGTTTGCCATCCGGCTCGACCACCTTCGTGAAAAATAATGGATCATTAGTACTTTTAACTACCTATGAACCTCAATTATAGGCAAATAAAGGGGGTTTGTCTAGTCTGATTCGGCTCTAGAAGGTGAAATTGATACCAAACGCAAGGGTGGTGCTTCTGAACACATTCCGCTGAGAAATTGGGGCCTGCCACGCAAATCCGATAGCAATATTTGGTGATATGTCGTAGTTGAGGGCCGTGTTGATCACCTGCGCCTTCCATGGTGAGCGGCACTCAAGAATCCCCGGTTTGAACGCCTTGTTACAGTCTCGGACGAGGATTTCGTCCCGTTTGTGTTCCATCACTACCCATTGGAAATAAAATGAGAGTCTGTCCAAAAAGTGGCGAGCTTGTGTTTTTAGGCTAAAGTGCCAGTTAGCGCCCGGTGAGATGGTAACGTCTGAGGTAAATGGGAAGATACCCCGTTGCAGCTCACTGGTTGGTACCGGGTATTTGCTAAATGAGCTGTCAAAAAAGTGAACAAATCCGAGTTCCCATCCAATTTCTACGGTTTCAGAAAAGTCGATGTTGTTACCGCCATAAATCCAGAAGCAGTTGTGTCCATTGTTCCCGTGCGGCAGAGCAAATGGTGCAAGCGGATCTGCTTCTTTTGCAGCAGCAGCTCCAACACCAAGAGCTACAAATGGAATGAATAAAAATCGCGGCCAATCGACTCGCTCTTCGTTAACTTCAAATGCACGACGCCAGTAAAAACCGACTCTGATATCTTCGATGGATGTTTTATGAAAATTACACAAATCACGGTTTAGTTCTTTTGCAATTTCGGTCAGTTTACACATCAGGTAGGTTTCGACATTGTCTTGTGTAAATCCGGTGTGCCCAAGGCCGCCAGATGATTCAGATGCAACTTTTTCTAGACAGCTGCCAGATGTAATGGGTGATGTAAGATCGTTTTCGCAGTTTCTTGTGATGGTAAAGTTTATGGCAGAGGCGCCGCCTTCAATGATAACGCCAAAGTCGTCCGTGATAGCAGCAGACAGCTGCATTCGGAGGCCACGTTTTTTGTAGCATCCAGGAAATTGGAAAAAGCCGAATTTTTTTTCGCAATCAATTGCTTGTGGAATATCAAGTGATGTTGTGGCGGTAAGGTCAGAAGTATTATTGAACAACGTTTTTCGTGCAAGTTGCAAAACATCGCCGTACGAATTTCCGTCTGGAATGTCTCCCATCAACAGACCGATCATCGACCAGTGAGCGTTTAAGCTCCCGAGTTCCCATTCGCCATTTTCTTCGTCACAGTCGCACAAAAAATCTTTTCCGATGTTTGCGTTTTGTCCAAATGGTGTGAGATAAAAACTGAATCGTTCTGGTTCTACTTCGTCTGCGTGCCAGTCGCGACCATGGAGTTCATCCCTTGTGCGTGTATGTAGGAAGGCGTGCGGGTCCATGGTGGTATACAGCGGATAGTAATCGTTTCTGGAGAGCATGGTTCGTGCATGGAGTACACGAACATTTAAGAGAGTAATAAGTAACAGAAAAATTTTTTTACACACGTGCTTCGACATCTTTCTCCTTTCTAGTGTCTATTTTCTTTGTTCAGGTATAGCACTGTGCACGTGAGCGCGTCAATTAATCAATCAATTTTTCTGTGTCGTTTGTGGTTTGCTCTGTTACTTCCTGTTGTTGCGGTGAATGTTTTGGTGAAAGTTGTGTGACAACATCTTGCAGCGCGAAGATCATAATTAACAACGCGGTACCAATACCAAGAATGGTTTTGATGTTTTGTCCCGACGTCCACTCTTTTTTAATGGTAAGCAACGTGATCATTGCGCTGACGTATGCTGCAACTAAAAAGATTGCGGTGAAATCAAAAAATAGATCCAAATTTCTGATGGTCGCAAAACTAATAAACGTTGCTATTCCAATAAATAAAACAGATGTTCTTGTATTGATTGTTTTTTGTCTGACCAATTTTTTTGCAAAGTTGCTTTTTAAGTTTTTTACCAAAGAACCAAGGAGGCTGCTTGCACTCCAAATGATTGAATGAATTGTTCCCAAGATTGCAGAAAGAATTGCAAAGTGGATTGTGGTGATTAACCAGCCGCTGTTTGGGAAGATAGGTGTGAGTGCTTCTGTCAATGTTGTATCTGCTGATGTGAACAAATTAAGGGGAACTGCAAGAATAATTGCAGAGACAAACAAAATATACAACGTTCCTACAATAATCATCGAGTAGTTAAGTGCGCGTGGAACATTTTTCTTCGGGTTGCGTACAATGTTGAATAACGATGCTGCAGATTCAAAACCAAAAAATCCAAAGATCACAATTCGGCTTGCACTTGCGACACTGAAATAGCCATGCGGTGCAAATGGAGTGAGCAAACTAGTATCGGCCTTGGTAAAACACATAAAAATAATAGTTAAAATTGGAAACACGGTTGTGCAGATTAAAATTCTTTGACCAATTTGAGATAGTACGGCGCCGAACATATTAAGCAGCACAAGTGCGCCAAGCGCTAAAAAACCAAGAATTTTTGGGTCGAATCCTGGGAAAAACGGAAGCATATATTTGCCAGCGACGTGAGACAAGACACCCAATGCGATAGTAAGGCCGATGATGTAAAAACTTCCGGCTGCAACACCAACGTAGTGTCCGCCCCAGTGTTTTGCGTATGCGTAAAACGAACCTTCTTGTGGAAACAGGCTTGCAACTTTTGCAATCGATTGTGCCATAAACCAGATTGCACAGACAACAAAAAGATACGTTAAAATACCCGCAGGTCCTACGCCAACAGCAAGTGCTGCTGGTGCAGTAAATATACCGGAACCGATCATTGCGTTCATGCCGGTGATTGTTGCAGTTAAGACGCCAATTTTGCCAGAATTGCTGTCTGCCATTTTTACCTTTCCAAAGAGTGTTAATGATTTTTTACTTTCTGCGGATTAGCCTGTAGTTTAAGTTAAAACTACACTAAAAGATTTTTTTAACAAGAGAAGCACATGAATGCCTGTCTGTACTATCAAGCACACATCAATAAAAAAGATTGTTGGTTTTTTGTTGCCGTGTTTCGGAGCTTCGAACATCTCGCGTTCGACAGAACTCTAGACAAAACATCAAGCTTATTCGAAATTTTTGTCGCCCCCGGCCAACAAGAATTGTTTGAATCGATTATGAAAGCGTTTCAAAAACGGGGTGTCGTTCTTGATTTTCAACAACTGCCGAATCGATTATTGGTCGAGGGAAGCAAGGTTTAAATTTCTTTTAATGCTTGTTGCAATCGTTGTTTTGCTTCTTGCTCGCCAAGCATAGTAATCAATTCACCAATTCCTGGTCCTTTGGTTGTTCCCATCAGGGCAAAACGTAAAAATGAGTACAGCGCTTTGAGGGGTATGCCAGAATTTTTTGCCGTTGTTTTTACGCTGTTTAAAAACTGATCGGGGTTTGTTATTTGTTCCAGTTTTTCAGAAACAACTGTTGCGACATTTTGTAAAACAGGTTTTTCTAAAATAGAATTCAGTTTTACTGCAGAAACATCTGGTGCGACAAAATAAAACCGCAATGCGTTTACAATATCTGGTAAAACAACTAAATCGGTTTGTACCATGCCAACCAGTGTGACTAATTTTTCTTTTTCTAAATTTTTTGCTTCTGGAACTTCTTTGAGTAAAAATGGCAGACACAGTTCTGTTATTTTTTTTGTGTCGTACTGTGCAATCCATTTACGATTAATCCATTTGAGTTTATCAGCGTCAAATTTTATTTGTCCTCTGGTGTGTGTTTCATCAAAGTTGAGTGTTTGCGCAAGTTGTTCAAGTGACATGATCTCTTGCTCAAACGATCCGCCAATAATTGCCAGGTAATTGCAAATTGCCTCTGGTAGATAACCAGCAGCTTTTAAATCTTTGAGTGAAAAACCGAAATCTCGTTTAGAAAGTTTTTTGCCATGGATGTCGCACAAAATTGGCAGATGCCAAAAGGTTGGGATTGGTGCGTCCACAGCTTCGTACAGTGCAGCTTGTCCTGCGGTGTTGGTTGCATGATCTTCTCCACGCAACACGTGTGACATCTTCATGCTCATGTCATCAACAAAGTTTGCAAACATAAAGGTATAGCTACCATTTTGTCGAGTCAGTGGAAAATCAGAAAAGTTTTTCAGTTCAAATTTCATCACCTTGCGTGCAATATCGTTAATCCGAACCGTTTTGTCGTGATCAAGTTTCATACGCCAGATAAATGGCATGCCGGCATCTAATTTTTTTTGAATTTCTTGCTGCGAGAGTTTCATGCAGGTTCTGTCGTACCGTGGTGCCATGCGTAAAGAAATTTGGCGTTGTCGTTTTTTTTCGAGTTCATCCGTTGTGCAAAAACAACGATACACTGCCTGTTTTTCTATCAGCTGGTCCAATGCTTTTTTATAGATGTCCATGCGTTGTGACTGAAAATACGGGCCGTAGTCGCCGCCAACATCTGGGCCCTCACTGTGTTGTAGGCTCAGCCAGGCAAGGTCTGCAAGAATATGTTTTGCTTCTGGGTCAAAGTTGCGCTCAGGGTCGGTATCTTCGATTCGTAGCACGAATGCTCCGTTTTTTTGCAGTGCAAAAAGATAGTTCATTAATGCGGTTCGAACATTTCCGATATGCATCAGGCCGGTTGGCGATGGAGCAAAGCGGACTCGAATTGAAGATGTATTCATCTGTTTTTTCCTAAAAAATAAAAAACGAGAAACCTATTTTTTATTTTACTATGAACCAAAACTAAGTCCAGAGCGGCTATTTTGTGAATAACTTTTGACATTGCAAATGTAGGTCTGCTAGATTTTAGGTGATTTAAAAAAAGGGGCGGATTCTTAGGGGGAGAGAGGAATATGAAGCTTTGTATAAAAATGACCTTCGTCGTCGGAACGCAAAAAGAATTTTTGCGTTCGTACGTACTCAAGCATGCAACCAAACTTGAGGTGGAGGGTACGGCACAGCTTGCCGATGCCAATATGGTTCATATCATTGCATGTGGAAGAAAAGATAATGTTGATGACTTTATCGATGTGATTCATCAGGGTTCTGGCAAGTATGCATTTGACCAGATTGAGTTACAACCATTTGTCAAAACGCGCGACTATCGTGGTGTGTTTCGGGTGATTGAGTAGTTCTAAAATAGTTCAATCGCTCGTTTTTCTTTTGTGGTACGCTGTATAGCATGATTACAAGCATACGCTGGCGTATTGCACATCTGCGGCACGTCGTTCATATTCTTTTTTGTGTCTCTAGTTTAATGTTACGCGCAAGCGATACGGTTGACCTTTTTCCTTTTTTCCAAAAAAATAAAGAACGTCTTGAGCAGTTTGCTCCGCAGCCATTTGAGCTTGAGTTGATTACGTACGAATCGGATGTCAGCTTGAGTGAGTCAGAGTTTTTTTATTTGACCGACTTTAAAAGGGGCATGACCGTATCTGCGCATGATCTGTTGCGTGCAACTTCTTATCTATTTAAAAAAAGAAAATTTTCTCGTATCACGTTTATCCTAAACGATGGGGTTCAGGGGCAACAGTTGCACGTTGTACTGACCGGATTTTTAACCTTTGCTCGGTTAAAGTTGCACGGGGTGTTAATTGGTAAATATCGGTATGGTCAACATTATTTGTTGGAACCAGGTGATCCTTTTGATAAAGAAAAACACAAATGCTCGTTGCAAAATATAAAACAGGTGTTTCGGGATGAAGGATTTTTTGACGGTACCGTGCGTGATGTAATTTCTGAAGATGATGATACAAAATCGGTTACGGTTGATCTTGCGCTTGAGCGCGGTCCTCGTTTTACGATTGAGCGTGTTTGTGTGAAACAAAAAAAAGAACATGAACAAGAAAAAGCAATTCTAAAAAAAATGCAGGATCGTTTGACAAAACGGCTTGCACAAAAAAAATATTCTAAACAGTTAATTAACCAGGAAGTAAAATCTGTTAAACAGTTGTTGGCAAGCAAAGGGTTTTTACACATTCGTGTACAACTGAAAGAACGAATTTGCTACACAACAAAAACCGTTCGCCTGAAGTTTGCAATCGATTTTTTACAAAAAAGGCAGTTTGTTTTTTTTGGTAATCGTTTTTTTTCTGACGAGCAATTATTAGATGTTGTTTTATTATTTGGTAAATCTGCACGCTTGGTTCCTGCGTCTGTGTTGGGACAAGAAATTGAGCGCGAGTACAAAGAAAAAGGATTTTGGTCGGTTGTTGTCGAGACAAAAGAAGAAGATGGTAGAGATTTTTTTCTGATTACTGAAGGTGTACGTGCTCAAATAAAAGATGTTTCATTTAAGGGCGTACAACAATTTTCTGAACAACAACTGAAAAAAAAATGTTTTCGCTCTGTGTTGCGTGCGCGTCATTTTAATGAAGTGCTCCTTAAAAAAGCTCGAGAACGCGTGCTTGCATTGTACCGGGAGCAAGGGTTTTGGGATACACAGATTTTAGATAAACAGTTTGTTTGTCTCGATGGAAAAAAACAGTGGTACAAGGTTGCATTTGTTTTAGAAGAAGGTCCGCAAAGTTATTTAGAAGCTATCGAAATTCCTGGGTTTGAGCATCTTCTTTCTCGGTGGCCGTTTAGTCCGTACACCAAAACAGAAGAACCGATCTGTTTTAATCCAAAGATTATTGACGAACAAAAACAATGGCTGACAACGTATCTGAACAGAAAAAAGTTTGCCAATCCCCAGATAAAATCGAATCTTATTGCCGATGGAGAAGATGTTACGTTGCAGTGGAATATTGACCAAGAAAAAAAAGTCCCGTTTGGTAAAACAATTTTTGCAACGAGTGGAAAAATTCCGTTTGACGTTGTGCGTAGGCAGTTGTGTTACAAAGAAGGTGATCTGTTTGACACCGAGCTGTTGCGCCAATCGCGTGACCGTTTGCGCGGGCTTGATATTTTTGATCGGATTCATTTGTATCCAGATAAACCAAAAGAACAAGATGATAGTCGCGATATTCTATTAAAACTACGGTTAGATGATCCGTTTGAGTTGCGTATGCGTACTGGTTTTGGATTGCAGCAAGTCAGCAGAAAATTTCCGCTTGGCAGAGGAGTAACGTACAAACTTGGTGGAACATTTTTATTTAAAAATCCAACCAATGCTGGAGATTTACTTTTGTTTGAAACAGATTTTGCACGAGCGTACAGAAATGTTGCACTTGAATATGGTCGCCCTCGCTTTCTGGGTATTGCTGTACGCTCTCATTGTAAATTTTATGCTAATCGATACGAGCAGCCGGGTTTTATTGGGTGCAAAAAAAATCTGTACGAAGTTTCGCAAACTGGTTTTTTAATTGGTCTTAGAGATGTGTGTCGGTGGTTTGATGCCGGATGCAACATCGGTATTGAGTGGATGCGTACCGATATTAAAGAAGGGATGGAGGATTTTGCGCAGGCAGTTGCGGATGCAATTTTGTTCGATTCAGATTTACTTGGCAAACATGTCCCGTATATTTTTATAGAACCAACGCTGATCGTTGATAATCTTGATAACAAGCTAAACCCAACGGTTGGAACGTTTACCTTGTTGACAATCAAGGGCATGTTTCCGTTTACAAATAAATATGCAGACATGTATTTTATAAAACTCATTGCGGAACAATCTTTTTTTGCTTCTCTTCGTCAAAAAATTGTGTTTGGTCTTCATCTGCGCTTTGGTCATATTTTTCATCAAGTGTTTGAAAATATTATGCCGTTCGAACGTTTTTACTTAGGTGGTGCAAATTCAATTAGAAGTTGCCAAACCGATATGTGTCCGCCGGTTGGTTGTTTTGTAGATGACCAGGGAAATAAATGTGCTGTTCCTCGTGGTGGCAAAACATCAGTACAGGCAAACTTTGAAGTTCGGTTTCCTCTTTACGGTTCTATTGGTGGTGTGTTGTTTCAAGATTTTGGAACATTGATTGGTCAAACAGAAACTGGTTTTGAACTTTCTAATTTACTTTCTGCAACCGGGTTTGGCGTGCGGTATAACACACCGTTTGGTCCACTGCGATTTGATATCGGTTTCAATTGGCACAAATCGGCGCGCTGTTTGTACGCGTGGTTCTTAACACTTGGCCATGCATTTTAAGAATCTATTGCAGGCAAAGAAATTTATTTATTTTTTTTTGCAATTTTTGTCCAAAAGAGGGGGACTTGAGTAGTAATGTTTTTTCTTCGATGTTGACGCCATACTCTATTATGGAGACAGCGCAATCCGAAGGGAAGTTGCTTTTATCTAAAAGTAAATAAAGAAGTGCGGTGT